>Ga0307515_10014697_pt1 | contig 14488 bp, 7 predicted proteins | sample 17_EM_MG_FD_194513 | JGI IMG/M metagenome (GOLD analysis project Ga0307515, IMG submission 194513) | Populus trichocarpa ectomycorrhiza microbial communities from riparian zone in the Pacific Northwest, United States - 17_EM | ecosystem: Host-associated > Plants > Roots > Unclassified | place...
AAAGTCGTTTCATGGACAACTGTTCATTGCCTTCTTCCTCAGCAACTGTTTCAACAATAAAAATGTTGGAGATGTTTCATCATTAAAGGCATTGAAATCGTCTTAATTACGGGGCATGTCTCACAGCTATTATCAAGCCGACCGTTACCAGCACAGGGCTTTCTCTGGCCTTATAAAAGCAGAAGGAAAAAAAACAGAGGGGAGGAACATAAAGAGAGAAAAAGAGAAAGAGAGGGGGAACAGAGGAGAAAAACACAAGGAGGCAGAGGGAGTGAACAGGACAGGAGAGAAAACAGAGAGAACACGAAACCAACAAAGGAGCTAAGTCACCATCGGCTCCCTTTTTTCCAGAACAAAGAAAACAGCAGAGGAAGTCAGCACAACCATCGGCTTCACCTTCTCCAGAAGCAGGAAACCAGCAGAGGAGGCTGGCATCACCATCGGCTTTTCCTTCTCCAGAATCACGAAACTAGCAGAGTAGGTTAGCACAACCATCAACCTCCTTTCTACAGAACCACGAAACCAGCAGAGGAGGCCAGCGTCATAATCAACTTTTCCTTTTCCAGAATCACGAAACCAGCAGAGTAGGTCAGCACAACCATCAACCTCCTTTCTCTAGAACCAGGTATGTTCTCTTCCATTCTTAGCCTCTGCAAAATGATGCATGTTACTGTGCGAAGGTAATTTAATTACCTTCGTATTGTTCATGCACGCGTGAAGAAATTCACGCATGCTTTAGGCTACCTAGCCGGGTCACTGGCTTAGGCCAGTGACCCCGCTAGGCTTGCTGGGGCCACCCCAGCCACATGGGCCGAGCTGGGCCCAGCCCGAAAAAAAAGAGAGGAAATTTTTTTCAAAAATTATTTAAAAAAAATCAGTGATTTTCCCGTGTATTTTTCTACTGAATTTTGCTTATTATTGGTTTGTATTTTTATACTGTAAAGATACAAATCTAGTATTAAAATACCTAGTTTTTGTCAAAAAATTGAAAATTTTAAAAAAATGTTTTTGTTTTCAAGCATATGGCCAAGGATCTTAAAAACAAATCATATCATATTTTCATACAAAACAAATTCAAAAATATGTATTAGCATGCATTTTGGCTTTAATAACCAGTTTATTAAAGTCACGAGAACTAAGCCAATATTTAAAAAATTTCAAAAAAATTATTTTGTTTTCTTTTAGTATCTGGGGTTACGACAGTAAGAAGTATTCTAGATATTAAATTCTTTTGTTGACGTTATTACGTTTTACCCGATAAGATAAATATCTATTTACCGAGGTGGACTTTTCTTAAACCATAGACAAACCAACAACTAGAAAACACGACAAGACCTTAGATTTTATCAGACAATAAAACAATACAGCTTGCCTTAGGTAGGGCGTATTTGAGGTGCTAATACCTTCCCTTTACACAACCAGTCCCCGTACCCAATCTCTGAGACCAGTTAGGGTTTCTAGTGATCAAAATACTAGGCGGCAACTTCCATTCCTGGTTTCCACGAATAAAAAACAAGAATTTCTTGTCTCCCTATTTTTCCTGATTTTTTCTAGGATACCAACATCTAGGATTTGAGAGTGGATTTTTTCACTGCGACGCCGCACACGTGCGACAACTTGTTTCACTTTAAGCAAACTTTTGTTTGGTAAAGCATAATGTTTTCTCCAGAGGGCATGTTCCCTTACCCCTCTAATCAAGACCTCTAAAGCTATTAGCTTAAGCAATTCTTTTACCTTGAACATCTCCTTATAGACTTGCCTTTTTGCGAGGAGGATTTTGCACATTGAGTCATTGTCCTGGATTACTAACTCTAAGCTATCGTGTATATTTTGTACATGCTCTCTTGGGTCGGCTAGGTCATCATAGTTGTCCAAACTCATTTTTATGCAAATATAGTCCTTAAGAAGTCGATTGTTCAATACTCGTTTGAATAAGGGAGCACCCCTCCATTAATGGAGATTATAGTCATTCTCTTGGGTATGCTCGTATATAGATCTTCTCATAGTCCTTTCTATTAGGCTTTTGGGAACGAAGGGAGTTTGACATGGAATAATGGTCACGATAACTAATGTCTATCCCAGGGTAGCTAAGGGGAGGACGTTTAAAGTACTAGTTTTATACATGAGTATCGCAATGGCACGAGCGACCCCTTAAAGAACTCTTAGTATTGTCATTATGTTTAGTCTCCCTTGAGTAGTGTAATCGTCTACGGGCACCTGGTGCAACTAGTGATCATGGCACTGAGGCGTTGTATGTTGTCAAGGTGGCAAGGTTTGATTTAACCTTAGGTTGCCAACATGGTATGAGTGAGGAGTTGCATTTGACTAGTGAGTTTTGAAGGTTTGGTTAGGTAAAAGTGTTCATGGTAACGTGTAGATTTATCTCGGGTCCTAACCCAAGTGTGTCTTGGTTATGTGCCATGGAATGATTTGGAAATGTCAAAGGCAAGATTTAGGAAGAAATTGATGTTATTTTTTTATCAGTTTCCCACAGATGATGCCAATTGATGAGTCGTAAAATCCAAAATGTTTAGGAATAAGGCTGATGTATTGGATAATTAGTTGATCTCTTAGTTCAAGCAATCTAATTCATTCTCCATAGTCAATATATTTGGTGACTTGATATGAAAAAACCAGAGGGTTGGTAACTAGTAGTAGGTGATGTCTAGTAAGCCAAGTGACCGGTAGTTGGTATTTGCAAAAGATCCCATTTGATAGACGTAGGGACTCTCCAATGGTAAAGTCAATAACTTTATAGAAAGAGAAAATACAATAATATTCTAAAAAGAGATGCTCTATATATATATACACAGTAGATAATAAAATGACTGTGAAACTTTGATTTAAAGGATTCACGGTGTATTTATAGCTTAAGAATCTTATCCTTTTGTGGAAAGTAGAGGTTGAAGTGTAATTTCACTCTTATGATATTTTGAGTTGTATTTTACTCATATAATACATATTGGATTAGTATAAAATAATGAGGGATCCATGTGAGGTCCAAAAAAAATTATTTGGCAAGTGGTATACCCGGGCAAGGTGCATGAGCCCATTGGAGGTGAAAGTGGGTTCGGACGCGCTTCTTGGACCCAAACACGCTGGGTTAGGGCGTGACAGCCTGAGCTCACGATGGTGTTAGGGTGCACGTTAAGCACCCTTGGTGCTAGGCAGCATGCCCATCACCAGCTAGGCGTTCACCCTGCATGGGTATACACCCATTAGGTGTACTGGGCGGATGCTTTGTGCATTGCATAGTGCCCATGAAGGGAGCATATGTGATTAGTACTTAAAAGTATATTTTTATCAAGGTTTTATATCATCATTTTGCATTTGAAGTATCAATAACTCTTTAACTAGAGCATGTTTTATAATAACATGTCTAATAATATAAGATACCTTTAATTTATGGTAAATGTTCATCTTAAATGTAGGTCTGTCACATAAATCAAAGGATTGATTGATGAGTTTAACTACTGAAATTGAGAAGACAAAGAGAGGGCTAAGCTTAGAAAAGAGATGCTGGTTCAGTCCAAACTGGAACACCATTTAGTTATTGGATCATCACTGGAGCTGTAGAACTTGGATTTAGGTCTGGTTTATATGTATGTAAAGCTAAGTCATAGGACTAAAACTTTCATGAAGAGTCTGAGATTTAAAAGTATCATTTTCAAGTTCAAATGATAGCAACAACGGAGAAGTTGAAATCTGTCCTACAGCCCAGACACTATTCAGTGTTCAGCCCATATCTTAAGTTCTAGAAGTCCAAATGTGTGGATTCTTGTTTTTTTGGAAAGCTGAAACAATTTCCCAGAACTTTTATGAAGACTATCTTCAAATTCGGATGTTAGCAATGATGTTTTGTTCAGACAAGAAGATAAGGATTGTCACCAAGTCAAGATGTGGCTACCTACTCAACAATTAATCACCAAATCAATAGTTCTGAATTTTGACATATAAAAGGAGGCATTTGCCATGCATTTAGGCATCTTGGTTTTCAGATCAAAATCATGTTCTTGCTTTCTTTCTTTATATTTTTGTAATGCTTAAGTTTTGCTTTCATTATTCTCTTGTTTATGTCTTTCATTTCCTTTACTATACTTATATAATCATGTTCTCCTCTTGTTTATTTATATTTCTCTTCTTCATTATGTTTAGCTAAGTTTATTATGTCAACGTGAAAAGGTTTCACTAATGATGTTAGGATAAATACAATATAAACTCAATATGGACTTCAATGATTATATCCTAAACAACTTGCTATTAACATGTTTTATCATTTTTATCTTATTAATTCTTAATATTTTGCTTGTTAAATGGTTAATCTAAATTTGTGTTGTATAACACTTGGTACAACAAATGCTTGGCACTTTCACAGCCAACCGTATGGTATAACCTACACCTGTGCTATGAAAGGACTTGATTTGATGTTAACATAAGTTAGCATCATGAATTCCTGATAATATTTAAAAGTTTGGTGTTACTTAAATAAGATAATTAATATGATCATGTTAATAATTTATAATGAGATATTAATGACAAATCATCCGATTAGAACCTCCTTTGTGTGTGGTTTCCAGTTAAGTATTAAAAAAAGTTGATATTATACTTATTTAAAATACCATTAATGGATCCTCTAACCTTGACAACTTTTTTTATCATTGTTTAATCTTCACATTAATCTTACATCTCAAATTCCTCTTTGACTCATCATCATCATAATTATTATTATTTATAATTTATATAGTTAACCTCCCTGTGGTTCGATTCTGGTCTTGTCGGGTTGTTTATTACTTCGACACTCCTACACTTGGGAGAAGACATCAATCTTTTGGTCGTGTCAATATGCTCGGGCTACTTGCTTGAGCCTATGTTCCTGGTTTGGGGTCTCGGGCTACCACGCTCGAGCCCATATTCCTTGGGTATATATCCGTGCGAGAAACACCCATTTCTAAAAATTTTCGAGTAAAATTCTATCTTGCACCATTTACTTGATTTAAAGCCTTTAAATCAAATAAGTGGGGTCATGATAGAATTTTACTGACAAATATTTATTGTTATTTTTAATTAATTATAAAGATAAGTTTCAAATTGTTGATATATGAAGAAAAAATGAAAATCGAGTAACAACTCGTTCTTTTAGCTTAGTTCATTTGTTTTGTATGAAATTTAATTAACTTATTCCAAAACGAAGAAGAAGACTAGAAATCAAATTCAAACAACAAAATACATATTGCTCCTTCATTCTCACCTTATTTTTCGAAGTCATGTATGTGAAAAAACACTATTTTTGAACCTTCCACTCTCTTCACCCCTAATGAATAGGTTTTTTTTTAAAAAAAAAAATCTTATTTATATTTTTTCCTTGTTTAATTTAAGAAATTAAATATTATGTTCAAGTAAGGGTTTGGTGATTTATTGAGTTTTAAAGCTTAAAAGGAAAAAGTTGGAGAACTAGATAGAGAAGAAGAAGAAAGTGAAGGCACCAAGCTTTTTCTTGTATCATCCTTCTTAAATTCTTTTTAATAAGAGGTAAGAAGCTATACTTTAAGGTTGAATTGAGTTTTTATTGAAGTTAGAATTACGGTATGTTGAATTTTGGTTAGATTAGATGGATTGAATTGTTTAGCTTGATCAAGTATTATGAGAAACATGTTCTTTATCATGAAAAAGTCAAGTTGAATTAAAGGAAAATTTAAAAGAAAATTTGATAAGTACTTAAAAGTGAATTTTTATTAAGGTTTTATATCATCATATTACACTTGAAGTATCAATAAATTTCCTAACCTAAACATGTTTTATAATAACAAGTCTAATAATATAAGATATCTTTAATTTATAGTAAATGCTTGTTTTTAAATGCAGATTTACAAAATAGACATATCTCACAATTCAGATGATTGATTGATGTGTTTAACTATTAAAATTGAGGAGATAAAGAGAGGGCTAAACTTAGAGAATAAATTGTGGTTGTGCTGGTTCGATTCAAACTGGAACACCATTTATTTTTAGGTCATAACTGGAGTTTTGGACCTTGGATTTAGGTGTGGTTTAGCTTGATGTAAAGCTAAGACATAGGTCTAAAACATTCATGAAGAGTCTAAGATACAATACTGTCATTTTAAAGTTCAAATCCTAGCAATAAAAAAAAAGTCTGAATTTGTCCCGCAACCTAAACACTGTTCGGTGTTCATCCCATATCTCGAGTTCTAAAAGTCCATATGAGCCCATTCTTTTTTAAAAAAAAAATGCTAAGCCAAATACTCACAACTTGATGAAGATCATCTCTTCAAATTCTGATGTTATCAATGATGTTTTGTTCAACCATCAAATCAATAGTTAGCCACCAAATCAATAGTTCTAAATTTTAGCTTATGAAAGGAGGCATTTGTCATACATTTAAACATCTTGTTTTTAGATCAAGACCACACTTTTGCTTTTTTTATATTTGTGTAATTTTCAAGTTTTATTTTATGTTATATTCTCATTAATTTCTTGTTTATACTTATCATTTTTTTTACTATACTTAGTTAATTTATATCATAGTTTATGAAAAACCTTATTACATGCTTGTGTAACTTCAATATAAAGTTCATTGGGCTATTAAAGCTTTTAATTCAAACCTTGATAATACAAGCCATTTGTGTAAGTTACAAATACATGAGCTTGGAGAAATAAGAAATGATGCATATGAGAATTCATAAAGCAAGAATCAAAGTGTTTCATGACAAGAAAATATTAAGAAAACATTTGATTGTTGATAAAAAAAGTTTTGCTTTATAATTCTCGACTCTTATTTCCTGGAAAGCTAAGATCAAGATGGAGCAGTCCATTTATTGTGAAACATATGTATCCTTATGGGGCCTTTGATATCGAGAATCCAAAGAATGACAATGTTTTTAAGGTAAATGGACATCATTTAAAAGCTTATTTTGATAATTTTTATAGTGAAAATGAATCCATTGGTTTGAATTCTTTTTTGTGTGACTTTTGTTTTGCTAGTCTTTTTCCAACCCCAGTCAAATGGTGGATAACGATACTCCGTGACTCTCAAATCAATTCTTTTAGTTTTCCATAATAACTAATATATATTTATATAATTTTTCAATTATTTTTTCCTTCTCTTTTCTTTGCATCTCCTCTCCCCCTCTCATCTAAAAAATGGACATTGCTCTCAAGAAATTAAAAAAGTATTTTCTCGTTTTGCCTCAAAATACGATAACAAAAATTTACCGTGCTAGGTGTGAAAGATTAAGGTTGTTAATGCACCAAGAAATTCCTGAAGATATTCACTGGATAATTGAAGCAAAGGTTCTTTTTTCAAGTGAGTCTTCCAAATCTTTTATTTCACACATGCCTAGGATAAGTAAAAACACTTTTGTGAAGAAACGTCGTGCAAAATGATTGAAAATCTATCATGGATGTGCTAGATGGACTTGTAATGCACAATGTTGTTTTTTAGGAATGATATCTATAAATCGTGAAGATAAAATACAATTAATTAAGAATGACCTAAGTAAGGAGTTTTTAGATAATCTTTTACTAACTCTTGAGATTCATCCTAGTGGAGATGTGCATCGTGTAATTCATGGTTTATGGCCCCATTTTCATAAAGAATATGCTAGACGTAGTCTTGGAAATCTAACTAAAAAAGACCTTGTTTGTCAGTTTTTAAGAAAACTAGATGGAAAGCCTATCCCTGACCTATAAAGGGCGTTTAAGCTATTCTTGGATGAAAAACCAAGGAAAGATGTGAGTCACAATCACAACTACTTGTACATATACATGTTCTAACACAAACAAAAAAAAATAACAAAGAGAGAGACTTCAGTTGACCTATATATAACTGATATGATTACATTTCCTTTTTTTTTTTATCTATAAAATCTTCTCATCCTTCCCTTCATTTTTATTCAACCCATGCATTCAAAGAGTATAGGAGAGTGTAAAGGTTCCTTAACTCATAAAATAAAAAATATTTGTGTTTTTGGTGTATCCAGTCTTGGGAAAGAAAATGAGTTTTTAAAATCTTCTAATCATCTTAGTCGGGTACTAACTGAGAGAAAGATTCATTTAATGTATAGGAGAGGCAGCCTTGGGTTAATGTAAAGTGTGTCAACAACTGCATTCTTAGAAGATAGTCAAGTTTTGGGTATCATCTCAAACGCTTTAGCCAAAGAGAATATCACTGGAAAAATAGTTGGAGAGGAACTAAAGGTCTTAACAATGTTTGAATGAATAGTTGCAATGCTTGAACATTCTAACGCCTTTATTGCCTTACCAGGTGGTTTGAGCACATTAGAAGAGATATTTCATAGTTTCTCCTAGGCCCAACTAAATAATCATCGAAAACCTTTAATAATTTGTTATCTTTTCTTGATCATATTAATGATTTTTATAATAATTTGTTATCTTTTCTTGATTATGTTGTGGAATAGAAGTTTATAACATCTTTGGCATAACAAATTATAATCTTTGTTGCAACTGCTAAACAATTGATTGATCAATTACAATCTTTCATCCCTGAAATTGATTCCTCAATGAATCGAATAGACTGGTCAACCATAGAAAGCCGTAAAAAATTTAGATTTGATTTGAGCCTTAATGTGTAAATATTTATGTCTTTTGGTTTCACTCATAACATAGTATTTTTTGTTTTGTTATTTCTTATATTTGTTTAAGTGTGTTACGGGTTTTTCAGTAGTAGTTATTTCAGGTGATGTCTTATATACTTTATCGTTTTTACTTTCAAAATTGAGGACAATATCTCATTTTGGTTGGGGGGAGGATATATAAACCTTTCTTTTTGTTGTTATTAAAACCATTTGATAGAATTGTTATTGTTAGAATGACAGAGTAAGGAGGAATTTTATTGACTCTTGAGACACATCCTAGTAAATATTTTTCTATGGATATTTGTAAAATTCATAACAAGGTTTATCATACGCTTCTTTTTTAATTATTCAAGTTAACAAACTCTCATATTGTTATCACTTAATTCTACTCATATACTTATTTAGCAAGTATTCGTAAACCATCATTTTCACACACACACTTTAACATATGATTGTAAGTTGCATATTGAATTATTACATTATTTATGTTCTTTTGTGAAAGGTAGCAACTAAAAAAAAGGGAAATTATATATATTTAAAGAATAAAACAATGATAATAAATATAATATCAATGATAATAAAATAAATAAATAAAAATATAGATAAGTTTGGTTTCGTAACCTCACTAACCTAAGCAATAAAGCTTGAAGAGGTGTCTTAACACCTGATACCATAAAGTCAAATGACTTAGGAGCTATTGGCTCAATGCTTGTTACATAGGTTTAGGAGAAAGCTTAAGGAAATCAAACATTGTACTTTCTACATTTAAGTATCTGCAACCCGAGTTACTAAGCTCATAGGGGGTGTTTCAACACCTAATGCCTTACCAACTGGTCTCAAAGTCAATAGCCTAAAGCTCACTACATGGGTTAAGGACACATTGTGTTTAAGTTATTTTTATTAAAAAAAGAAAAAATAATAATATATATTCCAACCCAAGGAAGTTAACTTTAGAAAAACATTAGAACAAATTTTGTTTTCTTCCAAGCAAAGTCCTATAACTATGTGTTGATATATTGAGCATAAGAAAAAGGTTTATTAATATCTTTCTGAAGAGGTATATAGCAAACACATAAATCTAATGAGAGTTTGTTTATTTGAATAGGTTGGTGGAAGTAAAATGATGAATACCTTGGTTTTGGATTCTGTAAATTATTTTTTTATTTTAAAGCTTTTATTACTAGGGACTAATAATAACATGGTTGCGGGTGTGATAAGTACTTAAAAGTGTATTTTTATTAACGTTTTACATCATCATATTGCATTTAAAGTATCATTAAATTCTCTAATTTAAGCATGTTTTATAATTCAAAAAATTGATTGATGTGTTTAACTATTGAAATTGGAAAGACAAATAGAGAGTTAAGCTTAGAGAAGAAATTGTTGTGCTGGTTCGATTCAAACTGGAACACCATTTAGTTTTCGGGTCATAATTGGAGTTGTGAACCTTCAATTTAGGTTTCATTTAGTTTGATGGAAATCTAAGACATAGTTCTAAAACATTCATAAGAGTCCAAGAATCAATACTGTCATTTTGAAGTTCAAATCTTAGCAACAAAAGAGAAGTCTAAATCTGTCTTACATCCTAGACATTGTTTCGTGTTCAGCCCATGTCTCGAGTTCCAAAACTGCAAATGAGCCCATTCATTATTATTTTTTGAAAGATGAGACAAATACCCACAACTTGCATGAAGATCATCTATTTAAATTTTGATGTTATCAATAACTTTTTGTCTAGTCACCAAATCAATAATTAGCCACTAAATCAATAGTTCTAAATTTTAACTTATAAAAGGAGGCATTTGTCATATATTTAGACATCTTGGTTTTCAATTTAAGATCACGATCTTGCTTTCTTTCTTTGTATTTTTGTAATGTTTAATGTTTATTTCATGTTATATTCTCATTAACCTTTTGTTTATGCTAATCATTTCCTTTACTAAGTTAATTTATATCATAGCTATGTTCTTATCTTGTTTATTTATGTTTTTATTCTTCATTATGTTTAGTTAAGTTTATTTTTGTCAAAATAAAAGGGTTGCACTAATAGTTTAAGAATAAGCATAATACAAATTCAACATGGACTTTAATATTTATATTCAAGAAAGTTTGCTATTAATATATTTTATAATTGTTATCTTACTCAATCCTAATACCCTACTTGTTAAGTGGTGAGTCTAGACTCGTAGTGTACAACCCTTGGTACAAAATTTACTTAATTCTTTTATAGCCAGATATGGATAACCGATATTTGTGCTATGAAAGGAACTTTGATTTTTTTTTCTACATAAGTTAACACCTCGAATACTTGACAATATATACAAGTATTGGCATTACTCAAATAAGATAGTTAATATGATAATGTTAATAACTTAAAATGAGTCATCAATTATAAATCATCTGATTGGAACCTCCTTTGTATGTGGTTTCCCGTTGAATAATGAAAAGAGTCTGGACTATACTTATTTGAAATATCATTAGTGGATCCTCTAACCTTGGTAGTTGTTTTATCTTCATTTAATCTTTATATTAATATCACATCTCAAATTTCTCTTCAACTCCATTTCTTTTATTATTTATGGTTTTATATAATTAACCTATTTATGGATCGACCATAGTCTTACTGGTTTATTTATTACTTTGACACTCCTACACTTGGGAGAAGATATCAATCATTTGATTGTGTTAAAATTCCACTCTTTTAGAAACCTAGATATTTTGCCAAAAGAGAGACATAGAGGGGATGGAATTTTGTTTGATTCTTGTATTGAATTCAGTTAATTGTGTGAGGAAATAGATTTATTGAGATGGAAAATGAATGGATTGGTTCAATTTAAAGAGAAATTGAATGAAAATTTTTCCTCTTAAAGAACCCTTATGTTCGACTAAATGGAGATGAAAATAAGGGATTGATTTTTGTACTTTAAGGTGGATAAGTTTATGCTAAGATTGTGAAACAAGTATGATTAAACTTAAAAATTTGATGAAATTCAAAACGGGAACCTATAGGTCTTCAAGACCAAGGTTCGACCATTAAAAGAATAAAGGGGAGAGGATGGGTTTTGTTCTTAATGATAGAAAGATTAGTGATAGTTAAGTTAGGAATTATATTTGATGAAGGCACATGAAGAAATATTTCATAAAAGTTGAAAAGAAACCTGTTAACCTATTAAATAGAAGTTTCAGCCAAGAAGGATAAAAAAGAATTGAGTTTATTGTTCTTGAATTATTGTGTTGGTTTAGAGGCAAAATGACTTAATAATGGGTGAATTATGAAAATTGAAGAAATTTTGGTATCTTTCCTTTATGTATCTGTCAACCAAAGTTTTGAGTGGGGATATGAGATTGTTTATTTAATTAACATAACATGTATGTTTAGTGGCGTAAATTGAAGGATTTAATGTGAAGGTTAGGATTAAATTACAAGAAAAAATAAAAAATAAAAAATAAATAGATAAATCACTTCTAACTAAAACTTATGGCCAATGTGGGTTTCTAAAGAGGTTGGATAAATTAATTAGCTAGGCATATGTTTTTGTGTTGATATAATGGGTGATGAAATTTAAAAATGGGTAATATGAAAATGGAAAGAAATTGTTGAAAAATTCATGTCTCTTTTTCATAAGGAATATTCAACCAATCTTGAAAGAAATGGAGAAGAGAAGGGCTAAATTGATGATCAGAAAATTTATAGTAATGTTAAATATATAAATTAAATAGTGAGTTGATGACTATGTAAATAAAAGTGGGTGTAACTAAGGAAACCTTAAATTTTCTTTACTATTGATTTAATATTTGAATTTGAAATAAAAATTGGAGTTTGGATTCTAATGATGATTAAATGGTGTATAATGTTGGATATTTGTTGGTACAGGAAAAGCCACATGATATGTCTAACAACAAGAAACTACAACACGAGTACAAGCACTAGGTAGGTATCCTTCACCTTTTTTTCTAATTATAAGAAATTTTTAGAATTGTATAACTAGAATTTCTTTATATGCATATTGTTTATTTATTAATTGTGATATAAATATGAAAAAAAGAGATGATGAAATTAGACTAGCTGGTCGAAAAAGAAACCAATGACATCCGTGTTCAAATGGTCGGGATAATATACTAGACAAGCTAACCAAAAGGGGTTAGTGGCATCAAGTATGTCTGATTGTCGAGATATTGAATTATACGTGGGTTGAAAATGGCGATACTAAAATTGTTACGAGTTAAACGTGTGTGTGCACATAATTTATGAATTTGTTATGTTACATTCTAAAATGATTAATTGTTAGGGTCCTCTCACACAAGGGCCAATCAATACAAATTTTACAGTGCCACCTTTTGTTATTAATATAAAAATTGTGATTTATAGATGTTAAACTGATATGTATCATAAATTTGGTATTTTATTATGGACTTGTAATCATGTTTTCTAGGACTATGAATATCATTACCTTGTATTTCATTTGTTAATATTGTGAATCAATATTGAAATCAATATTAAAATCTATATCAATTAAGATAAAACTCTAAATTTTATCATCTTCTAAATTTTAATATTTCTTTGGATTGTTTAATTAAGCATGCTATATAAGTCTTGAGTCAATTAATTTTATTGCGTACATTGTTTATATTTCATAAAAAATTATTCTGATTTTTATATCACTCAAAAAAGCACTATTTTGGAATTGTATTCTAAAAGTTATTCTATGATGATTATGTTGATAGTGATAGCGGAATCAGTGGTAGTAATGATAGTGATGATATCATCAACAATATTCTAATTTATAAGTTAGAGGTCTAGTGTAAAAATAAAATGGAAGGTACCCAATAAAATAAAATTGTTAATTTAATTTGTAATCCATTTTATTATAAATTTTTGTTATCATAAAGTTAGATTTATCTAGGGGTTATATGGATACAACACATGTTAATAAAGAAAGTTTGAGGTTAACAATTCATTACTCTAGAAGCTTGTGGAAGAGAAATTATTTGTCAAATGATGTTTCTTATGCAAAATTTAACAAGAAATGACTAAAGTTGATATGAAAAGTTGTTATACACCAACAACGAGAAGAAAAAAAGGTGTTGGAGAGCCTTGATTATATATCCACAAGATCGAGACAAGAGTAATTTACACTTCATGCAAGTTTTTTTCAACTTGAGAAAATCGATGCAAGAGGTTTTTAAGAAAAATTATTTTTTTCTTAGTTATTTTTCCTTGATTATTTTTATTTTTTTCTATTTAGTTTAGTAAATTAAATATTAAGCTTAATAATTTTATTTCTCTAGTTTTTTTAGGGATTATTTTTATTTTTATTTTACTTTCAAGTTTCCTTGTTTAAGTTGATTTTTGGATTTATTTGTAAATCTCTTATAGAAACATAATGCTTAAACAAAAAACATTTAATAATAAAAATTAAAATTTTTATATATCAATCTTATTACATAAAATTACATTTTAATTATACTTGGAAAGTGTTTGGGACGCGGCTGACTGCATGTTTTTAAAATTTTAAAATTATTTTTTAGTTTTTTATATATTTTTTTAATTGTTATAATATATTAATATTAAAAATAAATTTTTAAAAATAAAAAATAATATTTAAATATATTTTCAGAAAAAAAATTACTTTCAAAAACAATTATTTTTATCGTTACCAAACATGCCCTTCTTGTCATGCCCTTGTTATCTTTTCCATGTGCGTCATTCCCTCTCTCTTCCTCCTATCTTGACCAAAATCATTACACAGCAATTTTTTTTTTTTTTAAATATCCCTCTACAAATGTAAGATAGATGAAACAAGAACTAAAAAAACAGACAAGTAACGATTGAAGATTTCATGTATCGTCGTCGTCATCATCACCAGTTATCTACT
>Ga0307515_10014698_pt1 | contig 14487 bp, 7 predicted proteins | sample 17_EM_MG_FD_194513 | JGI IMG/M metagenome (GOLD analysis project Ga0307515, IMG submission 194513) | Populus trichocarpa ectomycorrhiza microbial communities from riparian zone in the Pacific Northwest, United States - 17_EM | ecosystem: Host-associated > Plants > Roots > Unclassified | place...
ACATACCATTATTTTTATAAAATAAATATATATATATATATATATATATATATATATATATATATATATGCTCATGTAATGTATATGAATGAAGTATTAATTTTCTATCGAATCCATAAGAATTCTAACAGACAACTTATATTTTGCTTGTAAATCTTTTAAACCCAATTAACACTTATTTGCATATTCTAAATTTGAATATTTTTATTTACTTGCATGAACCGGGTGACCTTGCAAAGTCTAATCTTGTGATTCATTTCCCGGCAATCCTATCACGGATGCCATTAGCCGAAGCTAATCTTGTAATCTTGTAAATACGCTAGACTTTATTTACATTGAACACAATATTTATTGTAATTGCATTCACCGATATTACAGAGAATCCATATTCATTCATTACTCATATGTTACTTTCTATGCATGTTCATTTCCTCATAATAGCAAACATACATATATCATGTATATTTTCATAGTATCTCAAGGTGCAGGTGTTTGTATGACTCAATTCTTTTATATTCTTACATATAATATTCACGTGAAAGTCTACTGTTATTGTCTAACTTTGAATTGTTACTGTCCAACTGTTACTATTTAGACATTAAACTGTTGCTGTCCAACTATTATTGTCCAACCGTTGATGTCTAGACATTGAATTGTTACTGTCCAACCGTTGCTGTCTAGACATTGAACTGTTACTGTCCAACTATTGCTATCCAACTATTATTGTCCAACCGTTGTTGTCTAGACATTGAATTGTTACTGTCCAACTGTTACTGTCTAATCGTTATTGTTACTGTCTGAACACTCATCAGATTTTTAACTATATCTAGAGTTTTACAACTCCATTTTAAGTGAGATTGATCTCGTTAGAAAGCTAAGATACGAGGCTACAAGTTCTCTGAAAAAAAGAGAACCCAGTTCTGCCTCCAAGATAGTTAAAATTGCTCATCAACTAATCAGTCATATTGCCCTATAGAATCAGTCACGACTCAGTCTCGGTTGGTAACCCATAACTGGAGTTCTACATCTCCAAATTGAGCAAGACCAGTTTCCTTGGTTAGCTAACATCCAAATCTACAATTTCTATGGTGGAACCTGATTCTAATTCCCTCATCCTCCTACCCGAAATCTCACCGAAAGTCAGGAGACGAGTCTGTCCAGATTCGACACCCCCTTCCCTTCACACAATACTTTCATAAACTACATACCACACATAAATTAACTTAACTTTAACAACAAATACTTTTTCCCCAATTCATGTCTAAGAACCCTAAACTATAATTCAATAACAAGGCATCAATTCATTATCGAATTTGTAATGAATTTTTAAGATCATGTTTAGAACACCTTACCCGGTACGAATTAGGATTTTGATCTTCAACCAGTTGAAGATTTTCAACTCCCTCCTTTCTCTTTTTCTTGTTCAATTTTCTTGTTAATCCCTTGCATACAAATGTTTATACCATCTATAAACCCTTAATCTTGGATAGGTTCTTGAAATTTTAGTGTTTCTCTCTTGATTTTGCAAAAATGGATACAAAACTCCCTATTTTCTTTCCTTATGGTTCGTGCAGATTTTTGGTGAGGAGAAGGTATTTATACTCTATAATTTCCCTTATTTGCATTTAGCCCCCATTTCCTTTAAGTGTATTATTCTCTTCAATTAAATCCAACTCTCAACAGTACTGGGTTTATTATAATATCTCAAATTATTTCGTCAGGAAATTTATATTAAAAAATTCCGAGTTAACACAGGATACGTTTAACGACAGCCCAATGATCCTCAGTAGGGGCATGTATAAATTGACATACCTTGTTGACTGCATAACAAATATCAAGTCTAGTGAAGGTAAGATATTATAGTGCCCCAACAATTTGTGGATACTGTGTTGGATAAGAGTGAAGGGTACTAGGCACAATTCCTAATTTAGAAGAGGTAGATAGAGGAGTATCAATTGGTTGCAAGAAGCCATACCTGTTCGTTGGATGATATCGAGTGCATACTTGTGTTGACTTAATAAGATACCCAAAGCAATAGGTTTAACTTCAATGCCCAAGAAGAAATGAACAGAACCCAAATCTCGAAGCTTAAATTCTGATTGCAGCAAAGTAATTTATCTATGAAGCAAAACTAAGTTACCCCCGATCAATAAAATATCATCAACATACACAAGCAAATAAATCATGGCACCATCGAGAGAGAATAAATAGAGAAGTATATGCCAGAAATCCAATGGAAATTAAAAACTCGCTCAACCAATTGTACCAAGCTCGAGGTGCTTGTTTGAAACTATATGATTAGTACCTAAAAGTGCATTCTCATTAAGGTTTTATATCATCATATTGCACATAAAGTTTCATTAAATTCCCTAACTTAAGCATGTTTTGTAGTAACAAGTCTTATAATATAAGATAGCTTTAGTTTATGGTAAATGCTCATTTTAAATGTAGGTTTATCCCACAACTCAAAGGATTGATTGATGTGATTAACTATTGAAAGTGAAGAGACAAAAAGAGGACTAAGCTTAGAGAAGAGATGTCGGTTCAATTCAAACTAGAACACCATTCGGTTATTGGATCATAACTGCAGTTGTAGACCTTGGATTTAGATCTGGTTTATCTTGATGGAAAGTTAAGACATAGGCCTAAAACTTTCATGAAGAGTCCAAGATTCAAATCTTTTGTTTTCAAGTTCAAATCTTAGCATCAAAAGAGACGTCTGAATCTATCCTACAGCCTAGACATTGTTCAGTGTTCAACCCATATCTTGAGTTCTAGAAGTCCAAATGAGCTCTAGTTTTTTTTAGTTGAAAAGCTGAGATAATTGCCCACAACTTTCATGAGGACTATGTGCTCAAATTCTGATGTTAGCAATGACGTTTTGGCCAGCCAACAATGTCAATAACCAGCCACCAAGTCAATGGTTGGCCACCAACTAAATAGTTAGTCATCTAATCAATAGTTCCAAATTTTAGCCTATAAAAGAAGGCATTTGCCATGTATTTAGGCATCTTGTTGTTCAGATCAAGATCATTTTCTTGCTTTCTCTCTTTGTAATGTTCAAGTTTTCTTTCATGCTATATTAATCTCTTGTTTATGCTTTTTCATTTGCTTTCCTATACTTAGTTAACTTATATCATAATCATGATCTTATCTTGTTTATTCATGTTTCTCTTCTTCATAATTTTTAGCTAAGTTTATTATGTCAAGGTGAAAAGGTTTCTCTAATGGTGTTAGAATAGGTATATTATAAACTCAACATGGACTTCAATATTTATATATAAGAAAGTTTGCTATTAACATGTCTTATCTTTTTATCTTACTAATTATTAATACCTTGCTTGTTAAATGATTAATATAGATTTGTGTTGTATAACACTTGGTACAATAAATACTTGATCCTTCATAGTCTTCGGTCAACATCGTTGTATAAGAGGAACTTGATTTGTTGTTAATATAAGTTAGCATCATGAATGCCTGACAATATTTAAAAGTATTGGTGTTGCTTAAATAAGATAATATATATGATCATGTTAATACTTTATAATGATCCATTAATGATAAATCATCTGATTGGAACCTCCTTTGTGTGTGGTTTCTAGTTGAGTAATAAAAAGAAGTTTATACTATGCTTATTTAAAATACTATTAGTGGATCCTCCAATCTTGACATTTGTTTTTATCATTGTTTAATCCTCACATTAATCTCACATCTCAAAGTCCTTTTAAATTCTTCGTTTTATTTTATATATATATATATATATATATTATTTGTAATTTATACAGTTAATCTCTTTGTGGTTCGACCCCGGTCTTGCCGGATTATTTATTACTTTGACACTCCTGCACTTGGGATAAGACATCAACTCTTTGATCGTGTCACTATACAAAGATTTATGAAAACGACACACATGAGATGAAAGTTCAGGATCAATAAACCCAGGTGGCTAGGCCATTTATACCTCTTCCTGAAGATTATCATTCAAGAAAGCATTATGAACATCCAATTGATGAATGTTCCAACCATACGAGACAACAATAGTGAGCACAAGGAGAACCGTTGTAGGCTTAACTACTGGACTAAACGTTTCCAAATAATCAATCCCCTCTTGCTGAGTGAAGCCGCGGGCAACCAATCATGCTTTATATCGGTCAATCTGACCATCAGCATGGCATTTAATCTTATACACCCACCTATTGCTAATCACATTCATACAACCCATGAGGCAGGCGCAATACTGAAATTAGCATTTTTGGCTGGACGTGGGCGAAGCACCATATGATAGGTGCGGACCATCTGGGATGAAGTGGAGGAGATGCTGGTCGGGACTTGTTGAAGATGGAATTTAGACAAATCAACACATAAGTTAATTCCATGAGGGGAATTAGAGGAAGAACTTAGTGGTGAAGAGCTCAATATATGTGCAGGTCGTGAGGGAGAACCAGCTGGAGAAACTACAGGAGGAATGGCCACAACAGGGGAACTAGCAGGGGAAAAACCAGGGGAGCTGGCAGGGGCGATGAACGACGCATACGAGTGTGGCGAATCAAAACCTGCACCTGAAGAATGATCATGATAATAATATGCAGTTAATGGTAAGGGAGTCGAAGGATGTGTAGGGGGCAATGGTGAAAGTACTTGAGAGGGTGGCGTGAGAGGGTGTAAAGTGACGGGTATAGTGGTAGCAAAAGGTTGTGTGGGTAGAACTGCAATCTGTTCAGAATTATCAAGAGGAAAAACATTTTCATGAAACCGGACATGATGAGCAAGATAAATATGTTTGGATGACAAATCAAGACATTGATAACCTAAATGAGAGTTACTATATCCTAGAAAAACACAAGCAGGAGCAAAAATCTAACTTATGAGCATTGTATGGACGAAGGAATGGGAAGTAAAAACACCTAAAAGTACGAAGGAACACATAATCAGGAGTTGATTTTAAAAGACATTCAAAAGGTGTCTTATGATTAAGAACCGGAGTTGGCATGCAATTAATCAAATAAACAGAACTTTTAAAAGCATAACTCCAATATTTAAAGGAAGCTTTACATTGCCCAAGAAGGGTAAGCCCAGTTTTAACAATATGTCTATGATGGCATTCAACCATGTCGTTTTGTTCATGAGTGTGTGGGCATATCATACGATGATGAATACCAATCGTTTTAAAATACGTATTGAGTTTTCGATATTCACCACCCCAATTTGTTTGAACAGACTTAATTTTTTAAGAAAATTGACGCTCAACGAGCACTTGAAACTGATGAAAAATATTTAAAACATCAAACTTAGCAACCAAAGGATAAAACCATATAAACTTCATATGGGCATCCACAAAAATAACAAAATAGCAAAAACCATTAGATGACAACATAGAGGAGGGACCTTAAACATCACTAAAAATCAAGTCAAGAGGAGCTCGAGTTTAATGACCCGTAGTTTTTGAGTCAGACGAGACGACTTACCCAGAGGGCACGCAGGACAATTAAAAATAAATTGATTTGATGTACATGACACCTTTTTATTTTTCACCAAAAAATGCAAAATGCATGTACTGGTATGCCCAGGTCGACGATGTCAAACATCAGTGGAAGTAGAGAGACATGTAGATGAGAAAACTTGAGGCAACGACATTGCACACGACTCGGACAAAACATATAGACCATATCTACTCCAACAAAAAAGAAGCACTTTTTTTGTCATGAGATCCTTAACATAAAATAGAAATGAATGAAAATAAAATAAAAAAGACGTTATTCTCAAGACAAAATTTTTGAATAGATAAGCAAAGATTTTTTAATGTCAGGAACTTGTAAAATATTGGATAAAGTAAACATGTGTTTGGGTGAATGAAATTTAGAGAGCAATATTCAAAATAACAAGGCCCTTACCATCACCAACATGCAGATGACCATTACCAAGGTGAGGTTCTTAACTCGTCATACTTACAAGGTCCGACGTTACATGATGATTTGCATCTGTATTAGGAAACCAAGTAACATGAGTGGTTGTAGGGGCATTATTAAATGCGAGATTGACATTAGCTTGGAGAGGATGAGTAGCCAACTAAGAACACTGTTGGGCAGTATGCCAAATTCATAACACAGCTGACACTTTACATTGCGATTATAACCACCAAAACGGTTACCTTGCTGTCCAAAATTTCCTATTATCCGAAAAGAAGAACCAGAAGAGAACCGGTTTCCTTGATAACCACCAAAACGGTTACCTTGCTGTCCAAAATTTCCTATTATCCGAAAAGAAGAACCAGAAGAGAACCGGTTTCCTTGTTGTCCAAATTGTTGACCTGAAGCACAACTGTGAGTGCTAAAGTTATGGGCTGAGCCATTTCCATGATAATAGTTGTTGCGAGTGTTATGCCTCCAGCCCCTACAAAAATGACCTTGTCTACCAATATTGAAACTAGAGTGATGCTACAAAGAACACAGCTGGCTGCTGCATTGGAGTTGGTAACAGAGGAGTTGTTATGGTAGGTTGGAGAGAAGCTTTATGGAGAAACTCATGTGTAAGGAGACTGCTATGAAGATTAGTATAGGAGATGGGATCAGCTTTAGTAGACAAGTTGGTGACAAGATCCTTAAAATCGCTGCGTAGTCCCTGAAACACATACAAGTTGAATTCTGCCAAGGAGATCGGTCTGCTAACCGCAACAAGTTCATCAAACAAGGCCTTTGCCTTTAGCAAGTAGACGCTGGCATAATCATCATTTTATCATAAATCTTGGAATGAACTGTGAAGTTGCATAATTCACGAATTGGAAGGAGTGGCAAAAGCTATTTCCAACGTTGTCCAGATGTCATGGGAGGTGTTACAATCCACAACTAAATGCAAAACTTCCACCGAAAGAGAAGATAAGAGGGCGCTCATGATTAAGTGATCTTGCTGCTTCCATGACAAATATACAGGATTGACAGAGGGTGAAGATGTCGCAGCAGATGCCAGATGAGAAAGAGGACATGGTAATGTGCCATCAACAAAGGAGTACACGCCTTGGCCCAAAAGAAACGGTTTCATCTGCATCCTCCAATACAAAAAATTGGTGTTGGAGAGTTTTAAGGAGATTACATGTTGTGTGTTCGGAAGAGGTATGATGGCAGCAGCAACAGTGGATGCACCATAGGTAACTAATGGCGCTAAGTGGTAGAAAGAAGACTGAAGTGTTGATGCAGTAGCAACAGATTATTGAAGTTCTTGATTGTCCATTTTACAAGAGAGGAGAAGATGCAGTCTGGTTTTATGACAAGGATGAAGTCCGGGTATAACAGATAAGGAGGAAAAGAAAGAGGAATGGTTGCAGGAGGAAGAGGATGAAGATCGGATGTAAGGAAGAAGGCTGCTGGACGATTTGGTTGCTCTAATACCAAGTTAAGATCTATTGAGAGATAGTCTTTGTATTAATTATAATGATTGTCAATAAGAGCAACCATTCCTTTGTATTTATACCTTTAGAGTTGTATACAATACAATGGTGGAATGTACTACACATGATAAATATTCCTATATAAAGGTATTTACATATATAGGGTCTCTTCCCTTAATAATAAACAATTTTGTGCTTTTTATGGATTTCAATTTAACTTTTTTTTAAAATATTTTTAAAGCTTTGATATTCAAAATAAGTGATTTAAGAAGCTTATTTATTATAACATAGACCTCATATATGTAAGATTTCTTTAAAATATATGATATTTTTTATCGAACCAAATATTTCGACACAAAATTTCAAGAGTAGAATTAAACAATATGTTCGGTATTTATCAATAATTAAACTCCCTTTTAATATATATGATGGTTATTAAAATACAAGGTGATTATTGTTGAATCAAATATTTTGACATAAATTTTTTTTCTTTTATATATATATGGGGGTGTAATTTGTTACTTCAAAGATAGAGAAAAGAATGAAATGAAGCTTATAAACGAAGAAATATAGGGAACTGATATAGAAAGGAGCCAAATCCATCCCCAACGGTAGTGCCTTTAACAGACAAGGGGCGTGCTGCATTTTAAAACGTGAGAGAGCTAGCTTGTTTACTTTTGATTAATGTTCCTGTGGTTTTGGATCCATCGAAAAGACTCGTTTGAAAAGCATGTGGAGAAAAGGCATTTTGCTTCCAATACAATCTAAATTTCAAATCTGCTTATGACGCAGAGTACTCTCCTAATTACGTCCTTGCTACCAATTATATTAATGTTCATATGATAGCATGAAATATATACATGGAGAGATTCCTCATCAATCTAAGATTCTTGCCGGAATCTTCATTTCTTGATAAAAATCAACATGTATATAGTATATAGTATATGGCAATTAAGATTTCCTAATTATTAATAATGGGACGACTTCTAGCTCAATACTTGGTCTTTAATTACTTTCTTTTCAACATATTAGGATATCGATTGATGTGGGACGTATTGAAGATATGTTTATGGAAAAAATAAATAAGTTAAAATTGGCCACATGTTGTTTGACAATAAAAATTAACTTTAGATTTAAATGTTGGAATTAGTTTAACTTTTGTCGAGATAATTATACATATTCATTTCTAAAAAGGAATCAGCTAATTGTAATCAATCAATATCCAAAAACACCTTTAAATTAAGTTTTATTTTGTTATTTTAATTATTTTTCATGTTAATTTTATATTTAAATTATTTTTCTGACTTAGCTTTGAGTTCTTATAGATAGATTGGTTTTGAATTAATTCAACCTAAAAGTTTAAGTTGTTAAATAAGATCTGATCAATATATGATTTGTATTATTTTCTAACACATCTCCTGCACAGGTCTACACTGCCTTGTGCTTAATTTTTATCAAATAAATAGAGATAGTGAGATTCGAACTCGTGACCGCTTAGTCATCAAGGCTCTGATACCATATTAAAAAATCAATTCAACCTAAAAGTTTAAGTTATTAAGTGAGGTCCCAATATATAATTTATATTATTCTATAACATATCATAATTTTATTTAATTATTTGTCTATTGATTATGTTTGTAACCTTAAACCTTGATAACTTAATTTTTATCCACTTCATCATCAATTTCTAACAAAATTAAGAATAATGAACACGATGTCTTACCTGTCTACTGGGCTTGCAGGGTGTTCAATGGGTCCTGAGATTAGTTATGGTGTACGTAAACGGCCCGGACACCACAGGTTATCAAAAAAGAAAAACAGAATAATAAACATGGTTACACCTCATCCTTGTTATGATGGTCAAATCAATCCCGATTAGTAAATCCTAGTGATTCACTAACATTGACATCTATAAAGTGACAAATAATATTAATTATAATAAAAATTAATTACCAGATTATTTTTGTTAAGAAAATTAGTTAACTGTAACAATCGTTGATGGTTATAGTCACATTTTACATGTTGATTTTAGAGAGGAAGTAGATATGTTCGGTTTTGTTTCGGAAAGTGACAAATTTCGTGATTTGAAGAGGCATTGTTACCATTGCTTTACACGTATGAATATATATCACTCGATTTACTTTATGTGATCCTTTTAATTTATACATCATTTTTATAATTGAACACACCACTCTGGCTAGGTTTTTAATTTAATTTTTTTTATTTGAAATCTTAAACTTTTGAGAAAAATGATCGAACTTCAAAACTTATGATGAATTTGGTACTTGAGATAGTTATTTGATCATAATTTTTATTTTTATTATTGATACTGTAGCATGTGAGCTTTAAGGAGCAGAAGAGCTAGCACTGTCATACAAACATATATAAAAACAACGTCTGAGAACCCCACTACGACCCCTCCTACCATATAAGCTATAAAGCTCCCTCTTGAAGCATAAAAACACTTACTTTGACCTCTCTCTCTCTCTCTCTCTCTCTCTCTCTTTCTCAAGGGAACAAGAAAAGGATACTGGCAAAAAGTAGCAAAAATGGTTACAGAAGAGAAATCCCACAAGTACCCAACAATGCCAGAGGTAGAAATTAATCTCAATTAAGCACAACCAGAAAATCTTCTCCTTGATTTCTTAATAAGCATACTGACGCCAGCACTTGTTATTTTGTTTATCCTTCTTCTTTCCATTAGGTTGTGGAGGAGCTAAAAAGAATGACAGACATAGGCTTCCCTATAGCAGCTTTGAGCTTGGTGGGGTATCTCAAAAACATGATCTTAGTAGTCTGCATGGGAAGACTAGGAAGCTTGGAGCTCGCAGGAGGTGCCTTAGCTATTGGATTCACCAACATCAGTGGCTACTCAGTTCTTTCCGGCCTAGCGATGGGGATGGAGCCTCTATGTAGTCAAGCATTTGGTTCGAGAAATCTATTAGTAGCATCTCATACTCTAAGAAGAACAATTCTTATGTTACTACTTGCTTCAATACCTATTGGCTTGTTATGGGTCAATCTTGAACCCCTCTTGCTTAGCCTCCATCAAGATCCTGACATAACCAGAATCGCAAGTTTATACTGTCGATTTTCCATTCCTGATCTTATTGCTAATAGCCTCCTGCACCCTCTACGAATTTACTTGCGCAGTAAAGGAACTACATGGCCGTTAATGTGGTGCACCCTGGTCTCCGTTGTTCTGCATGTTCCTGTCACCATATTTCTAGCCTTCACTCTTTGTCTTGGAGTCCCTGGAATTGCAATTTCTACTTTTATCACTAATTTCAACACCCTCTTGTTCCTCGTATGCTACATGTATTTATTCAGTCGGGCCACTGAGGAGGAGCCCTCGTCCACACCCCTAATTAGACAACAACCATTTCTATCATCTCCTTCTACTTCACTAAGAAAGGAATGGGGAATCCTACTCCGGCTTGCCATCCCAAGTTGCATAGCTGTTTGTTTAGAGTGGTGGTGGTATGAGTTCATGACAATTCTAGCTGGTTACTTGCACAACCCTCAAGCCGCTCTAGCAACATCAGCTATTATAATTCAGACCACATCCCTAATGTACACGTTGCCAACATCACTGAGTGCATCGGTGTCGACTCGGGTGGGCAACGAGCTTGGAGCAGGCAGGCCACAGAAAGCTCGTTTGGCCACGGTGGTTGCAATAGGCTTAGCCTTATTAAGCTCATTGCTTGGTTTGCTATGGACCATCCTAGGGAGAGAAGCATGGGGGAAAGTTTTTACAAAAGATGATGAGGTTCTCGAGCTAACTATGGTTGTACTGCCCATAATTGGATTATGTGAGCTTGCAAATTGTCCACAAACGACAAGCTGTGGAATTTTAAGAGGGAGTGCTAGGCCCGGCATCGGGGCAGGGATTAACTTTTACTCCTTTTACATGGTGGGTGCACCTGTGGCCATAGGCCTAGCCTTTGTTTGGAAACTAGGGTTTGTGGGTCTATGTTATGGTCTTCTAGCGGCTCAAGTTGTATGTGTGGTCTCAATTTTAACAGTAGTATACAAGACAGATTGGGATAGAGAATCTTTAAAGGCCAAAGAACTGGTTGGCAAGACTGGTGCCTTGGCACATGAACATGCAGACCATATAGCCAAATGTGAAGAAGGAGAAGGGCTAAGTTTCGGGTGAAGAGCGAGAAAAAGATGGAGGCATTTTGGCCGATCGAAGGAACACGAACAAAAAGAAGTGCGGCATTAACAGGACTAGAAAAAAAAAGGGTTCAAATAACACTTTTCATCTTCATTATTGCAACTCCATCCATTATTCTAGCAATTCTACTGTACTTGTTTCCTCTGCTTAGCTTTGTCTTTTCTAATTTTTGTCCCTACGTACCAATGACCTTCTTACGTGTATATATATATACACACACACTACTATATTCTTAGTGCTAGAAGGTGGGCTCTTGCGGTTTTTTATATATAGAATAGCTCCTCCCCACCCCCCTCTTGTTGTAAAACCCAATTGTTCTTTTCTTTTCTTTTCTTTTCAATTGGCTTGCTTGCCGCTACTATTGTAATCGCTAGCCTTTTGTTGTCAGTATTTCTGTAAGCAATTTAGGGCTTGCATGACCTGAGGAATCCTATGTCTTTAATATTGTGTGCCTTCTAGCTAGCTACGTACTTGCTCTATTTTGTTTTATGGAGGGGCTATTGACCATTTTATACTTGCTACTACTGAAATATCTTATCATGAGACAGTCACCTTAATAAGTTAAACTGTGGGAGGGTTTTGGCTTAGACAGCTACGTACCTGGATCTTAATCTCTTGGATATTATACAGCACAGCTTCGTTTAAGTCATTAATTATAAGAATATCTAGATTAATTAATTAAAATGCACTATAATAAAGTTAGAGTTGCAGCTCCTACATGATCATATATTAAACATAATAATAAAAAAAACAATGAAATCTATTAATTTGCCTTTTAAATTGTAAAAAATATCAAATGCATTATCAATTAAATGGAAATATATGCATACCAAAAAAAAAAGTACATATAAACCAATAAACATCTTTTCCAATAGTTTGCAAATAGATATGATCATAACCAGTGTGCTCTCGATAGACATATCTAGACATAAAATTGATAGAAATGTCTTCAATCATTTAGGCCATCGACTGATGGCAAAGGTTCTAATTTCACTAAAACTTAGCTTGTACTCATGTGCAAACATGTGCATGATTGGACAGCCATGGCCATCAATATATATAAACACACAAACACACACATGCTTAAAGAAAGCAAATGGATCATGTGCCAGGCACATGCGACCACCTTATATTGGTGGAATTTCGTTATCAATGGCTGTCAAAAAAGGTACTTGAACATCATTATCGAGTGCGATTTACTTTTCAGATTGAAGTTGGATTATCATAGCAGCCCAGCCTATGATCAGATGATAAATCACCCGTATGTCCCATGGTTGATTTGTAATTGGTCCAGCAAGCTGTACTGGCTCGGTCTTCGTACAAGATATCAAAATGGAGACAAATATTGCAAGGAAATATTGCAAAGATTCTGAAATCCGCCCTGTAATTTCTTGAAAAAAGGTTTGAATTTAGAAGGTATTTAAAACTCATTGGATCCTTGTTTTGAATTTCCATCCGTTTGTATGCTCCTTTTTTCCACTCTAAACTAATGTCTTTGAATGCATCTCTTGTGTTCAAAAACCCAATTAACCAATGGAACTCTTAATTAGATTAGCTTGAGAATTGTTGAACGGGATTTTGTCTTCGCTTTTGCTTTCCCTCTCTAATTAATCTGTCCCGTTTTCTCTTTTTTCAACATTTTGACTCTTTGCCTTGGTCTAATATTTCTGCTAATAAAATTGCATGGAATATTATAATTTTGACGCGAATGATGACCGAAGGACAACCTTCGTAGTTGGATTTGTCGGTCCGAATATATAATCACAGAAGACTAACTTCGATCACTTCTTCATTAATCCAAGTAAAATCCTGCTAAATACCTTAAGAAAGTTGGTGTTCTTATTTATTGTTTTTTTTTTTAAAAAAAAAAGGTTGTTGGCAGAAAAGTATGAACTTCTGTGTAGCTAGATAGGCCGGCTAAAAGTATAGCATAGTTTGGATAGAAATATCAGCAAAATTGAAAATGAGAGCTTGAATTAATTAGGGAACAATCGAGAAAATGCTAATTTGACTCTTGAACAAGATAGTTGGAATAGGGTACGGTGTTGGATTAAAGCAAACAAGCTTTAACGAAAAGTTTCTAAAAATTAAAGATGTTGGAAAAATGGTTTCAAACATGGTTAATGGACTTTTAAAAGCCAGATTAGACGTGAAATTCACCTACATTTTATCTTAAGGCTTTGTTCAAAAGTTTTCTTCCTACTAAAATACCAAACATTGACGCATCTAAAATAATTTATAGGTAAATAAAAAACTAATCTTAGAAAACTTTTACTTAACAAAAAATTTATAACATAAAATATAATATCTAACATTCAAATATTACAAACATTTCAAGTGATTTATATAGTGAAATTAAAAATTATGCTCATAGAGTAGCAAAGTTTTTAGAAGGTAAAAACTCTAGGCTATATAAGCTTTCGATCTAAATTACACGTGCGAGCTAGATTCATTCTCATGTATGTGTTAATTGTAAAATTATTTTTTTATCAATCCAGTTTCGTGAATAGCATGTTTGATTAGTAAACTTCCTCTACCTGAATATTTTTTAAAGGAGAAATCATTTGGTTTTTTAAGAAAAAACTATTAGGTTTTATATTATTTTAAGGGTAGGTTTTTAAAAGTTAAAATAACATGAACTAATTCTAGTAATTAACAAAATTAATTATGCAGCAATTTTAGTCTTAAAAACCATAGATAAATAAAGGATTGAGGGAGTTGTTAAGTAAGAGATTAGAGCGATAAGAGCAATTTGAAGCACAACTTGATAGGTGCAAAGTGAAGACGAAAAGGTCATGAGTATTGTACGCCAAGATTTAAATAGCAAGTATAATTAATCATACAAGTTACAAGTAGAATAAATAGGCAATGTAAGCGTTGCCTTAAGAAATCAATTTTGTATTCCAGAATATTCAATATAGTCTTT
>Ga0307515_10014699_pt1 | contig 14487 bp, 19 predicted proteins | sample 17_EM_MG_FD_194513 | JGI IMG/M metagenome (GOLD analysis project Ga0307515, IMG submission 194513) | Populus trichocarpa ectomycorrhiza microbial communities from riparian zone in the Pacific Northwest, United States - 17_EM | ecosystem: Host-associated > Plants > Roots > Unclassified | place...
AGAAACCAAAAATGGGGTGTGATGTGACTGATGTGACCCGTGACAAAGTGACCGAGAAATCAGGTTTTTGGCGGAGGCGCTTATAATTCTGCACGATAAGACCCGGTACTTAACGTACCGGGAATTTTAATGCGTGATATATATACTGATGTCTGAACAGACACAGCGCCGCCCTTGTCTTCCACTCGATCTAGCTCATATGTCCTCGCGAAACCCGTTGGAACGGCTCCGTTGCCTCGACAGGTCTTCACATGACTTCCACCACCAACTCCACGCAATCCTTCGCGGGGAGGAATATCGACAATGTGTGAAAAACCTCCACGGCGACGATCTGTTGCAGTTTGTTGGTTATCTAGACGAGGTGTGTCGCCACGCCGTCGTTATCATTCCCCCACTCTCCGCTCAATTCAGATAGGCTCTCAATCGCCTCGATCCTGCGAGTTCCGGTTTCCGGAAATGTCTACGCGAACTTAGACACATATGTGGCACCAAGATGATACTACCCACCTCGTACACTCTTTCGTCTCCACCTCTGAATATCAGTCGTCAACCTGTCGCGTCAGGGGGCTCTGGTGATTTGTACCAAGCGACCTTCAATGATTCCAAGGTCTGCGTCAAACGCGGCAGAATGTCCCTCAAGGACGGTCCAGGGAAATCTGCAAAGGCACATCATCACATCATCGAATTTCATCTCCCCGCCGCTGACGAGACCCGCAGACCCTCTACCAAGAGGCCGTGGTGTGGAAACGCTTGCAACATCCCAACGTCGTGCCTTTCCTTGGCATCATTCTTTCTCCGCTCCAGCTTGTTTCGGAATGGATGTTTGGCGGAGAACTGAGGGAATATATCGAGAGAAACCCTGGCGCGAGCCTACTTGGCCTGGTAGGTGCTCCTCCCGTCATGTCTAGTCGGGTCCTTACCTCCACCAGATAACTGATATTGCTGAAGCCCTTCATTTCCTCCACTCTCAGGATATTGTCCATGGCAGCCTAAGTGGTGTACGTGATCTCTCTAAACCCCGTTGTACCCCCGAGACTGACACGTAAGCAGTCAAATATCCTTGTAGACGCCGCCGGTCGTGCACGGATCACGGACTTTGGTCTGGCTACCGTCGCTCAAAATCCGGATTCCCCGCGACTCGTTTTGGATGATCAGGGTCATACCGCGCGATGGACTGCGCCAGAGATCCTGACCGAGCAGGGAACGTATAGCAAAGCGTCTGATATTTTCTCCCTCGCGATGATCATGATCGAGGTGCGTCGTGGACAGCTAGCTGTCCGTCGATATCTGCCTTAACGGTGTTTCGTACAAACCCAGGTGTTCACGGGCGCGATTCCGTTCAATAATAGTTTACCTGCAGTGGCAGCGTTGGCAATTATGGGCGGCGAGCGCCCGCCACGGCCCACGCATCTCGCCCTCACAGATCGGCTGTGGCTGTTATTGCAACGGTGCTGGAACCAGGATCCTCAATTGCGTCCAAACATCTCGGAAGTCTTACGAGTTCTCGTCCCATCAGTCCCTTACTCGATAGGTCTGCCGACTCTAGACGATGAGAAGGAGCTTCCGGGTTCGGGTGCAACGAGTCCAGCGATCTCGTTCTGTGACGAGAAGTTCACGGATCCTCCGCGGAAGATTCGTGCGAAGGAGATATGGGTCTGTAGATTAGTGCGCAACGCTCGGAAAATGTTTAAAGCTATCAGCAGCATATTATGCGGACTATAACATGTCGAACATGTTTTACTGTGATGGATTGTACGACTAACAGGTACCGTAATTATTCAAGCTTTTGTACCCGTAACCGAATCTTAAGTTATTGCACAATTCAGAGCTCCCCCCCTCCTCTTTTGAACCTGAGGCCGGATTCCAGCCTGCGGCCTACGTCGAACCGAGCGATCGTAGGATTACATATATGCATGGTGCGTCTGAAAGTGAGCGGTAGCTCACCGCACGTCATGTCCACAGGTCGACCATGGACTCAAGTTTCTGGCAATCCGCCTGTCCTGAATGCCTGCCTAAGTTCAGTCCGAATATAAAACACCTGAAGCCATAATTAGGTGAGGGTTTTATGTAAACATACAACAACTGGCTTCGTTGACGTGACTATAATAGCGTGAATAATCGACCATCCATCCGTAAGGGAGGAAACATCTCAGACATCAATCGTAGGCGGATCCAAGTAGCTGAGAGTCACGCCGTCCGTGGCCCGACAAAGCAGCTGGGGTCTCGACGGTTCCCTTATAAGCCTATGACCCACAGTGCAAAGTTCCATCGTTAGTGCTTCTGAGTTATTTGTACTGACGATCAGTACTGACCGCTAATTTTGAGGGGCGCCCACCGGTCCCAGGCGATTTCCCCGATCGCACAAACCTCGTCAGGCTTTTTACCAACGCCTGCAGTTGGCCCCGGCCCCGCGACAAGATAGTAGTCTTCTGTGATCCCCCCCCTTGAGAAGGTTGATCTGTCCTTGGGTCGTTGCCACGACCGGCGCGAAAGATGGTAGGGAATGTGAAGCGCCTCTTGGGAGTCGGTGTATTCGGGGCGGGCACATTTTGTGAGCGTGAGATCTTCTTCCACTTGAGAAACTGGCTTTTCGCTGGTTGCTGGGTAGTGGAGGGTGGGAGGTCGGAGGGTTCATAGTCCGCAGGGGGTGGGAGGGCTCGGAAGGGGTTATAGTCCGTGGGGGGTTGCGGCGATGACCGTGGTTCGGTCGTGAAGTCACCTGATTCAACGCTCGGGATCTCCTGTGCACTCGATTCCGAAAGCTGGTTGCACACATCGCGGATGCCCCACCGCTGTTCTCGCCTCTCGCTCCAACACGTCACGATCATATCCCATATCTGGTCCTGCAGCCATCGTGTGTCTGTTGGCCGGAATGGCCGATTGCCGCTCACGACGCGGAAGACGATCAAGCTATCCCGAGCATCCCCATATGGCAGGATCTCTGTCAGGGTCTTGTGACGAGGCGATCGTGTCAGCGATAACGGTGCACGGTCCGGGACGAACTCACCTCGTAAGCGGTCATTGCAAGCGAGTAAACGTCGCTCTCTTTTGAAGGACTGCCATTCTCGTGCTCGAGGCTAAACTGTTTTGGGTTCAGAAGCTCCGGTGCCACGTAGCGGACAGCTCCTGGTTTTCGACACGTCGTGGGACTTGGTTCCACGAGCGCAGGGTTTGTGATGATACCCGTCATCACGAAGTCTCCCAGACGTGCGGTACCGTCGTCAGCGATCAGGATGTTTCCCTAGACAGAATGAATATCGGTGCGCGACTCGAGCTTGGGACCCACTCGGCGCTCACCGGATTGACGTCACTGTGGACGATACTTAGTGAATGTAGATATTCAAGACCACAGGCGGCTTGGGCAAGCTACGAGGAAAAGTCTCAAACAGTTTTATCTATAAAGATCACGGAGGTCGCTTACCAGTCGTAATCTATTGGCCCTCTGATCCTTCTTGGAGTACTCGATGATGTTGCCGTTTGATAGCCAAGGGCTGATAATGCAGAACGGGAACAACGTCTCCGAAACCCCGTGGAAGGGTAGCACGTTCGGATGCGAAAGGTACTTCCACCCTATGATCTCACGATATAACCGCTGGTCGTCGTCAGGCTGAGCTGACCCTCGTCGAAATGCCACAACGCACCCGTTTGATCTTTTCCAGGTTCCCCGTCGTTTGAGTTCGAAAGGCCTTCACACATACCTGATTTCCGTCCCGTTGACCTTTCCAGATGTTTGCAAACCCACCCGAGGCGTAAGGGATGGAGTCACTCAGCGTCACCCCTTCCGGGTAATACGATTTAGGAAGAATCGCTTGTGAATGTGAAACCTTGCGCAGGACCCTGAAACACCTATTTTTCAAGCTGGGATTCACCGTGGGGGATGACACGACCTGGTCACGAGGCGTTTTAGCGCTTAGACCGGGAATCTACGGATAGAAGCCGCGCACCTTGTCGAGGGTCTCCACAAGATTCTCCGCTTCTGCCGGGCTGAGGGGAGGCGAGCCGTTCGGCGATTGTGATTGTTCAGCCCACAGCGTCGTGGAGACGATGAAGGGGATGAGTCGCGATTCTACCCCCAGCTTCACAAGGTCTTCCGCGGCGATAGGAGGGTAATCTAACGAGTGAATCTCCTCATCAATGGGTCATACCGATGACGGCTTGGGACGTGACTTACCCTGCGAACTTTTGGTTCCGTCAGACATGTCGATTTCGCGAGTCGGCGAGGGGAGATGGGGACGGATGGGAAACGCCACCTCATTTGAGGTTGTCCCAGTGATATATACCGAAACACGCCTTGTACGCAAGGTGTAGTTGGGTGTGAATGCAGGACGTTCTGGGTTCGACCAATGATAGATCAGCGCTTCAGCGCCCAGCCTGTCATTTTTTATCTGATTGCTAATACTTCGCCTTTCGAAGAGACAGTATGGGTGGTGGCTTCGCGTCTGTTATCTTTCGGCCAACTCTGAACGGTGTCAAACAGATGCGGCTGCCTCAAGAACTCGTGGAACACATCATCGACTGCCTGTCCGATGACCCCCAGACGCTCGGAACCTACTCTCTGGTCGCGACGACGTGGCTGACTAGTAGATCTCGACATCACCTCTTCAACAGCATCTCCCTGAACGATGAAAAGGCCAGGAGATGGTGTCCCGAAATCCGTCCTGGCACAGAAGGTACCTCCCACATCGTCCGCACGCCTGCGCTCCAACAAGCACCCCAGGAACATCGTTGGTTGGGGACGGTGTTCTTAGATACGATTCCAGACCATTCCTCCTCCTTCCGACACGTCGAAAAATTCTCCGTCAGCTGGTTGGACCTGGGTGACTTCAAGCCGAGGTTGCTCGCTCGTCACTTCATTCACTATGGGCCTTCCCTACGCTCACTCCGCTTGTCTTTCCTGTCCGCCGATCACTCGGCATCATTGATAACCTTCCTCCAACTGTTCCTATATCTCGAAGACCTTCTCATCCACACCCCAAGCTCATGTGACGACAATCCCCCTTCGCGGGTATCAAGAACAGCCCTGCATATTCACGAATTTCTGAATCTCCTCTCTTTCGACTCGGCTTCCTCCCAGTTCGTCTCACAGTTGAAGCCTGAGATAGGTGGGAACCGAGGGTCCAGGCCGGTCAGGTGTAATTCCCCGCCGGCCCTTCGCTGAACAACTTGCTTGAAGCTTTTGCATCGATCCTCCATTCTCACGAGCTTGAGTACCTCACCTTCTGTGGGAGTCCCAGTTATTCGCATCACGCTCATTGATCCACTTCCCAGCCGGACGTACTAGTGTTTCTCCGATACGGTATGAAAACCTCCAAGATGTGAAACTTGGAGAGTTCAAAGAAAGCAGACCACTTCATCACCAACCTTGCGACCACGCCAAGCCCTCATTGGCCGGAATGAAAGGCCGTTGATACCTATCTCATGGTAGAAAGATGCAGTCTCAGGCAGGGGCCAGAGGTGGCGCCGCGCACAAGGTTCGGAATGCCTGGTGACATAGTTTACGGTTACCAATTGCTGCCAAAGCATTCCGAAGTAGGCCCAGTTGAACTTCCGGGACTAACGGGTGGCTGATGTGTACAAGCCCCCTGGATCCATCAGCTGCTGTACGTCTCTATTACACGTAATCACCGCCCGTGACGGCAGGATATCTGCCTCGTGGCGCAGTCTTGAGTATATGAAACATGCATGCAGGAAAAAGTGTGTCGCTTCATTGTCCCCCCCTTTCAACCTGTCCCCTGCCGTGCTGTATCGTACCCTTACCCTCCCTCCTCGCGGACGAAGGCGATGACAACCGGGGTGAGACGTTCGCTGATTGGTTGTCTTACCACCCTCACAGCCCACCGGATGGACTTTGCGCCGATTAGAACCCTAAAGACTATCCAGTGTTACTCGAGCGAACGTAAAACATGTCATGCATCCGACGACCCAACTATACCGTGCGGCCACATGTACCGCGCATGCCCTAATCTATATTACAGGATGGCCTCCAATGAGGTGGCATTTCCTCACGGTCCCCGTTTCACCTAGTTGGCCCCCCGACCAACGATATGGCTAATGGAACTCAAGCCTCTCAGAGTAAGTAACTCCCCAAGCTCCTGTCGGCATCCTGCTTATAAGGAGACCGATTTGCCAGACTACCCTCCAATTGCTGCGGAGGACCTTGCAAAGCTCGGGATCGAGTCGCGGCTCATCCCCTTCATCGTTTCCACCACACTACGGGCAGAACAATCGCCGAATGGCTCGCCTCCACTCAGCCCAGCGGAAGCGGAGAATCTTGTAGAAGTCCTTGACAAGGTGTGCCTTCATGAGTCTGTAAATTTCCGCTCTGCGCGCTAAAATACCTGGCGATTAGGTCGTGTCATCCGCAACGATGAACCCCGGCCTGGAGAATAGGTGTTTTAGGATTCTGCGCAAGGTTTCAGCATCACGTGGGATTCTTCCGAGGTCGTACCGCCTAGAAGGCGTGACGCTGAACGACGCCATCCCTTACGCCTCGGGTGGGTTCGCAGACACCTGGAAAGGCCAACGGGACGGAAATCGGGTGTGTGTCAAGGCCTTTCGAACTCAGGCAGGGGCGAATCTGGAAAAGATCAAACGGGTGTGTGGTGATTTTTCGACGAGGGTCAGCTCGGCCTGATAACAACCAGCGGTTATATCGCGAGATCATAGGGTGGAAGTATGTCTCGCATCCAAACGTACTACCCTTCCACGGGGTTTCGGAGACGTTATTCCCGCTCTGCATCATCAGCCCTTGGCTGTCAAATGGAAACATCGTTGAGTACACAAAGAAGAATCGGAAGGTCAATCGACTACAACTTGTAAGTGATCTCCATGATCTTTATAGAAAAATCGTTCGAGACTTGTCCTCGTAGCTTGCACAAACAGCCTGTGGTCTCGAATATCTGCATTCACTAAGTATCGTCCACAGTGACGTCAATCCTGTGAGTGCTGAGCGCGTCCCAAACTCGAGTCGTGTACCAATATTCGTTCTGTCTAGGGAAACATCCTGATCGCTGACGACGGCACCGCACGTCTGGGAGACTTCGTGATGGCGGGTATCATCACCAACCCTGCGCTCGTGGAACCAAGTCCCACGACGTGTCGCAAACCAGGAGCTGTCCGCTACGTGGCACCGGAGCTTCTGAACCCAAAGCAGTTTAGCCTCGAGCATGAGAATGGCAATCCCTCGAAGGAGAGCGATGTTTATTCATTGGCGATGACCGCTTACGAGGTAAATTCGTCTCAGACCGCTCACTGTTATCGTTGACACCATCGCCTCCCCACAAGGTCCTGACAGAGATCCTACCATACGGCGACGCTCGAGACAGCGTTATCATCTCCCGTGTTGTGAGCGGCGGTCGGCCATCTCGGCCAACGGACGAGCGATGGCTGCAGGACCAGATATGGAATATGATTGTGACGTGTTGGAGCGAGAGGCGAGAACAGCGGTGGGGCATTCGCGATGTGTGCAATCAGCTTTCGGGATCGAGTGCACGGGAGATCCCGGGCATTGAATCAGGTAACCACTATGATTCTCAAGCGGCATCATGTGTTAAAGGGTTTATTCTTATAGACATTCAAAAAACAAAACGGAACTCCACGACCGAGCCACGCCCATCGTCACAACCCTCCACGAACCGCAACCCCTCCGGCCCTCCAAACCCCGCTGTCCGGCAAACAGCAAAAAGCAAGTTTCTCGAATGGAGGAAGAATTCACGTTCGCAAACTGCGCCCATCCCGAATACACCGACTCCTAAGAGGCGTTTCACATTCCCCACCATCCTTCGCGCTGGTCGTGGTAGCGATCCAAAGACGGATCAACCCTCTCAAGGGGGAAGATCACGGAAGACCACTATCTTGTCGCGGGGCCTGGACCAACTGCAGGCGATGGTAAACTCCCTGGCAAAGTTTGTGCGATCGGGGAAATCGCCTGGGGCTGGTGGGCGCCCTTCGCAATGAGTGGCCACTGTGGGGACGGTCAGTACTGGTTGTCGGTACAAGCCGTTCAGCAGTACTGACGATGGAACTTTGTTCTGTGGGTCATGGGCTTGTGAGGGGGCTGCTGAGCCCCCGGCTGCTCCGTTGGGTCACGGGCAGCGTGAAACTCGACCACCTGCATGGGCCGCCTGCGACCGATGTCTGGAGGAGTTTCCACCCTTATGGGGTGGGTACTCGATTATTATATTACGCTCCTATATTTCGCGAAGCCAGCTATTGTATGTTTAGAAGCCTCGTATAATTATAGATTCAAGCGTACGCGTTTTATATTCGAATTAGACTTAAGCTTATGCAGGCACCCAGCACCGGCGGACTACCAGCAACTTGGGTCCATGTCCGGCCTGCGGATGTGACGTGCAGCAATCTGGGTATCACCGAAGATGGAGCTGAATTCGTTCACCTGAATAGTTCCAGGCCTGCAGTGACACGGTTCAGGTTCAAAGTGTTATGCGGGTCCGTTCTCGCGATTTGATGCGCTCCGGAAATGGCGTTGCATCACCTAGGTTTCTCCCCCCATAAATCGTCCCCGTTCTCCCGGTTGTTTTATATCCAGAGAGGAAAAACGGTAGCATTGTGGGGAGGGGGGGCGCAAGGCCTGAAACTCGTTAGAATGCAGGGGACTGGATATCGTCGGTCCATTTCAGCCCGTCACGTTGTGAGTGCGGGGGGTGTGACGGGGGCAAGGGTTCATTAAAAGTGTGGTTGAGGCCAGCTGGCGTCATGCATATGGCGTAGCAAAATCCGGGCAATCAGTGGACGGTACCAGCTAACCCTGGAGCGATTCGATCCCACTCCCGGCCCCCCCATCATTTCGTGGCACTTTTTCGAGCCCGCAAATCACTGAGCTTGGTCAGGCGTGTTGGTTGTCATCAGGCGCCTAGTGAATCAGTGATGGGGCGCGGATCGCTGGTTCACAGAACGTGTCAAAACAAAGTCCGCCCGCAATCTGGTCCTTTGCGCGCATCTGTTTCCACGAAGACTCCCACCCGCTCGGCATTATGTTTCCTTTCGACGCCTGGTGCGCAGTTTTTTGGTCATATATCCTTCGAACAACAAGGCTCTCCCTGTGAACTTTCGGAAAAACAATCCACGTAACCACAACCGGTGATACTTAAACCGAAGAGACTGATGGAGCCCCACTGGCAGGCCATCTACAGTATAACCAGATTACCACAGATTGTTTCTGAAAACACCTCAGGAGCCCACTCCCTAAAGACGAAAATGGCACTAACTTGAAATTCACAACCAAGTTGGTCTCACTCCTGACAGTTTGGATCTCTTATATAGGTGAAGAGTATTGGAGATGACCATTCTGAATTGCATGTTGGATGTAGATCAGCAAGTATTCAGGTGTTTGAAGGGTTGGGAACAATTGGCCAGAAGTACATGGAGGTGCAAAAAGAAAAAGCAGAGAGACAGCAAGAAGGAGTAGAGAAAGAGGTAGAACATGAGAGAAAGACAGTAAGAGCATGGTGTCAGGCAGAAGAGACAGCAGGGAAAATTTGCAGCAGTGGAGAGGTGGTATGCAGAGGTAGAGGGGGAGGAAGAGAGGCAAATTTGGAAGGGGATGGAGATAGAAGGACATAACTACAGGATAAATTCAAAATATTATTTATTCTGTGAAGACTGATGGAACTTTCTGATAGTCTCTTTGAATATTTTCCTAGTACTATGCACTAACCTACCACCAATCCTTCCCTGCTTTGAACTCCCTATTACTGGTGAATCCAGAGGCCCATCATTACTTGACATCATTGGTGGACCTATCATAGTATGAGTATCATTCAAGATGTGTCTAGGATAGAATAGAAGGAAAAAACACACTAGAACCACTTTCTATGGTATCTGATGAATTACTAGTACCCTCCACATCTCTGCCCAGCTCAGGAGAGGTTGGCATCAACACAAATTCATTCCCTTCAAGACCCTGGAGTATGGTTTTGGCACTTATCCTGTCACATGACTGGTGCTTCCAACAATATTCCAGTACCCTCCATATGCTGTCAGTGAAAGTTACTCCACCCTCTCCAGGAGGTCTCCCAGGGCGTTCACCTTTGAGGACCTTGGAAACTACAACAGGGGCTTTATGTGGAGTAAATGGTGTCTTCCCACAAAGAACTTCATATATCACCATTCCCAATGCATAACAGTCTGATTGCTTGGTTAGGTGAATACCATCCAAACCAAACATGTCTGGGTTGAGGAGCTCAGGGGCCATCCAGTGATAAGTTCCACCCCCTAGAGATGAGGACATAATACTTGACTGGTCTGAAGCCATTGTGAGCAGGCTGAAGTCTGCTAAACAGGCATGACCACTGTTGTTGATCAATATATTTTCCTTGGGGTCAGGTGAGCTATACATAGGATAGTGATCATAGGGCCCAGAAACATACCCCTTTGAGATCTCCATGAATTATTCCCTGATCATGCATATAGATTAACCCCCTTGTAGCTTGTTTGAGCTATAGCCACCATGTAATTATCAATGATAAGCAAAGATAAGGAGCCCAAATAAAAACATACAAGTTCCAACCGATCTGCACTAGGCTCTTCCTTTACAAATTCATTGATATTGCCCTTTGCCATCCACTCTGATACCATCACAAACTGGTTTTTTGCCATGGTTACACCTAAAAGTGGTAGCACATTTGGGTGATGAAGGCTCTTCCATGCCATAACCTCTCTGCAGAACCTCTGCATAGGGTACTCAGTCAATTGACATGTGCAGGAAGTTGAGGACAACCCACTTTTCTGGTCTTCTCCAAGTCACCTTTTAGGTATACTCTCAAAACCTTGGCAGAAACTTCCTGGCCATTATACTCTCCCTTCCACACATCTGCAAACCCACCACAATATAGTGGGGGCTCTGATGGGTCATAGCAGGGTGAAATTGCCAGTGATTTTGGAAGTAGGGCTTGGCGGCCACAGATCCTATATAAGGTGCGCAGACACTTCCTGTGGATCTGTGGTGGGAGGCTATCCAACACCTAGTTAACACCATGCAAAAGTTTCAGTAGGAGCCAACCAATCCATTGCTCTGAGAGGAAAGTTTACCTCATCTACCATATCAACAAAAGTCTGTGCATCATCCCCTGAGAGATATCCAACAACCTTGGACTCAATATGGTCAGAGAATATAGATGCTATGAGAGGGATCTGCTCTTGTGTAGGAAGTGGGTAACTGATCAATTGTTTCCAGGCTGGAGGGTCACTACATATCCAAGGTTAGTCAAGGCAGCAAATTGATAATCACTGGAACGAGCAAGAAACTAACAGTGCAGGGAGAACTTGCAAGACTTCTGTAATTCCTGGACGTGAATGAGGATCCTGGTCCCAGCATTTTTGCACTAGTATCCACAGCTGGTTTGTGAGGGCAGGATGTGTTGGCCGTGATGGGCGTTCACCACCCATTATTGCCAACATAACTGCAGAAGGTAGGCTGTCACTGAATGGAATTGTGCCGGTGAACACCTGTTGTATAAAATATCAGCAAGCAAAATACCAATGGGCAGTGGCCATCCACAACGTACTTCAATCATGATCATTGCGAATGAGAAAACATCAGCTTCTTTGCTATATGTCCCCTCCTCAGTCAGGATTTCCGGCGCAGTCCATCGCGCAGTATAACCCTGGTCATCCGAGACAACCTGTACAGGATCCGAACGTTGGGTGACTGTAGCCTGACTGAAATCAGTGATCCGTGGGCGACTGGCATCATCCACAAGGATATTTGGCTAGACACGTGTCAATACGCCGGTAAAACAGGATTTAAAAGAACCACATACACCTTTGAGGTTACCGTGAATGATGTTTCGAAGGTGGAGAAATTGAAGGCCTTCAGCGATACCAGATAACTGGTGCCTAGAGTGAATGCGAGATCAAACGGAATACGAGGGCCACCTACCAGACAAAGTCGATCTGTATCGGGATGCTTCTTAATATGTTCCGTGAGTTCTCTGTCAGGCATCCACTCCGAGATAAGCTGGAGAGGAGAGGAAGTGACGCCGAGGAGAGGGACGATGTTTTGGTGGTGTAAGTATCTCCACACCACGGCCTCTCGATAGAGGGCCTACGGGTATCGTCAGCAACGGGAGGGAGGAAATGTATTTGGATGTACTTTGGTTGCTTTCTCCGGATCATCTTTCAAATATACCCTACTACGTTTAACGAGAACCCTTGAACCGTTGTTGAGGGTCGCCTCGTACAGATCACCGGAACCTCCCGAGGCGATAGGTTGAGGACTGATATTTAGAGGCGAAGACGAGAGAGTGTACGAGGTCGGTAGTATCATCTTGGTGCCGCATATGTGTCCAAGTTCGCATAGACATTTCCGGAAACCAGAACTTGCAGGATCGAGACGATTGAGAGCCTATCTGGCTTGAGCGGAGAGCGGGGAATAGTGGTACGGCGACATACCTTATCCAGATAGCCAATCAGCCGCACCAAATCGTCTCCAGCGAGGTTTGGCACCCATCGTTCGTACTCCTCCCCGCGGAGGATGTCGCTGAGTTGATCATGAAATGTAGGTGACGACCTATCCAACGAACGAAGTTGTTCCAACGTATTTGACGGCATGGGGAATAACCCTGGGCAGGGTAACAAGGGAGAATGAAAAGCAGATGGGCACCTGTGTCCAACAGGAAGGCTTACGGAACGAATGCCTCACCCGATCCATGAGGCGAGTGCTTTGAAGATGGACAACAAAAAATTATGTCGCGTCGTGAGCACCGTCCCGAGCGCCAACACAAAGCAGAACTCATCCCATCCCGATCACCTCCCCGGACGTTGTGGCGCACGGCTCGGACGGCACTCCGTGCAGACGCGGAACGTGGAAGGTATTCTGTATGGAAAAGCTTCGACCATTCAGACTTCTTCCCGGGGTTGGGTATCCTCCTCGCGACCCTCGCCCATGAAGACGCACATCCTGGACTCATCCCTGTCGAGCCCATCTCATATAGTCCCCGCCGGGTGAAACCCATACAGACCCCCAAACCAAACCAGAAGCCACGACAGCCCCCCGAACGGAGGTATACCCACACCTCCCCCCCCAGAAATCACCGACACGATAGCTTCTACTTCGGGAGGCGGTGCGCCGTGGAGTAGTTTTAGTGGATCGATGGGCCGTGCACATGTTCGAACTGGCCTGCATCATTCTTCAAAGAGCACTACAAGCGTTTGGTAAGGATGGTTGGCGGCAGGGTCGGGTTCGCTGGGCAACATACCAGCGCAAAAATTCCTGGTTCGTCTATCGTAATCTATCTGCCTTGGACGCCGCCCACGAACTAACTTATCGTCATGTTTGAAGGATTCTCGCACGGAGCGCATTTATCTGGGGCCGCCTGCGAGTGGGATAAGTAGGAATAGCGTGGCGAGTGACGAACGTAATCGTGGTTTCCTGGGTTGCGTTGGGATCGGTTCGGTGCTAGGATTATGAAACATCTCTCCCCGGGTTCTTGAAATCATCAGCGGTTTCTTGGTATATTGCTCACTCGACTGACCAAAGCTTGTGCATCTATCAAATACAGTCTACTGGATGCTGTAATTGCGGAGCAGTCTATATAGCATAGGGCGGAAGTGGTTCACGAGGATGACATGGTAATCGGACGGAGGGAACCCCGTCCCCAATGAGGGAAATTGAGAATTGAAGTGAGCGTCATCGAGTCGACGACACGAATCGATCGCACGCAACGTTACACAACTCTACTCTTCCCCTCCGTTACCGCAATCTCCAGGGATGGCGGAATTCCAGCTTCTACCCCGAGGAGTCGCTAGGAAAAGAACATATTTCGGCCCAATTCGATAGCTACAACCACTGGCCCCAGAGCGTCTCTGGACTGCCCCCATTCTGCCCTCAAGGAGTTCATTGACCATTGAGGTCCAACGATTCCCGCACAGACTTCTTCGCCATCTACCGCAGGACGGCCAACGAATTTGATAGAGGCTGTACGAAGAAGTACGACGAAGATCTCAACACGTCTCTCATTTCCGTGGGTGACTAGACTCGAATGCGTCCATTCAATGCTGATTCCCGAGGATAACCAGACTGGCCTATTCTCCGCAGCCATCCCGAAGATCATAGTCGATGTTCAATCCAAGATGGAACCCGATCCGAACAAGATGACCGCCGCCTGCATCCAAGCTCTTATCCACGCAGCAAACGTCTCCTTCTTCCCCAACGAAGATTCAAAAGCCACAATTGTGGCCAGCCTACCGTCCAGTACTGTCATCGTACAATCTTCACTTTGCGCCAGTCTCACAATTTCACTCTTCGCGTCGCTCGCTGCAATACTTGACGAACAATGAGTCAACCGATACCTCGGGGGCCGCGAGGGTTCTACTGCCGATGAGAGTCGGAATGGATGGCACAAGCCGGATGGACTTGAGAAGTGGCGTCTCCACCTCGTCATTGAGAACCCTCCCGGTGATCTCTAGCTTACCTCACTGTTCCTCGGCTGTGGCCTGTCACAGCACTTATGGACGACTAGCCGCAAT
>Ga0307515_10014700_pt1 | contig 14487 bp, 7 predicted proteins | sample 17_EM_MG_FD_194513 | JGI IMG/M metagenome (GOLD analysis project Ga0307515, IMG submission 194513) | Populus trichocarpa ectomycorrhiza microbial communities from riparian zone in the Pacific Northwest, United States - 17_EM | ecosystem: Host-associated > Plants > Roots > Unclassified | place...
TAACAGATATCCATACCAAAGTAGCAGAAAGAACATGAGTAGAAAAAACATGGAGCAAAGCAACATCTCAAGCTAAATCATTATGCCTGTTTATTTTTATATTTTTTAAAAAAATAATTTTTTTTTTACTACAAATTAATATTTTTTGGTATTTTTAGATTAGTATGATGGGTTAATATCACAAATAACTTTTAAAAAATAAAAAAACATGTATTTTTAAATAAAAAACATTTTAAAAATTAACCATAATCACCCTTTTTCAAACATAGTAAAATTCGAGGCCAAGCTCACATTCTTTCACCAGCGGGACTACAGGGGCTTTGCCCCACCATTTTCTTGCACATTATTGACTGGAGTTGTGGTGCCACTTCTCTTGCTGGATTGCCCGGTGATTGTCCTGCCCATGAATCTTCCTGCTTTGCCCAGGCCACTGCCAACAGCTCCGAGGCCATTTCCCACAAGGCCAACTCCAGCACCAATGCCAGTGCCCACCATTCCAACACCTGATCCCAACAGTGATGCTGCCCCATCAAGTGCATCCATTGTGCTCCCTATAACTCCAGCTTCTTTTAGTTTCTTTCGTTCCTCTACAATCTTCTTCTCTTCTTCTAGAGCAACCAACTGCTCTTCCTTGTTAAATTCATGGTACAAGACCTGCAAACCCAACGTAAAATATAAACATAACCAATAACGACAGCACATGAAATGAAACTGACAAGTATAAAGCCTTAAAGATGAAAATAGAGCAAAATAATGGACAAAACTATATTGGTCCTCGAAACTATTAAAAATATGTCACGCCTGGGATTCATAGACAGAATCAAGAAACAGTAGAATGGACATAAATATGATCCAATTATCACCAGCTGTTGTACTAGTCGAATAAAAAGTAAAAAAAAAACGAGAAAATAAACTACAATTATGCCATATTTTGTTACCTTAATTGTGATAGTTCCTCTATCCTTCTTATCCTTGACCTTCAAGGTATCAAATGATGCCAAGAGTCTCAACTCCACTTCCTTCCAAGTTTCGGCTTCCAGCTCATTTAAGGCCAATTTTGCTCTTCCTAATCTCTTGTCTTGCCCAATGTCCTTATCAAAGACCTGTTAAAGAGAGTTTCATCACATTATTGTCATAAAGGATAATATATGACACTCTTTCAGAAGAGATCAACTATGTCAAAAACACAAGTAGTTGAGATCATATTTGAGTTCTAGAGAGTAAAAACTAGGTAAAGTTCCATAGAATTAAAAGGGGAGAGAGGATGTCTCCATAAACTTTGGCAACTTCAACTGCTTGTTGCATAAAGATAATGGCTGGCATTTCGTAGAATAGCAACACATTAAATCACACAATACCAACACATGGTAAATGTATGCTTGCATGGATAGAGAAGCAAAGTTAGAGAAGGATGCATGTATCCGACAAAGTGCAGTTGGGAGAAAGACTAGCATGGATACAAAAGAAAAATCAGAGATGGATGCATGTATTTGACAAAGCGCAGCTGGGAGAAGGACTATGAAGTCACCTGTACATGCAATTACAAAATACAATGGTAAATGTTGTGCTTGCACTTCTGAGACAATTATGTGGCCTAATCTTCCACCCTTCCAAACAGAAAAGAAAGCAGACCTCACAGTCTAGGTTCTGAAAATTTCGAAACTCATTCAGTGCATATTTCTAGCATGACAAATATATAGTTGTCTCAGATCCCCACGACAATTACAATAAGGGCCCACACGGAAATGAAATTCAAGCTAGACTGTCAATTATGTCAACAAAACAAAATATAGAGTAAGAGGTGCATAAGAAACTACGCAAGCATTGTTCTGAAAAAGGCAAAATAGAATAACAAGAGCAAAAGGATGAGGGGTATGAGAGATTTAAAACCTCAAGGATAAGCGACTGTGTCTCCTTGTCTTCAGCAATCAAGTCAAATGTTTGATTCCAAACAGGATTGAGGTTATTATCAACAACTTGTGTTTTAACCTTGAACATTGGCCGAATATATACAACTGCATAAGGATCAGATTTTCCAATCATTTCCATGTTCTTCAAGTCATTTGCCTTCACTACCGTCACTGTAAGCTTTCCTTGTGGTTTAAGCTCTAATTCGCTGAAATTAAAGAACAAGAAATATCTTAAGTAAACTAATATCTAAAATCTCAATCTTCCACTTTATGCTTCTAATGTTTAGACCCAGTCACCCAGGTGTTAAAATGAGGTTTAAGGCAAATATATCAACTTTTTAACATATACTTTCATAAATTGTTCATAGAAACTTATGATCATAAGATTTTGATTATATTGTCTTTCATAAACTACAGTTCTGTGGTCTGGAACTGTTCAACAGGTATAGATGTAAAGTTGAGTTTGTGATTTTTTTTTAAATCAGAAATAATTCTTAGGGACATTTTATGGGTAATATTTTGAAATATGTTAAATAGCATCATACAACTAGTGCTTGCATGTCATTTGAGTTGCGTAATCTTGAAGATAATTTGTTAAATTTCTAAAAAACTCTTGTTAATTCCAAAATTTTCCAAGCATTGCTAGCAATTCATGACCACAACAGCTATTACAGCTATCTAGAGCCAGCAACTCCATGACTGTGAACTCAATCATAATCATGAGCACAATCACAATTTGTGACCAGAACGGCCATTACAGTTATGTGACGCTGGCAACTCCACAGTTGGGAGCACAACAGAAATCACAATTGCATCTGCAACTGTAATTTAGAACAACGATATACATTCATTTCAAACACATTTGAGTACTCAGACAGCCAAAATGTATTAAGAAATATTGTAACAACTCTCAGGAGCAGAAAACAAAAACCATGAAGTTCGCTGTTTACCTTGTGTCAACAGGGATACCACCAAGTGGAACAACAATCCTGTGGGGCCACTGAAGCATATCTGTGACAATTGAATTCACAGTATCCTACCAAATGTGATAAGAGCAGAATAGTGAGTAGGGATACCAAACTGACAATGAAACAAAAGAGCATAAGTTTTGATAGATGGAAGAAAATACTCACATCAATCATATCTGATACTCCGGGAAGGGCTGCTAAGCTTCCACCAACAGCCTTGAGAACATATTCTATCTTCGGCTTTGGCTGATTGATGATACAAGAATTAGTAATTTCTGAAAAAATTATAACTGTAATGATGTCAACAATTACTTAGTGCATGCATTCATGTAATTAATTACCATCTCCTTTAAACTCAAAGTACTAACCAGCTGATGATCATCACTAACAGCCAAATAGAGCATGCTATTGAAGTTAAATAAAATAATGGAACTAACTCATTTCTCGAGTTCAACAACAATCCTCATCCATATGCAACTCCTTACATTATATCAATAATGTCAAATGAATTCTTAAAATTAATATAAGATTAGTGTATTGTTATACTGTTGGATACAATAACCACTCAAAGAACTTAAAATCTTGGTGAGCTTAATCATTCATTAAATATGATTTCATCGTGACTTTGTAGTGTTCTGTTGTTTGTGTAACCTTCAAGCTGGAAAATCTTGAAGGCCACCAGAAATGATAGTTACATATCTGTTATAAGAAAGAAATTGAATGGAAAAAAGAAAAAAAAAACAGAGAGAGAGACAAGAAGAAGTTGAAATATCTAATGTCACAGGAACACCAGAAGGAAAAGAGAGGCATGTCCAAGCAATGTGATTTCTATTTCTCCCTCCTATTTCTGTTTCTCTGAAATCTTGCGAGAGCTTTATGATAAAGATATTCCAACAAAGCCTAACTATTTTAGTGCTGCCCAAATTATACACGCATATTTCCTATACATAGAAATCATTCATATTGTCGAAAAAAATCCATCAAAGCCACTTATTTGTTGTACTAGTTTAAGTACCAACCTAAACGCACATCACTACAAAGAAACATATAAAATAACAACCAGATACTTTTAAAACTTTAAAAAGGTGTACCTCAGCAAGTAGAGCAATAACGAGTGCAGAAATACATGGAATCTCTTCAGCAAGATGGAAGATAACACGGATAACAGTGTAAACTTCAAGATCTTTCAGCTGTAGCATTTTTTCACCATAAAATTATTCAGATAAGTACTCCCTGGAACAAAAAGGATCCAAATGGATGAAGAAAAGTCAAGAGAATTTGGTTATTAGTCAAAGTCATTGATCCACCAACTTGAATGGGTATGGAAGCAACAAGTGCAGCTTCAACGCCTAGAATGATGCTTGGATCACCACACCACCTCAAATCAATATCCATGGTAACTTCACCTTGCTTGAGACTTTGGACACGAATGCCTGCATTGATTTAAGTAATAAAGAAGCAAGTCGAGGAACGATGCAATATAACATTGTGAAGGCAGTAAATAAGTGCATTTCAATGGTGAAAACATTCATACTTGATAAATAAAAATATTCCTGGTAAATGTTTGCATGCTGTTTGTTTATTAAAAAATTGCCAGAAATACTTTCTGAAGTCCTATTTAAAAGAATGGCTCCAAGCATTAATTTACTTGAATGCTGTCATAATTGAATGCTATCAATCTCAAATGACACAAGAATACTTCATCAGACACAAGTAGGGCAACAAATGCAACTGCATAACAGAAATGAGCATCTGTTGATTCATACCTTCAATCTTGGGTGGCACAGTTCCAAGAGAAAATTTGTTAAACTTTAAAGAAGTAATCCCTGGGGGTCGGTAGTCTTCCAATAGTGGTTCAACAGATTCTTTAACCACCAGTGCAGCTGCCTGTGAACATATTCGGCCAACAATCTCAGGTTTATCATGTCAGGAAAGAAGCTTGTTTTTGAGGCTCATTAAAATTTTACAAAATCTTTGATTTGCAACACTCTCCTTACATCAAATTCTATCTTCCTGTAATTCTTATCAATACACATGGATTTTTTTTTTTTTTTTGCCTAAAAATGAACAGCATTTACCAGTATACATAGATTTTTTTTCTCTAAAAAAAATCGAATTCACAAGAAACCAAAGTGCACTTGAAATTTTTTCCCAATTACACCTAATTGTAAGCAAAAAAATATAATAAGAATAAATAAAAACAAGAATCTTACTTCTGCAACAAAAGGCCATAATTTGCCCAATTGCTTGTTTAGCCATTTCACCTGCAAGATGCAACCAGAGTACGAATTAGTAGTGAACCACATCCTAACCATGCAACGATGCAGAAGGTGATTTTTTTTCTTGATACATGACATGTTGTCCTTTAGCTTCACAAAAATATACTACAAGTTCCAAAATGACAACACAGCATGAAATTAGAGCTCAAACTCAATTTAAAATACAGGAGTACTTAATTAGACAAGATTACAGACCTGTTCAAAAGCAGGAAAAGATATCCAATCAGGAAAATTATCACCGCATATTTTCTTCAAATCATCTCTGTTGAGTGACCCGAGAAGTTTTATATCAACTGCCTGCAGACAGAAATTCGAGTTCGCATTTAACTTTCCAAATTCAATGCACCTCCCAGTATTTTCAAGCAACTTCTACGGAACAAATAATAAAGAGAGAGAAAGGAAAACGACAGGTATCTCAATCAAAATTAACGAACCTTAGCAACTCTTTTGGTGCTTCGGTACTGCATCATGTGTTTCCATCCAGCCATCAACCCGATTCCAAAGATGATCCCCAAAAATATCCCTGAAATCAGCCCCATTTCCCCCGATTCCAAGCACAACTAAACCTAATCCACCAAAAAGAAAAAGAAAAAGAAAACACAAAGACAAACAAATCAGAAAGAAAATAAAATCAAACAGCGATGCATTACGTCCATGAATTGCTATTGTTATTGTATGGAGAGGCTGAGGAGAGGAATTTACAGTGGAGAAATTAGGTAACAGAGAAATGGAGGTAGAATCAGTTATGATTGCTTTACGCTAAGATAGTAATACTGATACTGCGATGCCCCTGAGAGTTTGTTTGTTTTCTCTCTCTTGAAAGTAACGGTTCCTTTCTTTCTTGAGTGGGAGATGCGAGCATTTAATATTACTTCACGAGAAAAAGAAAAACTAATGGAAGAGCAGAGGGAGGGCCAGGTATGGCGGAGGAAGGAGAGCGGGAGACAAAGCATTGATCTTCTTTATTTAATTTATAACGACCATAACATTCAATTGCCTGCTTTTATTGCACTCCTTCTCCCTCCATAATCCTGTACGTTTTTTTTGGACTTGTTTGGAAATATCTAATAAGATAGGGATTTTCCACTTCACCCTTGTTTTTTATATATATATTTTTTTATGGTTTTTGGAAATACGTTTAAATATTATTTGATATTTAAAATTATATATATATATATATATTTAAATTGTCTTAATGTGTGTCAAAAATAAATTTTTAAATATAAAAAATATATCTTTAAATAAATAACATTTTAAAAAACAATAATAAATATTAGCAAAGTAGCTTTTTAAATTAAGATTGTAGTTTGCCGGGGGGCTGACAGGGCTCGGGTTCTTAAGTTTTGACCTCTCCTAATTGTTTTATATAATTTTGGCCCCTTCTAAATTATTTTCTTGGTTCCACCTCTGAATCGGGTACGTAATTGTTACTAACTTGCTCTCTGTATTATATGAATGAAGGTTTTTCACCAATCCTATATGATATTAATAATATGTTTCTATTATTGTATTTTTATTTTATTTTCCAAGTTTACGATGATATTAGTTAAACCATTATGCATCAAATTAAATAAGTTTCTTGATTAGATTAAAAACAAATCGTACATATTAAAATTAGAGGATTGATAAGAGGGTATCTTCTTATAATCCGTTTTCTTTTTCTTTAAGCTCGACTCGAGTTAAGTTATCAAATATAATTACTCGTTGATTAGGTTAATCATTTGTATTAATGTAATAGCTATTGGTGACATTAATACAACCTAAAAAAACTAAAAATAATAATTTAAAGCAAAAAATATTATATTTTAAAAAATATAGTATAGTCGCGTATACAAACAAATAGCGTGTAAAGAATTTAATGAAAAAAATATTTGTTACATGTATTGGTGTATCTTTGTGATTATGGCACACAAAAATTTTAAAATAATTTTTTTAAAAAAAATATATTAAAATAATTTATTTTATATTTTTTTATATTAGCATGTTGAAACTATAAAAAAACACTAAAAATTATCAATTTAATGAATTTTTAAATTAAAAATAATTTTAAAAAACATCAAAAGCATAAATAGAAACTCTCTCAGACATTTGTAGACAGGGAATATCATTTATTTACTGGATAAGGGTTGGATTTATGGATGGGCCTGCAGGTTTAGTCGCCTTGAAGTTGGTGGAAAGGAACAAGAAGAATAAAATCCGAAGGTAGCATGCTTGGGACCGGGCAGAAAGTAATGGACTCTAGGTTCAGCTTGTTTGTATCCCTGGAGACATGGTTCTATGGTTTGTGTGTGTGTGTGTTTGTAAACAGAAGAAATGGCACCCGGCATCGTGTTGGGACCATTTTGAAATACAAACACAAAACACAATCTATCCTGCCCCATGAAAGAGACAGCTAGTTATACATGGAACCATACGGGTTGAAATCAATGATGCTGCTTCCGCACTCGACTCTTAAATCTAACTGCTGTCATGCTATGTCTTGTCCGGTCAAAACTTTCAATAACTCTTCAGCAAAACCAGTAGGTGTAGTTATTAAATTTGATTCGAACAAGAGTTGAATTGCGAGTTGGAGATGTTAATTTATTTTTATAAAATATATATATATATATATATATATATATATTAAACTTTTTTATTTGTTTTTTTACATAAAAAATTATAAATAAAAATAAAAAAACTTATACATGAATTTAGTTAACTAGATTAAAAATTATCTATGTTAATAAATTAAAAACAAGTCATTAATAATAATTAAAAATAAAACTATAAAGAATGAGAGATAAATATAAACCAAATATTTAATCTCGCAGCACGATATGAGATATATACTTAATTATGTTTGTTGAATCTATTTTTAAAAATTATTTTTTTATTCAATCAAATAATAATAGAAATAGACACATATGAAGTTTATTAAATATAATAAAAGGAAAAAAATTTATACAATGTTGCACATATATATATATATAAATAAAGGTAGAGTTAATGTATATAAAACATGAAAAAAATTAGATGAATCATAATAATATCCTCAAAAACTAAACACATAAAAAATATTCATAAGAAAAAATCTATTAAAAAAAGCTAAATGAAAAATTACTGAGGAGGGGAGTTAATTGAAACATATATTAAAAAATATATATATTTAAGAAAACACGCCTTAAAAGAAGGTATCGATTGAAATAAAAGCAAAAAAAAAAAAAAAGCAATGATAATCTAGTTGTCACGAGCGTGATTCAAAGAAATAAGAAAACAAAATGACTCGGGTTATAGCCCCGATCAGGTTTAATGAGTCGATTTTATTTTAATTAAACAATAACAAAATAACAGTAGTAAATTGATATTTTTTAAAATAAAAACATCACGATAACTTGGATAAACAAGAATTTGAAAGTATAAAACTGAATAAAAATGAACAAAAAAACCACCTCGAGTCAACCCGAAGTGACATGATAGACTTGTAACCTGAATAACAAGGAGCGAGCCAACTTGGGCTGACTTGTAAAACTTGTGGCCCGGATATTGAGATATAAATAATCTGGTATAAAAGAAATTGAAGAAAACCACAAAGTCAATCTTTTAAAAAATGATATTGAACTATGAAATTAAAAAATAAAACAAGCCACAAAAAAAATTGCCCAACGTTGATTTTTCAAACTTGTGACATGGGTTATTAAATCATAAGCATCGTGCATGGAAAAACCACAAAAGTCGATCCCTGACAAGTCAAACATCGAATGATGAAATCGAAAAAAAATAATTATTGAACATGATGATTTGAAATTAAAAAAAAATTGTAATTAAAAGAACAATAGTGAAAAAAGAAGAAGCTAGAGAGCAACCTATAAATCTTTATTGGAATGTTAAATTGAAAAGAAAAATAACTTTAACGAAAGAAAAAAAAGAACCAAATCAAAAAATAATAATACACCACGAACTTGGAAAATTAGAAATCAAAAGAATAAAGACCAGGTTTAAAAAAATATATATATGATAAACTGGAATTGAAAGACTAATTTAAAAACAAATATTTTTTTTATATAAAAGAACCAATAACAAAAATTAAAAGAATAATGAATGAAATTGAAATACTAAAAACAAAGAGGATCAATTTATAATTTTATGAAAAAATAAAGAAAAAAAGATAAAAAAAACCTCATCAACGATAAACTACATCACCATCGTCGACATCGCTAATCGGGAGAAAAAGAATGTAATAACACTTTCAATGATACGGTGATATGACAGATTTAACCACCGAGAGATGCCACACACTTTGGCGCATGGACAACATATGTCAATAAACCTTTGAATTAAAATATAAATCAATCAAGCAAAAAGGACCAAGTTGCCCACTATAGTTTAGAATTAAAAAAATAACCCCATGTGAAAGGATAAAAAAACCATTTGATACATGACTTATTATAAAAGTAAAGATTTCATTTCATTGTATTTAAAAAGAAGAAGCATAAACACCCTCAATCAACAAATTTATTTTTTCTTATTTGGAGGTAATTTAATTATTTGAAAAACATGAAAAAATTCACATACTCCAGGTAACTTGTTATTGATCAATTGACTATGAAAAAAATTCAAATTACCCCAATATTATATTTTTTTTCAAAATGCAAAAAAATAATAATTTAATTTTTACATCAAATAATAATCGACTATGGATTTTAGAGTTATTATTATCAATCGGATTAAAATGAAATTATTTATAATAAATAATTTAAAAAATTACTTGAATTTTCCTGTAATAGAAAAATGTATTTTTTTTATTAAAAAATAGGCTGAAAACAAAGTATATGTTTGATCTTTTCATTTCAGTTTATAAAAATTACAAAGTACATCCAATTTTTTTTCAATTCACGAATAAAATAATTCAGGAAAAAACCTCTCTTCAAATCAACACCCAAACATAACAAAAAATCCCCATTACATATGTATACAATTACCAATCCAACACCAAACAACTCAAAAAATACCACCCCTATCCCCAACATTGACTGCCAGCAAAGCAAATAAACTCACAGACGCAATCACTTGCACGCTGGCCCCGTTTTTAAATCCACTATTTCCTGCCCCCTCTCCCTTGGCCGGAATAGTGATCGGCGGATAACCTGAGTCGGGACCTGGAGGCTCCCTGTACGGTGGAGGGGGCGGCTGATTAAGACTGGGAGGCAATCCAAGGCCGCGACTAACGTTGATATCAAAGGCCAATCCATGCTGGCATTGAATGCCATCACTAGCATCGGAGAAGAAATAATTCGGACCTTGAATAGTCAACGGTACAATTATGGTAAACGCTTGATTAAAAACCGTGTTGCCTCCGTTGTAGACGAAGGTATCGGTATATGACGTGTCATCGATTGAGCAGTTTTTGAATGTTGTCAGATTGTAGGTCTGGATCACCGTCTGATTTGAGCTCGTTTTGAAAACTGAAAAAAAAATCAATTTAACAAACACTTGGAAAATGTTCACGCGTGCGTTCACATTTGGAAATTCGTAGCTTACTAAGATAGTCGCCGAGATTGAAGGTTTGGGAGGCAGCCCAAGAGGAATAGTTAGTGGCAGTGGTGTTGGTGGTGGAATTGAAGAACCAGCCGGCATTGTCACCGACGGTGTGGTTGATGTATTTAGTGGGAGGAGCCTGTGATGTGGCGGCGGTGATCAGGACGGCCATAGTGATTAGATGCAGAATGGTACCTCCGGTCATGGCCGTTGGATGCTGTACGATGAATAGTTTACTTGCCTGGGGTAGACTACTAGGGTGCAAGTGGGCAAGGTCTGAATAAAGGACTCGGTGTGTACCGAGTCAACAAAGCGTAAGTACTGAGGAGTGAGTATGGTAGAGAAGGAAAGTGGTGGGTTTTAGGGATCACGATTTTACCTGAATATGAACGGATGATACCGATATCACCTGGATTGATGAATATTTTTTTTAGATTTAATGGATAATAGATTGAGTATTGTTATTGTCAAATTAAACTTGAAATCAGCCCGAGTAATCTAAAATATAAATTTATATCATATAAATATATTTATTGAGTATTTAAATTTTTTTAATACAATATATACATATGCTAAGAAAATCGAGGACCATCTCTAATCTCAACAAATCATCTTCTTTGTTCTCCAATGATACTATTTAGGTTTTCTAGCCCAAATATCCAAGGCCTATAATTTAGACCCAAAAGCCCATATTTTCACTCCTTGATTCACCCAGGACCAGAAACCCCTGAATCTAATTCGACAACCCATATCTCCTTAGCCCTAAACAAGGAAATTCTTGGCTCTTGGTCTTTTATATTTCCCTGCGTTCTCTCTCTCTTTTTTACTATTATTATTACATTATTACATCCTCGATAGGAGTAAAAATTTATTTCGCTTCACGTAAAAGGTAAGCAAAGAGAACAAAGATTTTCCGGCTCAAAAAAAAAAAAAAAAAGAAAAGAAAAGAAAAGGAAAAAGCTTAAAAGAAAATAATTGTTAAGTCGTTAGTTAATTAATTAGTTAAACCACCCTTTGCCTTGCGTTGGTTTTTGACTGGGCTTGCTAAGTCCACCTTGTCTCTCGCGCTCAATTCGGCTCCCCTCTCGTCTTCTCAGATCATTCTCTCTTTAATTTTCATTCTCTCTTATTTCCTTTTGAAAATAATAATTAAATTACTACCAGTATACTTCTCCCAAATCGAACCAGACCGATTCTTTTCTCAAAGGTAAGATCGATTTCTTATCACATTTTCAGCTTCCTCTCTGTTATTTCAGTAACATTTGCGATTTTTCTCTGATCTGATCTGAGCTTGCTCTCTTTGCTGGCTTTTGATATTATTTGTTATGTGTGTGTGTAAGAGAGAGTTGCTTGATCGATTAAATGGTGATTAAAGAGATCCTGAGGTGGTTATTCAAGTGAAAAAGCAGATTAGTGTATAAATACAATTTACTGAAATAAATGTATGTGATTTTGAAGTTTAGATCCCGCTGAATTTTAAATTTTAGAAAGTATTTGAGCTAAATTTTTTGCAATTTACGTTAGCTAATTTCGCACTGTAGTATTTGTATTGTCTAGCATTGGTTTCATGGATTGAAGTGGTATTCAATTTTGAATTTTCTTCTTTCTGGTTAATAGGATCGCTTGCGGTGTGCAAGTTGTTGTAATTAAAAGAAGTGTACAATGGAAGAAGAAGAAGAAAAGGAGTTCGGACAAAGTCTTAATATTCGGGAAGTAGATAGTGCTGTAAAAGAAGATAGTGTAGGAGAATCTCGTCAAGGGAATGTAAATGTGCTTAGTGGTGGTCAAGAGGAGATAGAACATGAAAATCCGGTTTATGACAGGCTTGATTCTGTAGATATTGAGGATGATGATGATGATCAGTTTGAACTTGTGTCTTTAAAAGAACAAGAAAGGGGTCTTGGTGAGTTTGCGGTTGGTAATATTGATTCAAACCAACCATCGGATTCAGAGAGTGAGAGATTCTCGTTTGATAGGTTTGGAGAAGTCTCTTCGAATTCATACAGTAATTATGGTGCTGAATGTGATTCTTCTCCTACCATGGAGATTCAACATGATCGCTCTGTATTGAGCACTGGGCCTGAGAGACAATCTGGTCATGCAATTAAGCAGTCACACTCGTCAACCAGTCTAGATTCTGGTTTCTTTATGGATGGATTCTCTCCAACCAGTTCACCGCAAAAGGCTAAGCCAAAAGCTGCAATGCCAAATGTGTCCCCAGAGTTATTGCATCTGGTGGATTCTGCTATAATGGGAAAGCCTGAAATTTTGGACAAGCTGAAGAACATTGTCAGCGGAGTTGAGAGTTTTGGAAGTGGGGAGGAAACTGAGGGCATTGCTTACTTGGTTGTCGATTCCCTTCTGGCTACAATGGGTGGAGTTGAAAGCTTTGAGGATGAGGATCATAACCCTCCTAGTGTGATGCTGAACTCCCGGGCAGCCATTGTGGCAGCTGAGCTTATTCCTTGCCTTCCTTGGGTAGGTGACAGTGAGATTTTCATGTCCCCTAGGACACGAATGGTTAGGGGGTTGCTCGCTATATTGCGGGCTTGCACAAGGAACAGAGCTATGTGTTCTATGGCTGGTTTGTTGGGAGTACTTTTGGGGACAGCAGAGAAAATATTTGTTCAAGCTGGTGGGTTAACAGAACAGATGGGATGGGATGGGACTCCTTTATGCTACTGTATCCAATACTTAGCGGGGCATTCACTTAATGTTGTTGATTTGCATAGATGGTTACAAGTAATTACGAGAACGCTTACTACTTCATGGGCATCTCGCTTAATGCTAGCGTTGGAGAAGGCAATTGGTGGAAAGGAGTCAAAGGGACCAGCATCTACTTTTGAGTTTGATGGTGAAAGCTCAGGTTTACTTGGTCCAGGAGAGAGTCGCTGGCCATTTACCAATGGATTTGCTTTTGCAACATGGATCTATATTGAATCATTTGCAGACACGTTGAACACAGCTACTGTTGCGGCTGCAATTGCTGCTGCTGCAGCAGCCAAGTCAGGAAAATCATCTGCCATGTCAGCTGCAGCTGCTGCCAGTGCACTTGCTGGTGAAGGGACAGCCCACATGCCTAGATTGTTCAGTTTCTTATCTGCTGACAACCAGGGCATAGAGGCTTACTTTCATGCTCAGTTTTTGGTTGTTGAAAGTGGCAGTGGAAAGGGAAAGAAGGCATCTTTACATTTCACTCATGCATTCAAGCCACAATGCTGGTACTTTATTGGTTTGGAGCATATTTGCAAGCAGGGACTTATTGGGAAAACAGAGAGTGAACTCAGATTGTACATTGATGGATCCTTGTATGAAACTCGTCCTTTTGAGTTCCCTCGGATTTCAAAGCCACTAGCATTTTGCTGCATTGGGACAAACCCTCCTCCTACAATGGCTGGTTTACAGCGTCGTCGTAGGCAGTGTCCTTTGTTTGCTGAGATGGGGCCTGTTTATATCTTTAAGGAGCCAATCGGCCCAGAAAGGATGACACGCTTAGCTTCTAGAGGAGGGGATGTGCTTCCTCATTTTGGTAATGCTGCAGGGCTTCCTTGGCGAGCTACAAATGACCAAGTTCGAACTATGGCAGAGGAAAGTTCACTTTTGGATGCAGATATTGGAGGGTGCATTCACCTTCTCTATCACCCCAGTTTGCTCAATGGGCGTTTCTGTCCCGATGTTTCTCCTTCTGGTGCTGCAGGTATGTAGATTTTGAAATTATTTCTTTTCCCTTTTCATCTAGTTTTGGTTTGTACATGCCATGTCATTATTTGTAAGAGGACTTTTATCTCTGAAGATGCCCCCCCCCCAAGAGCCTCT
>Ga0307515_10014701_pt1 | contig 14487 bp, 11 predicted proteins | sample 17_EM_MG_FD_194513 | JGI IMG/M metagenome (GOLD analysis project Ga0307515, IMG submission 194513) | Populus trichocarpa ectomycorrhiza microbial communities from riparian zone in the Pacific Northwest, United States - 17_EM | ecosystem: Host-associated > Plants > Roots > Unclassified | place...
TGCCACTGCCTCTGTCTCTGATTCATTTCGGTAGCTCGCGTTTGCAGTGGATTTGTAATGATCGCGCGGGCTTCTGGATTCGGGATGGGGGTAGGCAGGTTTACAAGACCGCTGAGAGGAGTGGGAGTGCTAGCAATGCCGGATGCTGGGCTGGATACAACGCGACGCCTTGAGTCTGTCTGTATGGTTCCGCTGGGAGCTGGTGTGTTACGACTGCTTGTACCCGGCGTGGCGGTTGGAGTAATTATTGCCGGTCGCTGTGTAGCGGACGGGGTGGAAGTCACGCGTTTCGTGCCATCTGCAACGCGAGAATTGTTCAGCGAAGATGAGGGGGTGGAGTTCTGACCTTGGATTGTAGAGGCTATGGGACACCCTCCTTGAGAAGAATCCCTGTCGCCAGCCAGTACGGAAACGCGTCTATTGGGAGGCGGAAGTTGAGACTTCCCTGAAGGCCCACGCTTTTGTTGATTCTGACGATTAGCCAGACTTCGAACATTTCGTACGACCGGAGTCGTGTCAGGGTGAGTGCTTTGGGAAGGCATATTCCGATATAGATGTTCGACGTTAAGAAGGTAGGAATAAGATCCTCTGCATGCATATGCAACGGCAGGCGAGGTAGACTCCTATTCGAGCGACCATGGACGGATTCGACAAACAAGGGAGGCTCAGTGTAGACCGCACTAGACTCTAAACCCTGACAATACTCGGGGACGAGATCCATTCAGATGCATTCAATTATGGGGTTAACTGCCATCAGATTAAACTCAGATTAAACTGAGCATTGATATTCACTGTTACAGCAACGTCTGAATATCTATTTGCACCGCTTGAAGGGTGTTTATGCCATCCTGGCGCGATTATCATCGTATTGCACTCGTTCTTGGCATAATACTTCGAACCATCAATTGTGTATATCTTCAGCTTCCCGGTGGAAATCCCACTTTGGCAGAGCTAAAAGCATCACAAAGCGAACAATGACGTATTCTCAATCCTATGACATCAGTTGCGTGTGCTTTTTCCACTGCTAGGCATTGATAGCCGTGTTGGATGGTTGCACAGTTGGGACAAACTGAGAACTACTCAGTTTCCTCCGAGATGCACGAGGTCTGAGCGGTAAAAATGATGTGGGACGCAAACGGAACGCCCTGCGTTGCAAACTGTCCTCACGGCGAGTAGTAAATCTCGTCTCGAGGCTTGTTGTTCATGAGGTGCCTCGTGGTGCGGCAGGATGAAGGTAGCGCCGCTCTGTGTTCCTTAACTAACAAAACTCACAAGTTGAACCTTGGAGTACGAAATCGCCGGAACTCGAGTATATATATCCCTTCTTCCCTCCTACACCTCCATTCTCTGTTCCTCTCGTATTATACACACCGACAGCATCCTGATCTCGACCTCACGTGACTTGCACAAAACAACGCCTCTCATTCCAAAACACACTCAATAACCTACACAACTTTGTACTTTCCCTCTCGGCTTCCTTCCGCTACATGCAACTGTATCATAATGCTAACGTATGGGATGTAGATTCATTGTCAACTCACAGCGATGGCACCAAAGGGCAGCAGCAAAGGAAAGGGGAAGGCTAGGGCAAAGATGCCGACATCGGTTATAAATCGACGCTTGTGGTTGGATCGGGACCATGTAAGGGGATTCATCTCGGAACACATCCGTTGACTCATACGGATATACAATGTTTGCGGCGTTAAGGACGAGAGGGCATGGGTCCTCTTTTATGATTTAATCTGCCTTGATCCAGTCACGACTCGCCACTTTTCACAATTCCTGCTGATGTGGCCGCACCGCAGGAGCAGGAGTTCGCGTTTTCGGGAGAGGTGGGCTGCCTTCCGCTCATATATGGGGCAAATGTTTGACAAAACCCGCGACCAAATGAACAATTGGAGGTGGGACAACCCCCATGCCTTCAGGGATCAAGTCGATCGCTCCAATCCGCAGACAACCAGCTCGGGGAAGGTTAAACGCACCGGCAAGCGTTTCTCTTGGTATGGTAGCGATGATCTCAGGGCAAAGATTGAGCCACCAATCTGCCGGAAGTACAAGCCAGGCGACTTCCTGGCCGTTAAACCACTGAATTGGGATGAGATACTCGACGAGGATGATGATGATGAGAACTGGGCGGATCCCGGAGGGCCGAGCGGTGGAAGGAGCCGTCCTGGCGATGGCAATGACAATGACGATGTCGAGGGTGACGAGGACACGCAGGGAGGTGTGAAAGGGACCGGGAAAGGGAAGGGTACAAAGGCCGTGAAGGGGAATGGCAATAGGAAGGGGAAGGGAAACCGTAACGGGAAAGGTATTGTTAAACAAACCCCAGGGGGAGATGATATCTCTCGTGCCGTTACTTTGCAGTTGCTGAAGGAAAGGTATGAGGCAAAATCGAGCACGGAGGGCTAACTAGAGTGGGTATACTTAGAGCCGGAAAGATCGCCCGCCGTGTCGATTTCCTCAGATGATGATACCGACTCTACTGAGAAGTCGGACGGCGAATATGACTCAGAACTTGACCCTGATGTGGCTATGCGCATGGAGGATGATGTGGACGCACCGGACGGCGTTGATTTAGACGGCAATGTGGATATGGAAAGGGATGGTGACGATGATGAGGAGGAAGATGAAGAGGAGGATGACGAAGTGAAGGAAGATGAGGAGGAGGATGAGGATGAGGATGATGGCAAAGAACCTCGGACGATTGGCCAGGGAGAGATGGTAAAGTCATCGGCTGACGATGCTGATACCATGGTAGACGATGAGCCAACCGTGCTACCTGAGCAAGGCCAGGTGATGGAGCAATGCCAGAAGATGCGCGAGCATAGCCCACGGCCACAACCTCCGGCACCTGCCCAACGGACGCAAACCCCGGAGCCTCCCCTACCACCACGAACTCCGGAGACTCATACCCTCAGTGGGCTGGAATTTTTGGGGCTCGTGAAGCCCCAAAAACCTCACCCAGCGGCGCCAACTCTGCAAGAAGCTGAGGCAGCCGGAAACACCTCGGATGTGGATGTGGAGCAGCAGCTACTTGGCGAATCGGCAGGTGGCAACGGTCTCCCTGATGTCCCTCTCCCGGATGTCCCTCTCCCCGATGTCCCTCTCCCGGATGTCCCTCTCCCGGATGTCCCTCTCCCGGATGTCCCTCTCCCCGATGTCCCTCTCCCTGATGTCACTCTCCCTGAGGCGCTCCCGGATGGCTCGGTAGGCGAGGAGTGAACCAGTCCTCGCGTTGGGTTTGGGTTAGAGTCGGGTTCTTGTCTTGTGAGTTTCCTTTGCTGTAATCTATTCATCTCAGGCACTGATTAAGGCACGCGTGGAGGTGTTTTGTTCGTTTGGGTTAGGGTTGTGGGCTTGTTCGTTTCCTTTGTTCTAATCTATTTATCTCAGGCATTGATTATTGCATGCGTCGCGAGGTTTTTGGATTGCTCAGGGTGTATTTTTTATTTATTCATAGTATTATGGGACATCGCGCATGCAGTGTTTTTGCAACTCCTGCCGTGATGGTGTTGAGGCTCAATAAATCTCTCAAGCATTGTGAGCTTATACCCACACCAGACTGCTCAGGCCCAGATCCAACTTTCGTCCCTTTCTACAGTAAATACTCCACTCCTCCTGTGTCGTCGACAATGCCAGAGAAGACCCCATTGCGTTGCCCAGAATTTTCATGCCGAAAGAAGTTCACCTCAGACAGCTGGTGACTTAAACAAATCAAATGACACCATCCTGAACACCTTCAAGTTGCTAAGAATCTGACTGTTCGCAGCGCGCCCCGACGCGTTGAACCCGCTCAGCGTCGTGAATTCAACGCTAACAACGATTCAGTCGAAGACTTGGACGCGTTTCCCTACCTCGAACACGTTGAAAGCATCGCAGACTCGGAGTCTCAACCACCGCCACCTCCTCTGCCGCGGACGGAAACATACCACGGCGCCAGCGCTCCGCTGAGTGATTATATTGCTGAGCCATGGGAACGCGACACTCAGGGTTGCCTTGAGACTAACCGACAGAACAATCCCTACTACCCGTTCGCGACGCGTGAAGAGTACAAATATATCCAGTGTGGGATGCAGAAGAAGGGTATGAAGACGTACTATGACAACGTGCTGAAGGAAGAAGACACCGCTCTGCTTTTCCCAAGCTTCAAAAACGTGGATGGCGTCCAGAGGCTCATGGCTAGCATGCCAGATGATCAGGCTCTCGGGGAGTGGGAACTACACACCCTCGAGGATATGAGATGGAATGACAATCACCAACGGCCTATCAAATACTGAAGTCGAGACATCATCAAAAGCATGATATGGTTGATGCGGCAGCCACCCTAAGCCGAGCATCGCATTTCCGCCCCTCAGCGTTGCTTTAACAGCGACACGCCACCGAAAGGCCTCTATACTGAAATGCACACTGCGGACTGGTGGTGGGAGACACAGGTAAGGAGATATACTCGAGGATAATAACGTGCTAATCGAGGTTAAGGCAACGCTCAGACTGGGGGATACACTTGTTCCCTTGATCTTCATGTGCGACGGAACACATCTCTCGAATTTTGCTGGCGACAAGAAAGAGTGGCCTGTATATATGACAATTGGAAATCTATCTTCGAACATCCGCCAGATGCCCTCAGCACGCACCGTCGTAATGGTGGGTCTCCTACCGATTCCAATCACGAACTGCAATATTCCTCAGAAGCGGCTAGGTGAGCAGCGGCAAACAAACCGAGAGGTGCTGAACGAAGTACTCAGGCGGGTACCCCTGCCTCTCACTTTTAAACTCAATCCCAGCGCCGAGAGCGGGTATTACAAAGTTCTCTGTGCAGATGGCAACTTCAGGCGTTGCAAACCGGTTTTAGCAGCATGGCTTGCAGATTGCCCAGAGTATAGCGACCTACATCATCTCGAGCGGCATGTCTGTTTTTGGTGCGAGTGTCCAAAGAACGAACTTGGAGATTATGTCCTTTCTGACAAGCAACACCCCCGGCGGGATCACAACCTATATAGAACGCTCAACAATGCCAACACCAAGGCAGCCGATGGTGAAATCTCGTCGCATCATTTCCACCGAGGATTCAACGTGTTTCGACATATTCCCTGTGTCGTGAGCGACCTCCCGAAGCCCGACCTCCTCCATACAATGCAGATCGCCATGCTTGACCATCTCCAGAAATGGATTTTCCACTTCATTAAGACGCACGAACGGCTTGACAAGTACAATGCAATCTGATTATCCGTGCCTGCTTACCACGACCACACACCAAAAAATAAGTCATATGAGGAAGTTTCTCAATGAAATGGGAAGGAGATGAAAGAAATGAGCCGGTACTTGCTTGGGGTTGTAACCCAGTCTCTACGAGGCGGAAGCCCTGCTCCGCATCCCATATTCAATCGCGCAATTGATTGCACACGGGCATTGTTAGAGTTCTATATATATGCTCGATATAAATCTCACAATGATGCAACTTTGAGCTACATGGAGGACGCCTTGCATCGCTTTCACACTTTCAAAGATGTTTTCTTACTCGGGCGAGCCGGCAAAAAGGCGAAGGCCAAAGCCAATGCCCTGAGAACGGAACTCATGAAGAAGCGAAAGGTAGACGAGGAATCAAATGCTGAAACTTGGACGCCGTCCAAGATGCGGCGCGAAATGAACACCTGGCGGGATGATATCAGCCACAAGATAGATGTTTCCAAGGAGTTGGATGCTGACTTCAACTGTCCGGAGATCCACTTGATGTCTCATTGGGTCGAACAGATTCGTCGATACGGAGCCTTGCAAAAGTATTCTGCCGAGAGACATGAACAAGCACATAAAACGAACCTCAAGGACGGTTTGAACGCCTCCAATCACAATCTCAACTACCTGCCGCAAATACTGACCTTTCAGCGTCGCATTCTCTGCTTCGAAATCAGAAATCTCAATCTCCAAGCTCTCGCTCAGCGTCGGAAGAACAGCATTGCCGCCTGCAAAGTCCTCCCTTCCGGTGCTGATCTGGCTGCCCCCCTGGGCTCCCAGTCATATGCGAAGCCCGAATTCATGTGGCCCCAAAACCGCCATGATGGAAAGCATCCTGACGCTATGATCAAAGACTTCAGAGCATTACTCGACAATACACAAGACGCAATGCACCGCGTGGCAATATACAGCGGCACGTGGGAGTTTATCAAGCATAAGAGTCGTAACAAGACGTATATATCGGATGACCAACTGCATGCAATGCAGCTCTGTATTTACCATGGTATTAAGGTTCAAGTTGAGAGTTTAGATGGTGAACGCATATCTCAGATGTGTCGATGCACAGGAAGCCAGAGCTGGCGCGGAGGGGATCGACGGGAGGACTGGGTGTGGGTAAAGCAACGACCGGGGAGGTGTTATGGCGCGCTGAATAGGCGTCTTCCGTGGCAACTGCAACGACTATTCAAAATCAAACTCCTAAACGATGATGGAGCTTTCTTTGAGTACTGGTTAGCCCTGGCGCTCACCACAATACCTTAAAACTCGGGTAACTTGGATCCCATCTCGAAATTTATACAAGTGAGAAAAGCACCGGCAGCCATTGCTTTGCAAGTTTTCAGTGTGGGAAATATTGTCGGCTGCGCGCACGTCATTCCAGAGATAGCTACTAGTCGTAAGTCAGGAGACGGACGGAACGAACGATGGATTGTCAATAGCCACATAGATCTGGTGACCAGGAATGATGTGTGTAATTAGTAAAGACAGAATGGCATGTTGCGCGCAGGTAGAAGGAACGCGAGGAGAGATATTCCCAGCGTCACCCATCGCCTTGCAATCCCGTATAATTAGTACAGCGAGAATTGCATTTGCGCGCAGGTAGAAGGAACGCGAGGAGAGAGTTTCACAGCGTCTCCCATCGCATTGCAATCCCGATGCATGCGCGTACCCAATGAACCCATTCCGACGTATAGTCACAGTTAGCCACAACGCCAGAGTGATCGTTTGAAATAGGAGACCGACAGAAAGAGCAGAAACGGTGAAACAGCGTTCAGAGGGCGGTATGGAACGCGACGCGTTGAATTGACGCCGGGCGCGGAGAAATCCGCCACCGGGGTGTCTATGACGGCTCTGACGGAGCGCGTCCACTCTGACAGAGCCATTCCTCCCGGACGGAAATTTTTTGTGCTGATGATGCTAATTACGGCTTCGAACCTCGAACAACGTGGCCAACGGAAATACAAATAAGAAATCCAGCGTCGGAATTATACGGACATTATATGACCTCGATCCACACGAAACTTAAGGAGAGGTTATCCGAAGCAATGGAACCGATGAAAAAGAATTATAACAAGAAACAGTAATCCATCGAACCATTTGAGAAGGGAGAATTGGTAACGATAAACGGGCGAAATATACGGGCAAAGCATAGGTGCAGGAAATTGGAAGATAAGATGTTCTGGTCGTTCAAAATTTTATCGGTGGGAAAAAATCAAACATACTGCATGCTCATCTTACCCGATTCATGGAGGATTCACCCAGTTTTCAACATCGACTTACTAGAATGATATAAGGGAACTGATCCGAAGAACCAGGTAGTCGTAGTGGAAGCCGACGGAGAAGATTGGGTACATCAGCAACAACGCTAGTATCCGTCTGAAACACCCGGGTGTTCCGGACGGCTCTGACGGCTCTGACGGAACCCCGTACCCTCTGACGGAGAATTACACGCTACCCGGCGGACAGGCGACGGGTTGCATTGCATAGCATCGGCAAAGTGTATTTTAGTCACTGGTCTGAGACGATGTGGAGTGTAAACTTAGATGCGTCAATTTCAGGAGTATCAGACCCTAGGAGGGCATTCCTGACGGCCTTCAGAGTAACTGGGAGCGCCGACGACAAGCCTGGGAGCACCTGGGAGTGCCGGCGACATGTCTGGGCGCACCTCAAATCACAGTCATGTATTCAGTTTGTATTCTCATCTATGTATCTATGTATCTATGTATCTATATAGCTACCCATCTACACACGCTGTGTCTGGACTGGCTGCAGGCTGTGCTTAAGAGCAATTCGAGGTGCGCCTGAAAATGTCGATTGCGTGAACTCAGAGATATACTCCGAGGCCATGATTGAGCGAGTTTGGAGATGCACTTGGAGACTGAGATCGAGTGAACTCGAAGATGCACTTGGAGGCCGGGATTGAGCGATTTTGGAGAAGCATTTGGAGACCGAGATCGAGTGAACTCAGAGATGCACTTGGAGGCCGTAATCGAGCGAGTTGGGAGATGCACTTGGAGGCCATGATCGTGTGAATTTGCAGGCCGTAATTGAGCGAGTCTGGAGATACACTTGGAGGCCGTGATCGAGCGAGTTTGGAGATGCACTTGGAGGCCATGATCGAGCGAGACTGGACGAGTACTTGGAGGCGGTCGATGGACGGCGCACCAGGTGATTAGACACTATTCATCTGTTAGTTAACTCGCAACCGTGGGAAGGTGACAATGTGACTTTACCTTTGAGCTCTCATGGAGAGCTGGCTGATGGCGGTCGATCGTGTAGGGAGGTACGCCGGAAGCTGAAGCTACATTCAGGGGTCAACTCGTAATCATGTGAATGAAGGGAAGACGAACGATCTTGGGTGGATGCTGTAATTGGTGTATGCCGTACTCGGTGTCAACTCATGATCATGTCATGGAGACATAGAGTGGGATGACTTAAGTTTGTGTTCTGCGATGATGGTTGAGTTGTGGACAGGAAAGAGAGATGGAGGATGAAGATGGGAGCGATATGGAGAATACGAGCAGATATGAGAAATCAGGGGTATGACTTGCCTGATTGAGTTGGGAAGACCTCGTATCAGTGTTAGTTCGCGCCGGATCGGGACTTGTACGTGCCGTATCAGGGATGGTCAATTGACTCGCACACGAAATTCTCTTAAGTTCCAGTTCCTCATGATGATTTCCCCCATCTCCTCTGATCTCTCTCTTTGTTGTGCTCAACTCTACCATCACCTAAGAACACGAAGTTCAGTCATCCCTCTCTATCTCTCCATGCCATCATCATGAGTTAACACAGAGTACAGCATACACCAAGTACAGCATCATCCCAAGATTGATAGTCTCCCGCTCCCAGCCAGTTTCTCATCTCTCGGCGGATGTTGTACTCAACTCTCTACATTCCCAAAAGTACAAGTTAACCAATGAATAGAGTCTCAGCTGCCGTCGCGCCTCCCTCCAAATTGACCGCCTCCAAGTACTCCTCCAATCTCTCTCGATCATCGCCTGCAAGTGCATCTCCAAACTCACCCGATCACGGCCTGCAAGCGTATCTCCGAACTGGCTCGATTACGGCCTCCAAGGTTGCACGAGCATGGCCTCCAAGTGCATCTCCAAACTCGCACGATCACAGCCTCCAAGTGCATCTCTGAGTTCACTCGATCTCAGTCTCCAAGTGCATATCCAAAGATTAAGGGGTAACGGAGGAGGATAGAGTGCCGGGGAGTATATTAGGCAGACTCCGGAGTAGATAGACATCATCTCATTGCCATCTCCTCTTATCAGACAATGAAAATTCACACTCTATCGTTCCCAACTTTTGGTCTCAATTGCTCTGTCCGAGATTTCGTGGATCCGCGCAATTGCGTGGATCCTCACGGCCGGGTAGTATCAAATCGTCTCACCTTCCTATGCTCCTCGAGCTTAATGTAGAAGGAATGTGAGGAGAAATTTTCGCAGCGTCACCCATCGCAATCCCGATGCAAACGTGTACCCAATGAACCCATTCCGACGTATGGTCACAGTTGGCCACAACGCCAAAGTGTTTGTTTAAAATAGGAGATTGAAAGAGTGAGAAGAAACGGCGAAACGGCAATCGGAGTGCGATATGCAACCCGACGCGTGGTATTGACGCCGGGTGCTGAGTAATCCGCCACCGGGGTGTCTCTGACGGCTCTCACGGAGCGAGTCCACTCTGACGGAGCCATTCAGCCCGGACGGAAATGTTTTTTGCTGATGTCGTTGAGCGGTGAACTGAAGAATTGTAAGCATACTCGGCTAATGGCAGGTAGTCATCCCAATTTGCCCTGATCGTGAGTTGCGAAGCCACACAAATAGCGTACAACCGTCTTGTTTGAGTTTTCAGAGAGACCATCCGTTTCTGGATGGACTGCCGTAGACATGAGCAGCTTCGTCTGCAGAATCCTCGCAACTTCGCTCCAATAGTCTGCTGTGAAACGTACATCGCGGTCCAATACAACCTCCTGAGGTACTCTGTGTAGGCGGACGATGTTGTCGATGAATATGCGCGCGAAGGCCGGGGCGTCGATTGTCTTCTTGCAGGCTTGCCAATGTGCTCTCTTCGTCATGTGGTCTACAAACGTTACAATGCAGTCGTGGCCATTTCCTGAGGTCGGCAGGTCAGTTATGAAGTCGATGCCAATTCTTTGCCAATGGCCTTTGGCTATTGGAAGTGGTTGTAGGAGGCCCAGAGGTTTCCCACTCCGGTGGTTAGTTCGGTGGCCCAAGTCGCAGCCTGCAACGTATCACTGGGTATCGCACAACATTTGGTTCCAGAAATTCCGGTCTTTCATACGTAAGTACGTTCAGTCAGCACCGGAGTGTCCCCCAGATGGAGTGTGGTTGGCTTCATGGAGGTTTCGTCGCTGCACCATCCTCGGAATACACAACCGTCATCTCATATCTGCCTTTCCAAATTCCTCCTTCTTTTCCAAATCTCTCCGCGACCACAGTAGCCCAGTCTCTTCCAAATAGAATTGTTGCGCTGCCACTCATAATTTGCATTCCTTGGTAGATGCAGTGGATGGTAGGGGGCAGGGAGTTGGGTTGGCCAAGCAATGTGCAATAGGCCTGAACCATTCATCATCAATTATGCCCGCCTTGATAGCATCAACCCATTCTCCGGTGGAAGTAACTTCCAGTGGTGTCAAATTGCATCGCTCCCGTCAGAAATCCGGGCGGCGGGACATTGCGTCCGCAACCTGATTCTTGACACCCGGGATGTGCTTGACCTCCCGGTCAAAATTCTGTAGCACTGTTAAGATATCCATCTGACGTACGGTGAGGTGTGGTTGTGTGAGGATCCAGCGCAGTGTTGCATGGTCTGTGTGAATGAAAAATGGCTGCTCGGCTCCGGGTAGGTTGAATTTCCAGTATAATATTGTATCCCGGATGCGCAATAATTCTCTGTCGTATGCAGGGTGTCGCGTCTCCGCATTGTGTAACTTACGGCTGAAATAACCCAGTTCCATCTCTGTCTTATCATGCACCAGGGCGAGCACTGTGCCGAATGCATATTGGCTAGCATCGACGTGCAGGCAGTATTTGGCTTTGGGGTCCGGTAAAGCAAGGACCGGAGCATTGCATAGAGCCTTTTTGACCGTGTCGAAAGCATGCTGGCACTCTCTATCCCAAACGAATGGAGTCTGCCTGACTCTCCTTGGTTCTCCACGTCGCCGCCGCACGTCCTCTTTGCCTTTCGGAGGAGTTCCAATCGCGTACAACGGCATCGCAATGTGAGCGTAGTATTCAATGAATATTCTATAGTAACTGGTGAGGCCCAGGAAGCCTCTGACGTCCTTACTGTTCTCAGGTTGAGGCCTATCCATTACCGCATGAGTCTTATGCTCCTGGGCGTGGATGCAGTCTTTGTCAATGTCCAAGCCACGAAAATCAACTTTCTGACAAGCGCAGGCGCATTTTGCACGTTTGGCCTTGAGACCATGTTCTGTCAGCATAGTAAGCACATCTCGGACATGGATGATGTGTTCCGCCAGGGCACGGCTCTGAATCATACTATTGTCAAGGTATACGACGATGAATTTGGGTTTCATTGGTTCTAGGATGCCGTTCATCATGCGCATGAACTGGCTCGGTGTGTTCGCCAGGCCAAACGGCAGGACTCGCCACTCATATAAACCAAATTTCGTGGTGAAGGCCGTCTTTTGCCAGTTGGCTGTGGCGATGTGAATTTGGGAGTAACCAGCCGCCAAGTGCAATTTTGTGAACCAGCAGGAGCCGTGCATGGAGTTGAGTAAATCCTCGATGTGTGGAAGAGGATAACAATCTTTGACGGTTATGGCGTGTTCTGCACATTAATCTATACACATGAGCAGCGTACCGTCAGGCTTTGGCACGAATAATACCGGTGAGCCGAAAGTGCTTAGTGAGGGCTGAATCCAACAGGAGCGAATCGCCTTGTCTATCTGCCTCCGAAGTTCTGCTTCTTCCTGCGTGGGGATGCGGTATGGCAAGGGGAATGGTATTTTGCCATTTGGGTCCATTTCAATATCAAAATCGGCCTGCCTTCAATGCTGCGAATTTGTAACGGCGAGGTCTTAGACTAGAGGTTAGGGTTGGCACGCCGGCTCTTCATGCGGCCGGGTAAGCGACAACCTTAAATAGACTGCTCGTGAGGATTATGATCCTCACCGGGAATCTTACCATACATAGATACATGTACTATCATTCTGACCTCGTTTGCAACCGTATTCCTACAAGTATAATCTATTCTCTTACTTAGCCGGATGCTGGCATAGGTGCCCTTACAGAATTTGCAAATGTTGGCATGCCGAAGAGGACCTGGAATTCTGTCCACATCTCCTCAAACTCACCTGGTGGTTCGTCTGTCTGAAGTGTACTGCCATCGCCGCGGTGGTGTACTGTGATCAAGAAGGCCCGTTTCAACAAGCGGGCAGACACGTTGTTAAGTTCCGCCTTCCGCATGATGTGTATACCCATGAAATTGACCTGCTCCACTATTCCTTCGTTGACGTCCAAGGGGCGTAGGCCAGGCAAGTAATGTACTCGGCCATCCTCTCTTTCCTCCCAGAGGTTATCGGCAATCCACATTTCATTGCTGTCATGGTCAATTTGATATTATTGGGTGATATCACGCATCCATCTTTTGCCTAGCACAATACCAAAGCCCTCGACGTCGTACATCGTAAATTCAGCCTCATAGACATATGACACAGTGAGTTGTAGTTTCAATTTGACTCTTTGGTGATTCTTGATGCCATGCTCTGCCTTGATATTGGCCGTCCCCACAATCATCCATCCGGCCTCCTTTGCTTGCTGGGCGGCCCCCTGTCGTTTTAGTTGCTCAATGAACTTCCGCCCCACATAGTTCTCTGATGCACCATCGTCCTTCACTACCCTTTCCTTGTTGCTGCTCCACCATCCTTCTTTCGTTTGGTATCTTATTTTCCCATTAAACCTTAGCAGGTGGACCACTGAGTCATCTAGTATACTAACTTTCAAGTGGTGGTAATGGGTGAAAAACTTGAATTGACTATCTGGCACCAATTTGCCACCCTGTTTGTTTGATGATACCGTACATGATGGTGTTTTTATGGGAGGTACAGCCGCAGCTACTAACCTCCTTTGCCGTTCCCAGCCTCAGAGTCCGAGTCTGAGAGGCTGTCCAACTCGCTCTCCACTTCACTCTCCGTCCCCTGCTTAGCCTCCTTTTCCTCTGCAAGCCGCCCACTGTCCTTTCTACCGGTTAGTGCACCTCCCCGTTTCTTATCTTTATGTGGGCGTCCAGACTTGGCTTTTGGGGCATCTTTGCCGACCACAGCTTGTTCGAGTAGCATGTTCATCAAGTCGCAGTTTGGGCAATTGCAAGAGATGTGACCCAGCTGGCCACATTCATAGCAGGTCAAGCCGTCATCTTTGGCCGGGCCAACTGTGCCGGTTATACCACCTTTCTTGAAGTCCATCTTCCTAGCTGAAGGTTTCGTAGTTGTGGTAGTGTTGGGGCCACTTCCAGATTGAGACTTGTTGAGAGGCGTGTCCAGTGCTGCGAGGTGTTCCATGCGCTGTTCGAGGGTTGGGGTCCTATCGCGCATGCTAATATAACGAACCATGTCTTTATAAACTCCCTGGTTGCTGTTTTCGACCTTATATCCATAAGTGTCGGATAACATTTCGGCAGGCATTGGCTGGTGCGGGTCCAACTTCGAAGGAAGGTGATGGAAATGCTAATTAAACTCTGCGACGCATTCTCCCTTCTTTAGGCTCAGTTCTTCCCATTCGCGTTTGACCAGGTCCAAGGCATTGGACGGAATTTACTTAGCTTTCAACTCAGTTCAAATGGTGGACCATTCAATAGGTGCACTCATTGGGAAGCGGTGCATGGCCCAGAATGCTGCGTTGCCTTTCAATTGTAGCACTGCTTGCTCTCCCCAGCCTGTCGTGCCGACCCATCCAATGGCCTGGGCTGCATTCTTCAAGTGTCACACCAAAGCAAATAGGAAGGCGGTGAAATCGTCCAAGGTTCATTTGCCCTCATATGTCGGAAGGTAAGATGACTTGACAGAGAACCCACGGCCTCCAGAGGAGCCAGGGGTTGGCTCGGCGGAGACACGGATCCCGAACAGGATGGAGGCGGGGGTTAGGGTTAGGGTTAGGGTTAGGGTTAGGGTTAGGGTTAGGGTTAGGGTTAGGGTTAGGGTTAGGGTTAGGGTTAGGGTTAGGGTTAGGGTTAGGGTTAGGGTTAGGGTTAGGGTTAGGGTTA
>Ga0307515_10014702_pt1 | contig 14487 bp, 13 predicted proteins | sample 17_EM_MG_FD_194513 | JGI IMG/M metagenome (GOLD analysis project Ga0307515, IMG submission 194513) | Populus trichocarpa ectomycorrhiza microbial communities from riparian zone in the Pacific Northwest, United States - 17_EM | ecosystem: Host-associated > Plants > Roots > Unclassified | place...
CGACGGTCCTGATCGGTGAGGATCGCCTTGTCATCGATCTGGATCGCCTTGACCGGCTTGCCCTCGGGCAGCTGGACGCGCGCGAACAGCCCCGGCACGAGCCGGTGGTCGGGATTGGGCACGACGGCGCGCAACAGGATCGTGCCGGTCCCGGCGTCGACCCGGTTGTCGACGAAGTCGACCTTGCCGGGATGCGGGTAGCCGGTCTCGTCGGCCAGCCCGACGGCGATCGGCGACTGATCGGCGTGGGCGGCGAACCGGAGGTAGGTCTGCTCGTCGCCCGAGAAGTACACGTACACCGGGTCGAGCGACACCAGCTGGGTCAACGGCGTGGGCGCCGGCCCGGCCGCGACGTAGTCACCGATCGACACCAGCGCTCGCCCGGCCCGCCCGGCGATCGGCGCGCGGACCTCGGTGAACTCGACGTCGAGCTTCGCGAGCGTGAGCTGCGCCACCGCGCCCTGGACCTCGGCGTCGACCTGGGCCGCGGCGGACACCAGCGTGTCGCGCTCGGCCTGGGCGATGGCGTTGGCGGCGAGCAGCTTGTCACCGCGGCCGGCCTCGACGTGCGCCAGCTCGGCCTTGGCCCGCGCGCGCGCGACGTCGGCGCTGGCCCGCGACAGGCTCGCGCGGTACGGCCGCGCATCGATCTCGAACAGCACGGCGCCGGCCGCGACGTCGCTGCCCTCGTGGTAGCGGACCTGCGTGATGTATCCCGACACCCGCGGCCGGATGTCGACGTGGTGGACCGCCTCGATCTTCCCGCTGAGCTCCTCCGACGGGTTGATGTCGCGCAGCTCGGCCGCCACGACGTTGACCGCCGGCGGCGGCGGGCCTTGCGGCGGCGCGTTGGCGGTGCTCGTCTGGCATCCGGCTGCGAAGACCGCGAGCGATACGCGAAGCGCCTGGCGGCGCACGACGATGAACGGAGGCATCCTCCGGTTCGTATACGGAGGGAACCTCCGCTTGGCAAGCGTGCTAGTCTGAGATTGCGGCTGGGATTGCGACAACGTCATGTCAACTAACCCGAACCTCGACGGACCCCGCGCCCTGCGCGCCGACGCCCGCCGCAACTACGACCAGCTGGTCAAGGCGGCGAGCGCGCAGTTCACCGAGTACGGCGCCGGCGCATCGCTCGAGGACATCGCGAAGCGCGCCGGGGTCGGGATCGGCACGCTGTACCGTCACTTTCCGACGCGCGATGACCTGATCGCCAAGGTCGTGGCCGAGAGCACCGCCGCGATCGTCGCGCGCGGGCACGCGCTGCTCGACGCGGCGTCGCCTTCGGTGGCCCTCGCCCGGTGGCTTCGCGAGCTCGTCACCTTCGTGACCACGTATCGCGGTCTGACCGCGGCGCTCGCCGCGAGCTACGTCGGATCGGGCACCGAGCTCTGTGTCTATTGTGATCTGATGTCCGAGGCCGGCGGCGCCCTGCTCGCGCGCGCCCAGGCCGCTGGCGAGATCCGCCGCGACGCCAACGTCCGCGAAATCATCCTCACCGCCCACTCCGCGGCGTGGATCGCCGAGCAGACCAAGGATCCGGCGGCGGTCGACCGCCTGCTCGGCATCCTGTTCGACGGCCTGCGCGCGAACCGGTCCACCGCGAAGCCGGCGTCGCGACGGCAGCGCCGCGCGCGGCCCGCGAAGCGCCCGCGCACCATCGCCGCCACCGCTCATCGTCGACGCGCCTGAGCTCGGGCCACGCCGGTGGCGAGCGCTACTTCGCCTTCGAGCACGCCGGCTTGTGCCCGCCCTGGCACGCCTGGCGGTACAGCGCGGTGGCCCTGGCGGCGTCGTGATCAACGCCGATGCCGTGCTCGTAGTGGAAGGCGAGCGCGTAGCACGCGGACATGCGGCCGGCATCGCAGTTCTTGCGAGCCTGCGCGGCCAGGCGGCCCGCGGCTGCGCTGTCGTGGTCGGCCTCGTGCATGGGCTTGTGCAGCTTGCCGCACGAGATGGCGTCGCCGCCGTCGCAGGCCTTGCGGTAGAGCGCGGCGGCCCTGGCCGTGTCATGGGGAACCCCGTTGCCGTACTCGTATCGGAAGCCGAGGTAGCCGCAGCTGACCGCCTGGCCCGCGTCGCATGCCTTCCGGAACAGCGCGGCGGCCTTGACCGGATCCTTGGGAACTCCGCGGTTGCCGTCGTAGACGGTGGCGAGAAAGCCGCAGGCTCGGGTGTTGCCGCCATCGCACGCCTTCTGAAACAGCGCGGCGGCCCTGGCTGGATCCCTGGCAACCCCGATGCCGCGCATGTGGAGCGAGCCGAGGTACGCGCAGCTGGTCGTGTCGCCGCCGTCGCACGCCTGGCGGTGGAGCGCGGCGGCCCTGGCCAGGTCCTTGACCACCCCGTCGCCCTGCTCGTAGAGCAGCCCCAGGCCACCACAGCCATGGTGATCGCCGCCGTTGCAGGCTTTCTCGAGGAGCTTCGCGGCCGCCGCAGCGTCCCGGGCCACGCCACGGCCGCGCATGTAGAGGATGCCGAGCAAGCCACAGGCGGGGATCTCGTCGGCGTCGCAGGCCTTGCGATAGAGCGCGGCAGCCTTGACCAGATCTGCGGCGATCCCGTCGCCGTCGTCGAGGAGCATGCCGAGGTACGCGCAGCTCGGCATGTCACCGAGGTCGCACGCCTTCTCGTTCAGCGCGGCGACCTTGCCGAGATCCTTTGCGACGCCGGTGCCGTGCTTGTAGAGGAAGCCGAGCAAGGCGCAGGCCCTCACCTCGTCGCCGTCGCACGCTTTCTGGTAGAGCGTCGCGGCCCTGGCGAGGTCCTTGCTCACCCCGTTGCCGCGCTCGTGGAGGACTCCGAGGTCGACGCACGCGTTCAGCTCGCCGCCGTCGCAGGCTTTCTGGTACAGCGGAACGATCCGGGCGATGTCCTTGTGTTGCTCGCGGTACGCGATGGCGAGGCCGTTGCAGCCCTGCGGATCGCCGCCGCTACATGCCCGGTCCAGCAGCTCGGCGGCCCTGGCCAGGTCGTGGGCAGCGCCCTCCGATTGCAGCGAGACCAGGCCGAGCTGGGTGCAGCCCGGCATGTCGCCGCCGTCGCACGCCTTCTGGTAGAGCGCGGTGGCCCTGGTGGTGTCGCGCGCGATTCCCTCGCCGCGTCCGAGGAGTGCACCGAGGCGGGTGCAGCTGTACAGATGGTCGGCGTCGCAGGCCTTCTGGTAGAGCGACGCCGCCTTGCTCGCATCGCGAGCGACCCCGTTGCCTCGCTCGTGGAGGTAGGCGAGGTTGGCGCACGCGGTGACCTCGCGACCCTCACACGCCCGCTGATAGAGCGTCGCGGCGGTCGCGGCGCTCTTGTCGACTCCGGTGCCTTCCTCGTGGAGAATCCCGAGCCCGGCGCAGCCCAGCGCGCTGCCGGCGCGGCATGCCCGGTCGAGCAGCGCGACGGCCCTGGCCGGGTCGCGAGCGACCCCACGCCCTCGCGCGTGGAGCAGGCCGAGATGGGAACAACCCGCCATGCCGCCGGCGTCGCACGCCTTGCGGTAGAGCGCGACGGCCCGGGCGAGGTCCTCGGCCACACCGGTGCCGTGCTCGTGGAGCACGCCGAGGTTGGCGCAGCCTGTCGCGTCGTTGCCGTTGCACGCTCGCTCGTAGAGCGCCGCTGCCCTGGCGACGTCGCGGACCACGCCGGTGCCCCGGAAATGGAGCACGCCGAGGTTGTTGCAGGCCGCCAGGGTGTCGCGATCGCACGCTCTGCGGTAGAGCACGGCGGCCGCGGCGGTGCTCTCCGCGATCCCGAGGCCGTTGGTGAAGAGCACGCCGAGGTCGTAACAGGCGAGCATCGAGCCGCGGTCGCACGCCTGCTTGAACAGCGCGACGGCCCGGGCCGGGTCGCGCGCCACGCCGGTCCCGTACACGTGGAACACGCCGAGGTCGGTGCACGCCGTGATCGTTCCGTCGTCGCACATCTTGCGGTAGAGCGCGGCCACGATCGCCGTGTCCGCGGCCACGGGAGCGGCGCGTTCGTAGCGGAGATCGAGGTCGGTGCAGCCGTCGCGGCCGTCGCACGCTCGCCGGCTGGCCGCCCCGGGAGCGGTGGTGTGTCCGGCGGGCGGCTGGCATGCGACCGCGAGCAGGACCAGGACCACGCTCGCGATCCGAGACGACATCACGCTTTCCACCCCAGGTGCCCGAGCCCGCATCGCTTGCCTCCGGATCCCCTCTGAACCGAGAGGCTATCAGTGATCGCGCGATCCGGCGGGGCAATCCACAACGGTCGGGCGCTGATCGCAGCGGTGTGGTCAGCGGTGTGGTCAATGGTGAGAAACTTCGAGCCGCATCGCCGCCTCAATCGACGATGAACAGGCGGGCGCCGCGCGGGCTGCGCGAGCGGTGTGCGCCGTCGCCGGTGGCCACGACGTAGCCCTGGCCGGGGCCGAGCGTGAAGCTGCGGCCGTCGCGCAGCTCGGTGACGAGCTCGCCCTCGAGCACGAACAGGACGTGGCCGCGCTCGCACCAGTGGTCGGCGGCGTAACCCGGCGAGTACTCGACGATCCGGGTGCGGATGTCGCCGGCCTCGAAGGTCTGCCAGCCGGCGTGGCCGGGGTCGCCGGGGTGCAGCGACGGCGCGATGCGCGCCCAGTCGACGGCCTGGAACGGAATGTCGTGTAGCCGCATCGCGGTCAGTGTGCCCGACGCCGCGGCATCGGGCCATCGACACCACGGCCCGCGGTCGGCCGGAACAGATCGCCCGCTCAGGCGGCGAGCGCGACGCGGGCGACCGCCGCGAAGTGGCAAGCGCAGGCAACGATCACGAGCGCGTGGAACACCTCGTGATAACCGAACACGGCGGGCGCCGGATCGGGCCGCCGCGTGGCGTAGACCACCGCGCCGACCGTGTAGCAGGCACCGCCGGCGGCGAGCAGCGCGAGCGAGATCGGGTCGAGCGCGGCGCGGACCTCGGGGAAGTACGCCACCACGATCCAGCCGACCGCGACGTAGAGCGCGGATGACACGGCGCGCGGCGCCCGCGGCCACAGCAGCACGCGCAGGATCCCGAGCCCGGCCGCGGTCCACGCCAGCGCGAGCAAGCGGTGCCCGGCGACGCCGTCGAGCCCGAGCAGCGACAGCGGTGTGTACGTGCCGGCGATGAACGCGAAGATCATCGCGTGGTCGGCCCGCCCCCACCACGCCTGGAGGCGCGGCCCCCGGTCGACGCGGTGATAGCGCGCGCTGACGCCGAGCATGGCGGCGAGCAGCACGACGTACACGGCGGTCGCCGCCCGGCTGCGCGCGTTCCCGGTCGACGCGACGAGCACGGCGCCGGCGCAGAGCGCGACGTAGAACGCGATCTGGTGGGAGACACCGCGCAGCAGCGGCTTGACGACGGTCACGCTGCGATCCTGGCACCCGCGGGCTGGAAATCCCGTCAGCGCTCGGTCACAACCCGGGCATGGAGATCAACGGGGTCGCTCATGTCATCCTCACCGTGCGCAGCGTCGCGGCATCGCGCGGGTTTTACGTCGCGCTGCTCGAGCGTATGGGGCTCACCCGGATGGTCGACATGCCGGAGTACCTGTACTACGTCGGCGGCCGGACCGCCGTGGGCCTGCGGCCGGCCGAGCCGACGCACGCGGCAGAGCGCTTCCTCCAGGGACGCTGCGGACTTCACCACGTGTGCTTCCGCGCACGCAGCCGCGAGGATGTCGACGCGATCCATGCCACCGCCGTCGAGCTCGGCGCCGCCATCGTCCACCCGCCGCGCGAGGAGCCGTGGGCGCCGGGCTACTACTCGGTGCTGTTCGAGGATCCGGACGGGATCCGGATCGAGCTCAACCACGTGCCCGGCAAGGGGTTGCTCGAGCCCGGCGTGACCCGGCCCGCGACGCCGTAGCGCCGGCACCTGCTACAGGCGGCGCTTGAGCGCGCTCAGCCGATCGTGGGTCTGCTGCTGCATCGGCAGCAGCCGGCCGATGACGCTCTGGCACTCGGGGCCGAGCTCGTCGCGCTCGCCCCGGTAGTCCTTGAGCCCGTGATCCTCGCCTTCCTCGAGGGCGGCCACCGCGGCCTTGTCGCCGAGGACCTTGGCCGCGCCTTCCACGGCCTTGGCGAACGAGCCCCACGGACCGGAGCTCTTCGCGGGCATTCCGCCGAGCGCGACGATCGCGTCCCGCAGCGCGAGCACGCGGTCCTGGTGCGACTTGAGATTGCTGAGCAGCTCGTCGCGCGCGGCGCTGGTTCTATCGAGCTTGTCGAGCGCCATCTGATAGGTCTCGACGGCCGACATCTCGCCGCGCAGAAAGCTGTTCAGTTGATCGACACTGGATTTTGATCCCATGGAAACCTCCTGCTCACTCGAAGTGCAAACCGCGTGCGATCGGGATGCCTCGCAGGATCGCCGCGTACGACGCGCAACGGCTGTTCCCCGCGGCGGAGGACGCACGCGCGTGGCGCCGGGGCACACCCGGTGGACGAGGAGTTCTCTTACCTGGGGCTCGTCACGCGCGGGGCTCGTCACGCGCGAGGAATGAGGGCGAAGCCCTCGTAGCCGTTCCGCGCCACCTCGTCGCATTTCTGCCGGTAGGCGCCGACACCACCGATATAGGCCATGAAGACCCGCGGCTTGCCGGGGACGTTCGAGCCCATGTACCAGGAGTCGGCCGTTGGATAGACCGTCGCGTTGCCGACCAGCTCGACGTGCGCCGCCCAGGCGTCCTCGGCATCCCGCGTGGCGGCGATGGCGGCGACGCCACGATCGCGCAGGAATGCGATGCAGTCGCTGATCCAGTCGACGTGCTGCTCGATCGACACCATCATGTTGCTCAGCACCGAGGGACTCGACGGCCCGGTGATGGTGAACAGGTTGGGGAACCCGGCGATGGCCAGGCCCAGGTAGGTCCGCGGGCCCTGCGCCCAGCGGTCGCGGAGTGACACGCCCTCCATGCCGCGGATGTCGATCGCGAGGAGCGTCCCGGTCATCGCGTCGAAGCCGGTCGCGAACACGATGGCGTCGAACGCGTGCTCGCGCGCCGAGGTCTGCACGCCGCGCTCCGTGATCTCCGTGAGCGGCGTCGCGCGCAGGTCGACGAGGTGGACGTGGGGTTCGTTGAACGTCGCGTAGTAGTTCGTGTCCAGGCACAGGCGCTTGCTGCCCACCGCGTGGCTCCGCGGCGCCAGCGCCTCCGCGACCTGCGGATCCTTGACGATGCTGCGGATCTGCTGGCGGATGAACTCCGCCGCCGTGTCGTTGGCGGCCTTGTCGGTCAGGATGTCGGTATAGGCCGTCATGATGCCGACCAGGCTGCCCTGCTCCCAGCCGCGCTGGTAGATGTCCTGTCGTTCGTCCGGCGTGGCCTCGAGCGCGGACCTGGTGGGCAGCGGGACCGCGACGCCGAAGCCGGACTCGCGCTCTGCCTGGCGCCGCTCGGGATAGTGCGCCTTTCGGTCGCCGACCTCCTCCGCCGTCAGCGGGCGGTTCCCGGCGGGCAGGCTGAAGTTCGGCGTGCGCTGAAACACCGTGAGGTCCGCCGCTTGCTTCGCGAGGATCGGGATGATCTGGATTCCCGAGGAGCCAGTGCCGATGACGCCGACCCGCTGCCCGGTGAAGTCCACACCGTCGTGGGGCCAGTGGCCGGTGTGGTAGGTCTTGCCCGCGAACCGCTCCTTGCCCGGGATCTCCGGCTCCTTGGACGTCGACAGGCAGCCCGTGGCCATGATCAGGAAGCGCGTCGAGACGACCTCGCCGGCCCCGGTGGTCACGGTCCACCGCGCGCTGCCGTCGTCGTAGACCGCGCTCGTCACCCGGGTGTGGAAGGTGATGTCCCGGCGCAGGTCGAAGCGCTCGGCGACGTGCCGGAGGTAGCGCAGCACCTCGGGCTGGGTGGGGTACTTCTCGGTCCAGGTCCAGTCCTGCTCGAGCTCCGGCGAGAACGAGTACGAGTACGACAGGCTCTCGATATCGCAGCGCGCCCCCGGGTAGCGGTTCCAGTACCAGGTCCCGCCGACATCACCGGCTGCCTCGAACACCCGGGTGCATAGCCCGAGCCCGCGCAGGCGGTGGAGCTGGTACAGGCCGGCCAGGCCGGCGCCGACGATCACTGCGTCCACGTGGTTCGCGTCTGACATGACTCCTCCTGCGTTGGGTGTCTCCTGGATGGATCTCAGGCCTCTGCGAGGTGCGGCTCGAGCTCCTGCGCGACGTACTCCAGCGCGTCCGCGCTGGCCGGCAGGTTCAGCAGGGTGAAGAACGCATGCATCTGACCGGCGAAGCATCGCTGCGAGACCGGCACGCCGGCGGCGCGCAGCCGATCCGCGTAGGCCTCGCCCTCGGCGCGGAGCACGTCGTGCTCGGCCAGGACCACGATCGCGGGCGGTAGCCCGGCCAGGTCCTGCGCCCGCAGCGGCGAGGCGTCGGGGTGGACACGAACCGCCGGGTCGGGGGCGTAGTGGTTCCAGAACCAGATCATTCCGTCGCGCGACAGCAGGAGCTGGTTGGCCGGATCGACGTAGGTCGCGTTCTCGACATCGGCGTCGGTGACCGGATAGACCAGGACCTGGGCGGCGATGCGCGGGCCTCCCGCGGCGATCGTGCGCAGCGCCACGACCGCGGACAGGTTGCCTCCGGCGCTGTCGCCGGCCACGACGAGCGGGACCCGGCGGCCGGCGATCTGCTCGATGTGCTCGTCGACCCAGCGGACCGCGGCGACGCTGTCCTCCACCGCGGTGGGGAAGCGGTGCTCCGGCGCCAGCCGGTAGTCGACCAGGACGACCGCTGCGCCGGTGCGCTGCGCCATGCGCCTGCCGAGGGTGTCGAACTCGTCGATCGCGCCGATCACCCAGCCGCCGCCGTGCAGGTACACGATGACGCCGCGCGGAGCGGCCGTCGGGATCAGCACGCGCGCGGCGATCGTGGCGCCTCCCCCGACGGGGATGCGCTCCTCGCGGACCTGCGCGACCTCGGGCCCCGGCCCGAACATCTCCTGGAACATCGCGCCGAGGCCGCGCGCCTCGGGCGGCGACATCTCGTGCAATGGCCGGGCGCCGGTGGCAACCAGCTGGTTCATGAACGCTGCCGTCGCTTCATCGATCGCCATCCGCGCACCTCCTCGAATCGGTCCGGGCCGACTATCGTGCGGCGCGCCAGGGCGAGCAGCGGATGGCGCCGCCGCAAAACGCCGCGGACCCCCCTTCCGAGTAGTCGCAGCAGTCTCGCGTGGTTACGAACCTTGTTTGACCGATGTCGAGAACCCGTGGTCGGCTCCGACGTACGAGCATGCAGAACAACATCTCCACGTTCCTCTGGTTCGAGGCCCACGCCGATGACGCTGCGCGGCTCTACTGCTCGATCTTCCCCGGCTCGAAGATCACGAGCTCCACGAACATGAGCACCAGCTTCGAGATCGACGGCCAGCGCTTCGTCGCGTTCAACGGCGGGCCGCACTACAAGCTGAACCCGGCGATCTCGGTGTTCGTCTCGTGCACCACGCAGGACGAGGTCGACGCGCTGTGGAACCGGTTCCTCGCCGAGGGCTGCACCGAGACGCAGTGCGGCTGGCTCGTCGACAAGTTCGGGCTGTCCTGGCAGATCATCCCGGTGCAGCTCCTCGAGCTGATGAGCGATCCGGATCCGGTGAAGGCGAACCGGGTCGTGCAATGCATGCTCGGCATGCAGAAGATCGACATCGCCGCGCTGCAGCGCGCGCACCGCGGCTAGCCGCCGAGGCTGGATGACCGAACGCGACCGCCTGCTCGCCCAAGGATCGGCCGCGCTGGCCCGCGGCGCGTGGTTCGAGGCCCACGAGTGCTGGGAGGATGCGTGGCGCCTGTCCGTGCCGCCGGACCGGCCGGCGGTCCAGGCGCTGGCGCAGCTGGCCGCGGCGCTGGTCCACCTGTCGAACGGCCGGCCGCGCGGCGCGACGAGCGTGCTCGCGAAGGCGCACGGCAAGCTGGTGCGACCGGACACGCCCGGCGCGGTGGGACCGGTCGACGTGTCCGCGGTGCGGACGCTGATCGAACAGCTGCGCCACGAGCTTGCCGCGGGCCGGACTCCCGACCTGCACGCGGTTGGCCTGAAGCAACGGTAGCTGCGACCGCCGGGATCGCGTCAGCCCCAGAGCGCGGGGTGCCGGTCCGCCCAGGGCCGCGCCTTCTCCAGCTGCCCGGCGAGGCGGAACAGCGTCGACTCGTCGCCGTAGCGCGCGGTGAACATCATGCCCATCGGCAGGCCGCTCGCGGAGTGTGCGAGCGGCAGCGAGATCGATGGCTGGCCGGTCATGTTGAACGGCGGCGTGAACGGAAAGCTCGCCGCGGTCCGGCTGTCGAACGTCTTGAGGTCTCCCGACAGCGGATCGAGGTCGGCGGTGAGCGGCGGCGGCGCGCCGAGCACCGGCGTCAGGAACACGTCGAAGCTCTGGAACTGCTCGAGGATCTGCCACGACAGGGCGTGCACGCGCTGGCTCGCCGCGAGCGCGTCGGCGCCGCTCACCAGCTTGCCGGCCTCGTAGCTGCGTCGCGCCAGCGGGCCGAGCTCGGCTTCGCCGGGCTCGCGGCCGACGCGGGCGATCAGGCCCTTCATCTCGGCGGCGAAGTTGGCGGCCAGCATGGCGCGCGCCGCGAAGTACAGCGCGAGCCAGTCGACGCGGAGCGCGCGCTGCTGCACGTCGTGGCCCAGCGACGCGAGCAGCTCGGCGGTCGCGACCAGCGCCTGTTCGACCTCGGCGTCGATCGGCCGGCCGGTGGGCGTCTGGCTCGACCAGGTGATGCGCAGCTTGCCCGGCGAGCGCTGCACCTCGTCGAGGTACGGGCCGGCCTTGGGCGGCGGCGCGAACGGGCTCGCCGCCTGCGGATAGCCGGTGGCGTCGAGCATCGCGGCGCTGTCGCGCACCGAACGGCTGACGATGTGGTCGACGACGAGGCCGCAGCCCCGCCACATCCCGTCGGGGTCCCAGGGGTTGCGGTCGCGGGTGGGCTTCATGCCGACCAGCCCGCAGCACGCGGCCGGGATCCGGATCGAGCCGAGGCCGTCGCTCGCGTGGGCCATCGGCACCATCCCCGATGCGACGGCAGCGGCCGAGCCGCCGGACGAGCCGCCGGGTGTGTGCGCCGGGTTCCACGGGTTCTTGCACAGGCCGAGGCGCTCGGAGTGGGTGACGCCGGGGATGCCGAACTCGGGCGTGTTGGTGGTCCCCAGGAGGACCAGGCCGGCCTCGCGGTAGCGCTGGACCAGCACGCTGTCGTCGGCGGCCGGGCCGGTGTCCGCGAACACGCTGCCCATGCTGCACGGCCAGCCCACGACGCGCCGGGCGAGATCCTTGATGAGGAACGGCACGCCCTTGAACGGGCCCTCGGGCAGGGCGCCGGCCGCCGTTCGGCGCGCCTCGTCGTAGGCCTTGTACACGACCGCGTTGAGCGTGCCGTTGTGGCGCTCGATGCCGGCGATGGCCGCCTCGACCAGCTCGACGGGAGAGACCTCGCGGCGGGCGACGAGTCCGGCCAGGCCCAGGCCGTCATGGCTAGCGTATTCCTTCATCCGGTGCGCATCTGATGATGGCCGGCGGCGCACGTCAAGCGCTGCCGGCGGCGTGCACCTGGCCGGCTTGCTCGTGCGTGAAGTCGTACGCGCGCACAACCTCGCACACCTCGATCCGGTACCACGCGTAGAACTCGGACTTGCCGCGCAGCTGCGTCGCGACGTGCTCGGGATGCTCGCGCCAGGCACGCAGCGCATCGAGCGACGCGAAGCGGACCATCCCGACCTCGTCGCCATCGGCCGACGCGTAGCCGTTCACGCCGAGGAAGCCGGGCATCTTCTGGACGAGCTCGAACATCTCGGCGTTGAGGGCGTCGTAGGCCGCTTGATCGCAGCCGGCGCGAAGCTTGGTGCGGATGAGGACGATCACCATCGCGGGATTACGTCACATCGCGGGGCTGGTTACATCGGTTGACTCCAGGTCAACCGCGACCCGGTCAGCGGCCGAGGTGGTGGCGCACGGTGGCGGCGGGTGGGCGCGATATGCTTCACTCGGCCGCACCAACCGAGGTGACCATGCGTTCGTCAGCGGTCCTGTCCAGTGTCGTTCTTGCCGCCAGCGCGCTCGCCTGCGCCGGTCGCGCTCCCTCCGGCTCCGCCCCGGCGCCCGCCGCCCCGGCTGCCGGCCCCGCCGAGGCCGCCGCGGTCGCGCCGCCGGCGCCTGCGCCGGCCGCCCCGCCGGCGGTCGACCCGAACGTCGCGCTCGACGCGCTGTTCGCCGAGTACGACGCGGCGCTCCTGGCCCGCTCGCCGATCATGCAGAGCGATCGTGGGATCAAGACCGACTACGGCAAGTGGGACGACTTCAGCGACGAGCAGGCGGCGCGCAACCACGATGCCGACGACGCCGCCCTGGCCGCGATGCGGGCGCGGTTCGCCACGGCCGCTCTCGACGACGCCCACCGGCTGTCGTTCCGGCTGTTCGAGGATCGCATCGAGCGCCAGGCGCGAAGCTATCGCTTCCGCGACCACGGCTACGTGTTCGATCAGATGAACGGCGCGCAGAGCCGCCTGGTCGCGTTCCTGATCAACATCCACAAGGTGACCAGCGCCGCCGACGCGGAGGCCTACGTGCAGCGGCTGCAGGGCTTCGGCCCGGCGCTGCGCCAGCTGCTCGCGGTGGCGGCCGGCCGGGCCGCCGGCGGGTTCTCGCCGCCGAAATGGGTCTATCCCTACGTGCTCGGCGACGCGCGCAACGTGATCAAGGGCGCGCCGTTCGAGCGCGGCCCCGACTCCACCCTGCTCGCCGACTTCAAGACCAAGGTCGCGGGGCTCAAGCTCGCGCCCGACGAGACCGCGCGGCTCGTCGCCGCCGCGTCCGCCGCGCTGACCTCACAGGTCAAGCCGGCGTACCAGGAGGTCATCGCCGCGATCGGCGAGCAGGCCAAGCACGCGCCGACCGACGACGGGGTCTGGCGCTTCGCCGACGGCGCCGCGTACTACGCCACGCTGCTCAAGAACTACACGACCACGGAGCTGTCGCCGGACCAGATCCACGACCTCGGCCTCCAGCAGGTGGCGCGGATCCACGAGGAGATGGCGGCGCTGATGCAGCCGCTGGGGTTTCACGGCCCGCTCAAGGCGTTCCTGGTCCACATGCGGGATCGCAAGGATCTCTACTACCCCAACGACGCCAAGGGCCGCGCGATGTACCTCGCCGAGACCCAGAAGGCGGTCGACTCGATCACCACCAAGCTGCCGCAGTGGTTCGCGACGCTGCCGAAGGCGGCCCTCGTGGTCAAGCCGGTCGAGGCGTTCCGCGAGAAGTCGGCCGGCAAGGCGTTCTATCAGCGGCCCGCGCCGGACGGCTCCCGCCCGGGCACCTACTACGTCAACCTCTACGACATGGCCGCGATGCCGGCGATGGAGGTCGAGGCCCTCGTCTATCACGAGGGGATCCCCGGCCATCACCTGCAGCTCGCCGTGCAGACCGAGCTCGCCGATCTGCCGGCGTTCCGCAAGTTCGGCGGCGTCACCGCCTACTCCGAGGGCTGGGGGCTCTACGCCGAGAAGCTCGCCAAGGACATGGGCCAGTACACCGATCCGGTGCGCGACTTCGGCCGGCTCCAGCTCGAGCTCCACCGCGCGATCCGGCTGGTCGTCGACTCCGGGCTGCACGCCAAGAAGTGGTCGCGCGAGCAGGCCATCCGCTACGTCCTCGACAACTCGGCCGAGCCCAAGGCCTCGGCCGTCAAGGCGATCGAGCGCTACATCGTCAGCCCCGGCCAGGCCACGGCGTACATGATCGGCCGGCTCAAGATCAGCGAGCTCCGCGAGCGCGCCCGGACCGCGCTCGGCGAGCGCTTCGACATCCGCGGGTTTCACGACGTCGTGCTCCGCAACGGCCCGGTGCCGCTCGATCTGCTCGACGCCGAGGTCTCGCACTGGATCGAGAAGCAGCGCTCGGCCACGCACTGAGCCAGAAGACGGGGCTCGTGCAGCGGGTACGCCGTGTTGCGCGGCGAGAAGGCTCCCGACGACGCGCTGGCCCGCGAGCTGGGCGCGATGGGCTGCTCTGAGTCAGCGCGCGCGCCGGTAGTGCATGGCGACCGCGCCGCTGCGGAGCGGCTTCGCCGAGACCAGCTCGAGCCGCCGCGTGCTGGGCAGCCCGCTCTGGTACAGCGTCGGGCCGTGGCCGGCGATCCTGGGGTGGACGAGGAACTTGTACTCGTCGATCAGATCCAGCCGGTCCAGCTCGGTCGCGAGCTTGCCGCTACCGAGGAGCACGCCGGCCGGGGTCGTGTCCTTGAGCTTCTGCACGCCCGTGCGCAGGTCGCCGGCGATGTGGTGGCTGTTGGTCCACGGGAAGTCCTTTCGCGTCGACGACACCACGTACTTCGGCTTGGCCTCCAGCTTGACCGCCCACTCGCGCATCGCCGGCGGCGCCTCCTCGTCGCCGCGGGCGACCGCCGGCCAGTAGCTCTCCATCATCTCGTAGGTGACGCGGCCCCACAGCATCGCCCCGCCCTCGTCCATGAGGCGGGTGAAGAAGGCGTGTGTCTCGTCGTCGGCGAT
>Ga0307515_10014703_pt1 | contig 14486 bp, 10 predicted proteins | sample 17_EM_MG_FD_194513 | JGI IMG/M metagenome (GOLD analysis project Ga0307515, IMG submission 194513) | Populus trichocarpa ectomycorrhiza microbial communities from riparian zone in the Pacific Northwest, United States - 17_EM | ecosystem: Host-associated > Plants > Roots > Unclassified | place...
GGCTGTTGGGTTTTTTTTTTTTTTGTGAGGTTTAATTTAATTTATTAAAATGTGATATTGGAAGGTTTGTGAAAGAACACGTTCATTTCTCATTAAATAGGAATGGAGCAAGTTGCAGTTGTGATTGTGTGGTAGTTTCGATATTAATGTAATTATCCAAAGCCCCCACCACAGCTGAACACGAGTAAAATCACCCACCACAAATCCTTTTGACAAGACATAGCTATGTTACTTGTTTGGAAGCAAAGTTTAAACAGTATTTTTTAAAAATTTAAATTTTATTTTATTTAAAATTATATATATGTTTACATCGTTTTATTATATTAATATAAAAAATATATTATTTTAATATATTTTAAAATAAAAAATATTTTAAAAAACAAAACAACCGTTATCATCTAACAAAGAACTTAATTCATATCCATCCATATTTTGTCGGGGTCATTGAATTTAAACAATGGATCAGAACTAATTAAATGGTACCACACTAGGACATCCTATAATGGAGAGGCTACTTAGGCCTACATTTTGCCCCTTTTCAGACCAGGGAAATCAATAAAACTCCCTCCTCCCTATAATGTGTTGTCATAATCTTCTCGGAGTTAAGGAAAAAAACCGGGGCCGAAGTCCATAGCCTATCATCATCAATTGGGTTCGGTTTCATGGGGTCATTGAGAAGCAATTCTCTCCTTCGCTAACTAGGTGGCTATAGGCAATTATGAATAGCACATAAAGCATGCAAATAGGTATAATACTATAAACTATCGTACCTCCATTGATACTTTGACAGTGATTTGATTCACTAATAGCTTCACTTTGTTGTTATCCAATGTTCTCTCTCTCTCTCTCTTTATTGACATATCTCCTAAGGGTACTTTTTTTGGGTTGCGTCTCCATTCTACAAATGGCTCAACAAAATCAGAAATTGGTGGTCAATTATTTTTGCTACATGGAGCACAGCGTTCTATTTTTTTTTTCTTTTTTTTTTTCTTCTGGGGGTGGAACTCTCTACCTTGTTGAAGATGCCCTAGATACAAAGAACAAGCCATGTGGATATGTTCGGTTGACTAAAGCTTAATTTTAATGCTAAACCTGCTCTCGTGTATCTCAGCTAAACGACTCGTTGATCCTTCAAGCCAAGGGGAGACGGGATGATTTGCATGTGTTGTGTCCTTGTATACCTTTGCATTAAGAATTTATGCATCGAATCCATAGCTAAGATCGAGGGCTTGAAGCTCAGCCAAGTTCAATGTCATTTAAACAGAAGCAGAACATGCCCTTAACAGCAACTGCTTGCATGATTGATTGCGTATCGATTATCTTAGTCATTTGTTGAAAATGATCATTCATTAGGGTCAAGGCACCCATTATGGAAGTGGATGGTGGGAATTAAAAAATCATGATTAGACCAAGAATTTCTCTAACCAATCTCTTTATCAGAACTTTAATTGCAACCAACATTGCTAACCACTCCACTCCCTAGCTACACGCTGAATACTTTATGCCATGTAGAATAATATATTATACATCTGCCTAACTACTAATACATGCCACTCAGTGAAGAGAAGTTGTCTTCGTTTCTTGATAAATTTGTCATCCTTCTGCTTCTAAATTTGCAAACATAATTGCAGAAGGATGGTGTGTTTTAACTCTTTCAGATAATGTCTTCGTTTCTTGATAAATTTGTCATCCTTCTGCTTCTAAATTTGCAAACATAATTGCAGAAGGATGGTGTGTTTTAACTCTTTCAGATAAGTAATTCAAGGAATGGGCTCTGCATTTGGAGCCAGGCGATGGGTTTTGAACATGGAACTGTTCTTCAAAGTAAATGTTTCTAAGAGAAAATTTTGATCTGATGAATGCATATCCGTGTTTGAGATATTTGCAGGTCATGGGTTTCGATCAGAAAATGCCCATACTGATCAGATGTCATGAAGTCTAAAAAATCCAGGTAGTTTAGAAATAGAATTTTCAAGTTGGATAGTTGGATAATTAGTTAATTAATTAATCCTAACAATCTCATCAATTCTTCTTACCTTCATCATTGATAACTTATATTTAGTATTTAGTAGATCAAGGTAAGTAGTTTATGGTTAGCATTTACAAAAGATTCTCTCTGGTAAATATAGAAAATACTCAATACACCTTTATTGGAGCATGTTTGTATTCTAAAAAAATTATATCCAATAATTTTTTTGGTAAAGATAATTCATCAATATAAAAAAAGGATACACACCAGTTAAACATACAATATTTCCTTCCAAGTAAGAGTTTGGTGATATGCCATAAGATGCATGCACAATGTTAAATGAAGAGAAGTTAAGAGATCACTAGACACTGCTCAAATCACCAGCATGTTGCCCTAAGATTCATCTGTCGATTTTAAGAAAAATCAAAACGTTTCTGATATTATCATCAATGTCACCAAGTGGTTCACACGTGACATACCCAGTTGAAAAGAGAGCACTTGTCACCATATTATGACCCTAAGATCAAATTATAGATGATTAGAGATTTGATCCAACTAGTTTAATCAGTATCGAGTCTAATGGTGACTTATGACTTGTACTAACTGCAGAGTGATTGAGAAGGCTACTACTTTATCAGAAGACAAAAGCGAAGTCTGTGCGAGGTGAATAAATGTCAAAAGACTCGTATTATAATAGAATATTATCCACATTATCTTCTAAATGCAAACAATAAGGGTAGGGTCCTACCTTAAAGGATGTTGAAATTAACATTGTTTATGATAGACTAGCATTCAGTGAACCAGATACACTTTCAGGTTTCATGTTATGATCTTGGATGACCAGGTACTTCTTGAGATTGAAAAGGAAAGGTGGTGCTGTTGCTCTTCTGGTGCTAATAATGCATCCCACTCTAGATAAAAATAAAATGTTGACAATGTTACTCAAGCAATGAAAAGAAGTGGAGCACAAAGATTCCCAGCTATAATTAGTCGTGTTACTTGATTATAGTAGATTTTTAACCTGATTAGTTCCCCTGTAGAGAGGATAAAGTAACAGATTCTTCGAAGAGTTGAGTTGCTTTCTAAGCTTTTAATGTTTTCGTCTCTGCACTTTAGGAAAATGGATTTTATGTCTCATCTCAACTTTCTTCCAAGGAAGAGGGCATCACTGGGAACAAAAGTTGCAGCAGAGGTCTGACTGCCATTTAAATTTCCAGGCATTGCAGTCAGACTGTAGAAAGCTTCATGCACGAGCAGACCTAGCACTTGCCTAAAGGAGAATTGAACTATGAGCGATTTCAGTTTTGCATGTCAAGTAGAAATAGGCAGACTAGCACCTACTACCAGAGTTTGAAGCCCGAATCGGAATTCATGTTTCTGCGACTGGTCAAGGCTTTCCACAAGACAAGGTTGTCGGGTTAATTACCCAGTTTGTTCAAAGCTGTTAAGGAAGATTTTTTAGAGTCGAAGATGGTGAGATATATATGTAAAACATCTCCCTGATAATTTGGCACTGATGTTGGAATATCTTAGACTCCCTTACGATCATCCTTTACAATTTCTATGGAGTGAATTATTGTCTCAATTAGCAACTGACACGCGTTACTTGCCCAATTCCCCATCAAACAGCCTAAATGTAATTCTGTTCAAGCAGCCATTTCACTTGATTTGAGAGGAGAGCGTGCCTCTGGGAAAAGGCTACTTTTTCCATGAATTTAGACGGACAAGGCTACTAATTCTGTTCAACTATTATTGGATCTTGTCGAATTCTGTTTCATCCCATCACTTCCAATCCTCGGTACAACTTCTCTCCATGAACATGAAGACTATGAAATTATTTTGGGAATCTTTTTGTACTGCCGTTGTAGCTGAATTCACTACACAGATATTAGATTTGGCTTTATCTGGATCTTCATTTTCAGCGTCACCTTCATAGGCTTGTTCATCTATCATGAGGGTAGACAAGGAAACCATGCAAGCAACTAGTTTTCTCAGTAGGTTAAGGTCAGTAACTTCCATGCACCAACACTCTTCCTATTCTACGAGCTAGTTTTGTACATGCCCAGTAAAATGTGGCACCAGCCCCTTTACTCAGGTCAATGACTTGCATCTCGTGCTCCCTACCATCCAATGCCTCTTCGCTATTCTTGCTGTCACACATGCATTATTCTGATCAAAAACATCAATAATGCAGCCCTGTCAACTGACAATCACATGCCTACAACGAGTAGTCTCCGACAAACGTATCTACAGGACAGACAATATCTCATTTGTTTATCCACACTACTAATGAAACCCACCACTTAAATTATATTTGACATCATCACAAGGGTGTGATTTCCTCCCCCATCATCTCCAACAATTAGAGAACCTTGTGAAAAGATAATCATTCCTCTAGCACACTAAATTCTTGCTTTCCAGTGCGTTGATAAGAATGACAGAGAATATCACTCAGGCAGCTATTAACGAATATAAAAGCAAACTCAGTGGACAGATTACTTGGATAAGGTCTTTTACCATACTCCATTCAACACAAACAGACAGTAGAGATTGACAAATCCAGTTCAAATAAAATTTAAAAAAAAAGATCAACAAACAATGCACTTTACAAACTAAAGTCCTGTACGAAACAGGAAACGATCCAGATTCTTGACGCATAGAATTGCAGTTGCACTCCCAAATGCAAGTCTTTGGAGATTTATAATTTTAACAGACTAAACAGATATTATAATTTTCTTGAAACAGAAACATAAACGTACTAAGATAAAAACCGCAGGTACTCATGATCTTTCTACCCTTTCCAGCACCTTATCATCCCTTGCACCCCCACCTGAAACCTGACTCGTGCTCCCCTTACTAATTTCCCAAATTCAACACTCAAAGGCTGCTGGATGGATAGCAACAATCATGCGAACAGCTGGCTAATTCCTGTTTTTGCATTTCTCCATGGCCCTTGGGGCTGCAATAAAAATAAACACTTGTATGCAATTAGCTTGAGAAAAGAAATTTTATACGACATAATTGGTAGGGATTAACACTCAAGTCCTTAACAAGAATCACAGCAAATTACAAGCAAGCATAAAATTAGGCTCAGCCGGCACAAAAGCTAGGATCCACTTAAAAAACTTTGGTTCACAAAAACATTTTAGGGCATCTAAAAAATGAATCGGGTGGGTTTGTATAGCACAATTTCAGAATATTTAAAAAGTAAAATTCGTACATGTAAAGCACAAAATCTGTTTCTGACATTTTACATATAAACCAGCATAGTATAAAGCAAAAAATGATCTTCAAAGGTTGATAAAAGGTGCATAAGCAATCACAATTTTAAAAGTTATTAATAATATTGATTTCAGAAATATGGATAACATTGTGAGCTGAGACCAACAGCTAGTATTTGTGCTACCAATGTAATAAAATTCCTTGTGGTCAACAGTTCCCCTTTTTAACGGGGCTCCAAGTCTTAATTTTCTAGCATTAATTTCAACATACTTTCAGCATAACATTTAATGCAGAAATTACAAGGTCAAAATCGATGTTAATAATGAGTCATGTCTGACCCCTTGCACTCACCCCACCAAAACAACAAGTACATACAGATACATGTTCATCCAAAATAACAAAGGAAGATCAGACAACCTAAACCTTTTCATCTCATGTCCTAGATATACCAAGATTCTAGATACAAAACACAAAGACCAGACTGTATTGTTGAATTACATCCACAACAAAACATAAGGATCTATAGAATCATAAGACGAGCCCAGTATTACAACTTTTCCACCAATATCTGTGTTTTGTCCTCTTTTGTTTCATGTTGGGCGACTTTCTACTAGGTGAGATTTGAAAAAACAAAATTCATCAGAGAAGTATTTTTTGAAGCACACTTGATTTGTCTAGGACAAGTTCTACTGTCACAAATCATGAATGGCTAATATAATTCTCAAGACATACATTTCAATGGTTCTCATACACTCTATTAGTCAGAACAGTAGTAAAATTGGCTTGAGATACATAACAAACGCACCTAGGCCAATGGCATCAGAGCTCTTCATGATCCTCAGCCTCTTGCATGTTTCAATAAACATCCTGAACAGGTAGATAGACAGAATTAGAATGCAGGTTTATCACGCAACTTACATTAAGAATATTTCTTGCTATTACATGATCATGAATTGTGTTTGTTAATATTGCTTGGCAGATGAACACTGAAAGAAGTTATATTCTAATTTCATCCTTTAATATATGATCCAGTCAAATTTTTGCAAATATAAAGAGAAGTTCAAATGAAACCACAGTTTATGACCATGAATGTAGATCAAGGAAGATCGGTTCATGTCAATTCGCAATCTTTACTCACTCAAGTTCCCAGTTGTTCCCTGATTTAATTTCAAAATTGAAGTACAACAGGGACATGGCAAAGGTATAAACAGTTTTGACCAAGGTCAATATCACAACTAGGCAAAAAAATTGCATTAACCCTCATGCAAGTGTCATCATGGTGGGGGCAGGGGCGGGGTAGTTTGGGTGGCTATACAGAATAGAGTTTCTGTTTCCTTGCACTAAATCCCAGCTACTTCCTAGAGCTATTAAATATGAAAGATCAGTTCATTCTTGTTCATATAAAAATAATATGGTTAGCAATGGCTAAAGATTTCAGATATTATTGAAGTCAACAACTAGAACCAATTTCGATTTAGGCAAACAAGCAAAACCGGTCAGCACTTACTCCCAGGGAACATCGCCAACAAGCATCCAGTCTCCGTCTTTATCCTCATAAGTGAGAACATATTCTGAGCCATGCAGCAGATCCTTCAGCTTGCTCTCGCTCAGCATCTCCCTTCCTGGAGCTCCATGGGATCCATATTGGCCTGACATCATAACAAAGTAGCAGTAACTCGATCCATAAACAAACATAACACGTGTCCACTGTAAAATACTAGTTCAACACTTAATATAATAACAATGTCCACCAACCACATTCCACATATCAAATCAAAAATTTTATTTTGGCTCACCTATGGTGAAACAGCTGAACATCTTCTCGAGGGCAGAAGACAATTCCTGATATGCAGAGTAGTTTCTCAAATCCACTTTTCTAAGATAAGGAGCACCATCCATGCTGACTTTGATAAATAAAGCACCTGGCCCTGCTTTACCATCAACTTCTTCTGTGTTCTTTGAGGTGGTGGCAAGGGAATTCTTCCTAAATGATTTGATGGGTGGCCAACCCACAACTTGTGCCCTGCCAAAAGAAGGGATACCAGAGATCATTCTCAATGTCTTGCAGTTAATCTTAAGACTTGACACAAAAACACTTCATACTTTGGAGCAGGTGCACTGCTGTTGTTTGCGGAGCTGTTACGAAGTGGTCTGGTCTCGTTTGCCGCATGAGGTCTCTCTTGTCCTGCCTTTGGGGCTACTATCTCTTTCACTTTAGCTTGTTGAACTCCAAGGTTCTCCAACATGCCAGGTTTCAATCCCATGTTCGGTGAGGGCCTGGGTGAGAGCATTGCATTTACCTCCGAATTTGACAGAAACTTGCTCTGCACCACAGATGAATACTTTTCAAGTTAGAAGCATGAGTAAATATCATTCTATTCCCTTCAGTAAATAAAAAGGCAGTTTTTTTCACCTCTGAAAACTCATCCATGGCATCAGAGAACACTCTCTTGTTACCCGAAACAACATTTTTCTGTGTTGAGGAGTAGTGACCATCATTTGAGGGATGCAAAGGGAAGAAGGGCTTCTCATCAAGTAATGCCGAGCTCAACAGGGAAAGCTCATGATTTCTTTCTGGAGACTGGGACCCAGGAAGCCCAAGCCGCAATTCAGTAGCCTTCAGATTTAAACTAGTCTTTCTTTCATCAGATGCTGCAGAGACTGCCGAGCTGTCCACGGAAGAACAATCGGACAAACCCATGTAGTTACGCTCTTTCAATTCCAAACCATTCAGGCATGCACTTTCTGCTGAGGCCGGAGAAGCCAGTAGAGTGACATTACTATGACCCTCCTCCTCCACAACACCAAGTAGTGGTGGAGACATCAGAATTGAGAATAAAAACACTCGGAATTCTTTTTGTTACCTGCTCAGTTTCACAGCACAAAAACTTCATTAACAAACACCAATGTTTGGATATTCATCAAACAAAATCATATCGGCGAAAACAAAACCTCAAATCTCTTTAAATAGAGAAGTAAATAGCAAAAAATTCATCAACCGCTGGCTGCCTGCCCTCAGGAAGCAAACAATATAACAAGCACATGGTGGTTGATTAATACTGAAATTTCCCTAATTCAATCAAGCATCCGTTGGAAGATAAATTATTCTTGGGCAAAGGGCCATACTAAAAGCAATGAGCACAAATAAAATCACACAATTTGCAAAGATAAAATAAAACCAGGCGTGATGCTTATGGTCAAAGAAATTTTAGCTACTTTCTAAAACGCATCAAGATCTAAACACAAAGATTTTAAAAAATAAAAATTGCGAAAGCAAGTATCCAATAACACTAGAAATCTTAATAAATGTAAAAAAATATATTAAAAACTAAACTTGAATTAATTAATTAGCAGCAGAAGTAAAAACACCTTCCTGAGTTTAAAACGAGCTAAAATAAAATAAAAGTAAAAACACCTTCCTGAGTCAAAACGAGCTAAAATAAAATAAAAATAAACTTACAGCATGTTATGAACGGGATAAAAAAAAGAGGCTGCATAACCATTTACAACTGCAGAGATCTAATCTGAACGTTAATGAATAGGCCATTTTCCGACTGAATAATTTACTGAAGGAAAAAGATGAGGAATAAAACACATTTTGAACTTGAAATAACTGCAGTCAAGTAAAAGTAGATGCATGCTTAATAAACCACGCCTCGAATAACTCGCTGTTTTTTTTTTAAGAGAACAAAAAGGAAAGATATATCTTGTTTGGATGCCGAGAAAGTATGAAAAAAAATAGAAACAAAAATTTTAAGCTGCCGAGCGAGACAGTCTCCATGCAACTATTGAGCTGAAAAACCTACTCTTGACATGGGTTTTCCCAGTACGGAAACTAAAAACAGCAAAGAGATTGCAGCATTTGTTTCAGTAACAAACAAACAGTGTCCAGCAAAAGCCAGAAGGCAGAAAGATGAAAGCGCAAAAATAAGAGAAAAAAAAGAAAAAAGGTGTGCAAATTAAAAAAATAATAATCAGAAACAGATCAAGAAAGGGCACTGAGTAACTTGTTTACCTGTGACTTAGATTTGTGGATTTGTAGCTGGAGAAGAGAAGTGAAGATTTCAATTGTGAGGGTTTTGTTTCTGTTTTAGAAGCAGAGAGAGAGAGGGAGTTTGGAAAGAGAAGTAGAGGAGAGAGAGATAGCCAGAGAGAGAGAGCTAAGGATCCTCCATTTTGGCACAAAGTAACAAAAGCTTATTTGCTGTCTGGTGTGAAACTCTATGCATTAAAATAAGAACCTTTTTGTTTCTTTATTTTTATTTTTATTAAAAGCAAAAACCTTTTTTTAGAAAACAAAAAAAACACCCTTCCTTTTGTTACTCTTTTTATATTTTTTTCGCCTTTCTTTCTTTCTTTTTTTTTATTGGATGATAACAATGTTTGTTTATTTATTTATTTATCTGTTCATAAATGTAATAATCGGCCGAATAATAATGAATGAGAGAGAATCGTGTATTTTAATTTTAGTGGCTGGTGATTGGAGATGGTTGAATGGAAGCCGTTGATCCGCTCGAGGGTGGATTTGGTATTTCACTGTGAGTGGATGGAAGTTTTTTTAGAGTGTTTGGGAGTGTGGTTCTGGTTGTTTTTCAAAATACTTTTCGCTCAGAAAAGTGTGCCAATAATATTTTTTTATTTTTTAAAAATTATTTTTGAGATTTGCACATCAAAATGATTTGAAAACATCAAAAACATATTATTTTAAAACAAAAAAAAAAATTAAAATTTTTTCAGAAGCACTTTTGAAAAGCACTTCCAAACATGTCCAAATTTGTGCCCACTTTGATTGAAGTAAGATTAAACTTGTTTTTTTGTAAAAACTTTTCAAAAAATTATTTTAAAATAATTTTTTTTATAATTTTGATGTGTTGAAATTAAAAATAAATTTTAAAAATAAAAAAATATTATTTTAATATATTAAAAAAAATTAAAAAACAAAATGTTATGCTTACAGATAGCCCTGGAATGATGGATTAAGCAAGTGTTCCGCCTTTGGCAACCATTTTCCATTTGGCTGATGGGAGAAAGGTGAAAATTGCAATTCATCAATACAATTCAGGCTATGTTTGTTTTTTAAAAATTATTTTTTAAATTTTCTTGTGTTTGTTTGTCATTAAAAAAGTTGGACAACAGAAAACACTTTTCAGTCAAAAAAATTTAGCTTGGTTTTCAGGAAAGTGTTTTCCTGAAAAATTTAGGCGGAAAACACTTTTCGAAAGTTGTGAAAATTTTAGAAATGTCATATTATTTGCTGATTATATCAAATTTGGTCCTCAAACTTTTGATTGCTATATATGTATTTTGTTTTGAATATTTATTTTTCAATTTCATATCTTAAAATTTAATTTTTATATTAACTTTGGTCCTTATTTTTATAATTGTTATTTGCTTTTCCCTTATCATTTTTTTATTGAAATTTTTTATCTATCAAATTTGGTCCTCATTCTTTTGATTGTTACTTGTTTTATTTGAAATAATTTATGAAATGTTAATTATTATTATTTTAATTTCTTCATCTTTTATTTTTTTATTTTTTAGATTTGATCTCTATTATTTTGATTATTATTTATTTTATTTGAGATAATTTATAAAATTATATTTTTTTTAATTTCATTCTCATTCAACCTTTTAATTTGTAAGATTTATTCCTCATTATTTTAATAAACTTGAGAAAAATAAAACATTGATAAGTTATTTTACAGCTCATTTTCCACAACATAACCAAACACTAAAAAATATTTTTCAACTTATTTTTCATTACACTACCAAACATTATAAAATAATTTATTTTCCCCGAATTCACTTTCCAAAAGCAAACTACTTTCCAGCAAACAAACGAGGTTAGTTGTCATCTTTTTACCTTCCAGTGCCAAATGACTCGTACTATTGTGTTTTGACGCATCGATTGAAATTTAAGAAGGATATATTTAACAAATAAGGCAAATGGGCGCTATAAAATAGGTTTTTTTTTTTTACAATTGATACACAGCGGGCAGTTTTATTTTTACATTAAAAAATTGAAAAAAATGTTAGAAAGTAAAAAAAGTCGATGCACGATGGCGAAATGTTTTTAAAATATTTAATTGATGACATGTTGAATGAAATATTTAAAATAAAAATATTAAGATATCGAGATATTAAAGTAATACGGGTCAATTATGATTAATATATTAAACCCACAATATAGAATATAAGATGGTGATAAAACCATAGAGCTCGTACAAAAAAAAATTAAAGTCAAATCACAACGAACCAAATATTAAAGTTCGAAATCAAATAAAAACATAGAATAAAAAAAACGATTAAAAATAAGTGACTCTAGTAAACTTACATCAATGATAGGCACAACAACGCGGGCTGAGGCAAATATTTTTGGATGCATGAAGAAAATGTTAAGGAGATGCTAGGATAATATTCCAAAATAACATGAAATAAACAAAAGATAAGTTCAGTTATTTTAATAGTATAAAAAAACAACCCTAATTTAATAGCATAAATAACAAAATAAAAAACTCAGGTAAACTTTTAAATTTGAGTTAATATTCCAAGATCACAGTCTGTAAAATATTGTACCCGTGCTTAATCAAGAAGGTCATTTCTCAATCAATTTAATGTTGAAGGATAAAATTATAAAATAAATAATATTACAACGTATGAAATATTATATATGGGTTTAACATGTTTTTCTGTTTCAATTATCGTTTGATTGAATAAAAAATATTTTTAATAAACAAAATTTAGTTAACATAACCGGTTAAATGACCTATATTGTGAGATTAAATACATTGATATATACTTGTTTTTTTTATTTTTCTAGTTTTATTTTTAGTTGTTATTAATAATGTTATTTATTAGCCTACATAATTCTTGATTTATTTGATTATATGTATGTATAAAATTTTCAATTCTATAAACTTAAAAAAAATTTAACTGCAAAAAAATATATCAAAAAAATTTACATGTATTTTTTTTAATAAAAAATAAAAATATCTTAATAGAGCTCGTATAATGTAAACTACACCACAATCTTTCTTTTTTTCAAAATAAAATTTGTTTTGTTTATAGGTTTTACGCGCCCTCTCTGTTATTTTTTTTTTTTTTTGAGGGAGAGAGTTTTTATGTCCTCTATGCCCAGGTCTTACCATATGTTGATTTTTCTGATATGAAACTATTCATCGCATCACCTTAAATAATTTTTTTTTCCGACTCCATTTGTATCAAATATTTTTTTTCTTTTTTTCTTTCAATTTTTATCATGCCATTTCTATCAAAATCAGGTTCGTTTGAGATTTACTATTTTTGCTGGAATTCTCGCTGTTTTTGTTTTTGTTTTTTTTTATAAAAAAATTAATTGCTTGTTGGTTGTTACAGTATCATATCGTATACAAATAATAAAGCACGCGCATATAATGCCACTAAAATCTTGCATATTTACAATAAAACCTAGAATCACAGGATCGATTATATGCTGTTGGTGAGAATGGACAAATGGATTTGATTCTGATATGCTTTTTAAATTTGAAAATACAAATTAATTTGTTTTTCATTAATGGAATTTACTTGAATGGGCTACTTTCCCGTGTGCTGTTGTGGCAGTGTAGTTAAATCTGGCTTGCCTCGGACTGTTACACCTGGAAACTCATGATTTAGGTTGAGTTTTAAATTAAATTACGAGGAACTTGATTCATCATGACCTGGGTGAGTCTCCCAGTAATCTCGTTAAATTTGGTTTATTTTTCTTTTTATTCAAAACAGCATTATGAACATTTCTTTTTAATACTAAAATAATATTTATTTTAGATAAACTCAGGTTAATAATGATTTACTCACCTAGCAACGATCTTAGCCATGTGCTTGGACAAAATTTAAAACTTCTATTTTTTAATTTTTTAATTTAATTATTTGATAATAAAAAAAACATTTATATCAAAGATAACAAATAAAAAAGTTAAAAAAAAACAGTGTAGTGATTTTTCTTAAAATGATAAAATAATTATTTTACTAATTTAATCCACAAGATTTTGTCTTCCTGTGGGTGTAATATTATGATGGAGGGTGCTGTTTAAAAATGATTTTTTCTTAAAAATATATTAAAATAATTTATTTTTTAATCTGTCTTCTATATAGATATATTAAAATCATAAAAAAATATTAAAAAATATCAATTCAATGTATTTTCAAGCCAACTGCATTTTTAAAATACACCTAATGCCTGTTTGGTAATGTGTTTTTAATTGCTCTTGAGTACATTTTAAAAGTATATTTACCTTGAAAAATCATGAAATTAATGGTTTTAGTGCTTTTAATAATTTTAATGTATTAATATAAAAAATAATAATAAAACACTTTAATTTACTTACAAGTAAAATATAATTTTAAAAATTATTATACATCACAATACTAAATACATAATAAAACGCAGTTCCATTCATAAAAATAAACGTTATCTCAGAATGCCGTGAAAACTGGTATCTTTTATGTTTCTGGCAATATCACCACCCTCTCATAATTGCTCACTATTTATTTATTTATTTTTGGGTACAATTGCAAACTCCCGGTAATTATTTGCAAGACATTGAAAGGTTGTTCACAGATTTGATTTACGGTGAAAAATCATAAAGACAACGGGGCATTGCCAATCATGTCACCTACAGCAGGTACCAAATTTGATGTCTCTCAAGATCGTCCTTCCCGGTGGCAAATTTGTCTTTTGACAGTAATCTTATCGATCACAACTAACCAGGACGTGTCCAAATCACAGCCCCTCAGTGTCGTTTTCCCAACTTTTTAGCTTAAAGATAATCCGATAAGACTCACAAATGTCTTAAACTTTTTGGGCAATTGATTCCTCTATTCTCATGTGAAATGTGGATACCCGCATAAAGACCACCTTACCCCCAATCATATCTTGGTTTGACTTTATCCAGGTGCAAATGGGCAAATACTCTACACAATCATGATACACAGTATCGTGATTATTTTTATGTTTTAATTTTTTTTTAAAATAAGTTTTTATTACTTTCAATTAATATTTTTTATTATTTTCATATTATTTTAATTTACTAATATTAAAAATAATTTTTTAAAAATAATAAAAAATATTATTTTAATATATTTTTGAATAAAAAATATTTTAAAAAATAATTACTACCGCACCTATAAAAATTCTTCAAATAACTATAAAAAACATGGAAAAACACCTCACCTTCAACTACATTTATATATATATATATATATATATATATATATATATATATATATATTTTTTTTTTTATTTATTTATTACGGTGGG
>Ga0307515_10014704_pt1 | contig 14486 bp, 13 predicted proteins | sample 17_EM_MG_FD_194513 | JGI IMG/M metagenome (GOLD analysis project Ga0307515, IMG submission 194513) | Populus trichocarpa ectomycorrhiza microbial communities from riparian zone in the Pacific Northwest, United States - 17_EM | ecosystem: Host-associated > Plants > Roots > Unclassified | place...
CACCGACAGCCAACGCCCCGTGCTGCAAGGCCCGGCCACGCTGCAAGACGCCGCGCTCTACAAGCTCAACAACTTCAAGATCGAGGACAGCGAGGCGCGGGACCGCGTCAACCACGCCAAGCTGGACCTGCTGCGCGCCTTCGAACTGGGCGGCGGCGACAGCCTGGAGGTCAAGGTCGGCGCCAAGGCCACGCGCCGCCACAAGGACAACCTGCAGGAGACCTTCAAGCTCAAGGGCAAGACGATTGGCACGCCGACCTTCGGCGCAATCGCCGGCAGCGAGACGGTCGACTATCCCTGGGGCGCCATCGGCTTGGTGGGCGATGCGGCCAAGGCCCGCGCGCTGTGGAGCGGCGTCAACCTGGCCGGCTCGCGCGACGTGGCCGACTCGGTCACCGGCGACTTCGACATCAAGGAGAACGTCGATGCCACCTACGCCCAGGCCACCTGGGAGCGCGGCGGCCTGCAGGTGCTGGCCGGGCTGCGCATGGAGCGCATCACGTTCAAGGCGCGCGGCATGGCGTTGAAGGATGACGTGGCCGAGCCGGTCAGCGTCGACACGCGCAGCGCGCACTGGCTGCCCGCGCTGCTCCTGCGCCAGGACTTCGGCAACCAGCTGCTGCTGCGCGCAGCGCTGACGAGCTCTCTCGTGCGACCCAGCTTCGAGCAGCTGTCGCCGGGCCGCATCGTCGACGGCGACGAGGCCGAACTGGGCAACCCCAACCTGAAGCCGCTGCGCTCGCGTAACCTGGACCTCGGCGTGGAGCAAGGCCTGGGCCGCGACGGCACGCTGTCGGCCTATGTCTTCACGAAAAGCATCCGCGACTTCGTCTTCCAGACCGACCTGGCCGGCAGCCCTGGCTGGACGGGCTTCAGCCAGGTCAACACCTTTGCCAACGGCAGCAGCGCCAGGCTGCGCGGCCTGGAGCTGGCCTATGCCCAGGCGCTGCGCAGCCTGCCACCGCCCCTCAACGGCCTCATCGTCGGTGCCAACGCGACCTTCGTCAGCTCCAAGGCGCGCGTCGGCGGCTATGACGAAGGCGTGTGGAAGAGCCGCGAGATCAGCCTGCCCAGCCAGTCGGACCGCAGCTTCAACCTCAGCCTGGGCTGGGAAGGGCAGGGCGTCAACACCCGGCTGGCGCTGAACCAGCAGTCGTCCTATCTGATCGAGGTCGGCAGCGTCTTCGACCCGGTCAAGGACCTGCGCGTGGACGGCCAGAAGCGGCTGGACTTCTCGTTGAAGTACGCCGTCAGCAAGCAGCTCGAACTCAGCTTCGAGGCGGCCAACCTGACCAACCAGGCCTACTACGTCTACCAGGCCACGCCCGCTCAGAACGCTCAGTACGAGCGTTATGGTCGCAACTTCAAGCTGGGTGCGAAGTGGAGCCTGTTCTGATGCGGCGACTGTTGTTGGGCCTCGCCCTGGCGGCCTGCGCGGGCGGCGCGCTGGCGGACCGTTTCGCACTGGCCAAGGCGGCGCTGGAGCTGCATGACGACGCCGGCCGCCTGCTTTCCCGCCACGCCATCCGCGCCAAGCACATGGACCAGCGCGCCGACGAGGGCCATTTCGCCGTGCTGCAGGATGCCGACAGCGGCCAGGTGCAGCTGTGGCGTGCCGACGCCGGGCGCCTCACTCGTGCCGCTGCCTGGCCCGCGCCGGCCTTCGACCTCGCCCAGCTCTGCCTGTATCGCGACCCGCAGGGCCTGCTGCAGCTCTTCCTGCTCGGCAAGGAGGGGCTGTCGGAGCAATGGCTGATCAAGGGTGACAAGGCCTTGCCGGTGCAGCGCCTGGCCACGCCGCTGGACCCCAGTGCCTGCCGTGTGCGCGATGCGGAGGCCACGCTCTACGTGGTCGAGCCCGAGGTCGGCCTGTGGGCGCTGTCCGCCAACGCTGAGCGCGCGGGCCGGCGCCTGTTGCTGGCCGACGCGGAGTCGGGCGCCAAGGCGCTCCACACGAAGCTGGACGCCTGGCTGGCCGAACACCCGGTCGCGGCGCCGCCAACGCGCCCACCCGTCGTGCTGCCCACCGGCCAGACCCAGCCCGTGCGCGAAGCCGGCGACGCCGCCGACGACCCGGCCATCTGGTTGCACCCGTCGCGCGGTCCGCAAAGCCTCATCCTCGCGACCGACAAGAAGCGTGGCTTGGCCGTCTACGGCCTGGACGGCCGCGAGCGCCAATTTCTGCCCGTGGGCCGCATCAACAACGTCGACCTGCGCCAAGGCCTGCGCTACGGCGGCCGCAAGCTGGACCTGGCCGTCGCCACGCAGCGCGACGAGGCCGGCCTGGTGCTGTTCGGCATCTCGCCCGCCGGCCGCGTCAGCGAGCTGGCGCGGCTGAAGACGACGCTGGACGACATCTACGGCGTCTGCGTGGGTCGCAATGCCGACGGCGGGCTGGATGTCTTCCCCAACGACAAGGATGGCCGCGTGCAGTGGCTGCGTCTGCGCCTGGCCGGCAAGGCCTGGCAGGTGGAGTCCATCACCGAGTTCCGCCTCGCCAGCCAGCCCGAGGGCTGCGTCGTCGACGAGGCCAACCAGGCCCTGTTCGTCGGCGAGGAGAAGCGCGGCGTGTGGCGCCAGGACCTGGCCGTGCCGGACAGCGTGCCGCGGCTCGTCATCCAGGCCGGCCCTGGGCTGACGCCCGACGTCGAAGGCCTGGCCATCCACCCCGGGCGCAGCTGGCTGGTCGTGTCGTCCCAGGGCAGCGACTCCTACGCCGTCTATGACATCCGCCCGCCGTTCGCGCAGCGCGGCACTTTCGTGATCGGCATGAATGCGGCGCTGGGCATTGACGGCGTTTCCGAGACCGATGGCCTGGACCTCAGCGCCGCCAACCTTGGCGGCCCTTACGCCGAAGGCGTGCTCGTCGTGCAGGACGGCCACAAGCGCCTGCCGCACGGGCCGCAGAACTTCAAGCTGGTGCCGTGGCGCGACGTGGAGAAGGTGATCCTTATGCGCCCCTGATGCATCCCTGAGCACAGTGGAGACCTCCCCACCACTGGTGCTCCGCATGGACATCCTGTTCTCTCTGGCCGCTCACCCCTGGCTGACGGCACTTGCCGTCGTCGTGCTGCTGGCTCTCGTCTTCTACCAGCGCACGCTGCGCCTGTTCGGCTTCGTCATCGTGCCGGACGACTCCATCGGCACCGTCACCAAAGGCTTCGTGCTGTTTGGCCGCCACCGCGAGCTGCCACCCGGGCGCATCGTCGCGCTGTACGGCGAGGCCGGCCTGCAGGCCGACACCTTGGCTCCCGGCCTGCATGTGGGCCTGTGGCCGTGGCAGTACGAGGTCGAGCTGGTCAAGTTCACCATCGTGCCGGACGACGCCATCGGCGTCGTCGAGGCCTGCGACGGCCTGCCGCTGCCCGATGGCCGCGTGCTGGCCCGCCACTTGGCCTGTGACAACTTTCAGGATGCTCGCGCCTTCCTCGCCGCCGGCGAGCGCGGCCTGCAGACGAGCGTGGTGCCGCCCGGCGCCTGGCGCATCAACACGCTGCTGTTCACCGTGCGCCTGGAGCGCATGACCGTCATCGAGCCCGGCAAGATCGGCATCGTCGAGGCACGCGACGGCCGTCCGCTGGCCGGCGGCCGCGTCATTGGCCGTGCCGTGGCCTGCGACAGCTTCCAGGACGCGCGTGCCTTCATGGACGGCGGCGGCGAGCGTGGCCCGCAGATGAGCGTCATCCCTCAGGGCAAGTACCGCATCAACCCGGGCCTCTTCAAGGTCGTGCAGGTGCAGGTGACCGACGTGCCGGACAACAAGGTCGGCATCGTCACGACACGCGAAGGCGCGTCGCTGACGACGGGCGAGATCGCTGGCCCTGAAGTGCCCGGCCACAACGTCTTCCAGGACCCGCAGTCCTTCGTCGACGCCGGCGGCACCAAGGGCTTGCAGGAGCAGGTGCTGCTGGCCGGGCGCTACTTCATCAACCCGATGTTCGCCACCGTCGAGATCATCGACATGACCGAGGTGCCCATCGCGTCGGTCGGTGTCGTCGTCGCTTTCGTCGGCCGCCCCGGCGTGGACGTGACGGGTGAGGGCTTCCGCCACGCCAATATGGTCCGCCGCGGCGAGAAGGGCGTGTGGGTGGATGTGCTCGACCCCGGCAAATACGCCATCAACACCTACACCCACAAGGTGCGCGTCGTGCCCACGGCCAACGTGGTGCTGAACTGGGCCACCGGCAAGACCGAGGCGCACAAGCTGGACGCGAATCTGTCGACCATCACCGTGCGCTCGGCCGACGGCTTCACCTTCAACCTGGACGTGAGCCAGATCATCCACATCCCGCGCAACGACGCGCCCAAGGTCATCGCCCGCTTCGGCAGCATGGAGGCCCTCGTCACCCAGGTGCTGGAGCCGACCATCGGCAACTACTTCCGCAACGCGGCCCAGAACTCGGACGTCATCGACTTCCTGAAGAAGCGCAGCGAGCGCCAGGCGGAAGCCAAGGCTGCGATTGCCTTGGCGCTGAAGGCCTACGACGTGGGCGCGGTGGAGACGCTGATCGGCGATATCGTGCCGCCCGCCGAGCTGATGAAGACGCTGACCGACCGCAAGTTGGCCGAGCAGGAGAAGGTCACTTTCGAGACTCAGATGGAAGCCCAGGGCGTGCGCCAGCAGCTGGAGCAGGCGACTGCCCTGGCCCGCACGCAGGCCCAGGTGGTGGACGCCGAGCGCAAGGTCGCCATCGCCGAGTTCAGCGCCCAGGCGGCGGTGAAGACGGCTGACGGCGCGGCCCGCTCCAAGAAGATCACCGCCGAGGCCGACGCCGAGGTCACGCGTGTGACCGGCCAGGCCGAGGCCGGCCGCACGCTGGCCATCGGCGAGGCTGAGGCCGAGGTCATCCGCCAGAAGATCGGCTCGATGGAGTCGGGCAACTACGCCATCGTGCAAGTGGCACAGGCACTGGCCGGTGCCGGCGTGCAGCTGGTGCCGGAGGTGGTGGTAGGCGGCGGCCAGGGCACGGGGCAGGGCGGCACGCTCGTCGACGTGCTGCTGGCTGGCCTGGTGAAGGATCGTCTGGCCAAGCCCGAGCCGGCTCGGCTGGAAGTTGCTGCCACCTGAACAAGTCCCTCGCGCGCAGCGCATCCCGAACCGGGCGCGCTGCATCGCGGGGACATATTCAGCGTCACCCTAAACTCCGCGACCCCATGGTTCCTCGTCCCCTCGTCCAGTTCCTGCCCTGGATCGCCACCGGTGCGCTGATGGCGCTCGCCTGGGCCGGCTGGAAGCTGCGACTTGCGTGGGAGGGCTTGCGCGCGGCGCAGCGTGCAGCCCGGCTTGAGCGCGCCCTGCGCGAGTTCGGCGACCAGATGCGCGACGCCGACCGGCCCGAGGCGCACGCGCACGAGCTGCTGCAGGCGCTGTCCGGCCTGGCAGGACTGCCCGCAGCCGCGTTGCTGCGCCCGGCTTGCGGCGAGCCTGACATCGTGCTTGGCGAGCCCGACGCCAACGCGCTGGCCGGCCTGCAGCTGTGCGCCGACAAGTGCCGCGCCCTCGGCCCCGGCACTGACTACCATGCCGGCGAACCCGACCTCTACCTGCCGCTGCGTGGCCGCGACACCGCTTTGGGCGCCGTCACGCTGCTCGGCCTGGGCACCGCGACGCTGGCGCCGGACTTCCTGGCCCACGCCCAGGCTCTGTGCGACCAGATGGGCCTGGCCCTGCAGCACCGCCGCGTGCAGGAAGAGGCCCGCCGCGCTGGCGAACTGGCCGAAACACAGTCCACCCGCAACGCCATGCTGGCCTCCATTGCGCACGACTACCGCACGCCGTTGGCCACCATCATGGGTTCGGCCTCCGCGCTGCAGACGCAGGGCGAGCGCCTCACCCACGCACAGCGTCAGGAGCTGGCCGGCCGCATCCTCGACGAGACGGCCCGCCTGGTGCGCCTGACCGACAACACCCTGCAACTCGCCCGCCTGGGCGCACCCGGCGTGGCGTTGTCCAGCGACTGGGAATCGGCCGAGGAGATCGTCGGCGCCGCGCTGCGCCGTGTGCGCCGCCGGCCCGACGGGCAGCGCGTGAAGGCGCGCATCGAGCCCCAGTTGCCGTTGCTGTGGTGTGATGCCGCCCTGATGTCTCAGCTGCTGGACAACCTCGTCGACAACGCCTTGAAGTACAGCCCGGCCGAGGCGCCGGTTGAGCTCGTCGTGCGCCGTGTCGGGGGACAAGCGTTGTTCGCCGTGCGCGACCGTGGCGCCGGCATAGCGCCGGCCTGGCGCCGCCGCGTGTTCGACGCCTTCCAGCGCGGTGACTTGGCCGCGTTCTCGCAGCGCCCCGTCGGCTCGGGCGTCGGCCTGGCCGTGTGCCGCGCGATTGCGCAGGCGCACTCGGGATCCTTGAGCCTGCGCCCGCGCGGCCACGGCGGCTGCAGCTTCGAGTTCCGCCTGCCGCTGCGCGCCGCGCCAGAGCTACCCGTGGCCGCACCATGAAGCTTCTACTCGTCGAAGACGACCGCGAGCTGCGCGTGACGCTGCGCGAGGCGCTGACCGTGGAAGGCTACGAGGTGCTGGCTGCTGCGAGCCTGGCCGACGCGATGGCCCAGCTCACCCACGCCGGCCATCTCGATGCCGTGCTGCTGGACCTGGGCCTGCCCGACGGCGATGGCGAGGAGCTGTTGCAGGCGTTGCGCCGCGAACGCTCCACGCCGCTCATCGTCATCTCGGCCAGGCAGGTGGAGGGCCAGAAGATCCGCCTGCTCGACGCCGGCGCCGATGACTACCTCGTCAAGCCCTTTGGCATCGGCGAGTTGCTGGCGCGGCTGCGCGTGGCGCTGCGCCACCGCGGCACGGTGGCCCAGCCCGCCGTCACGCAGTACCGGCGCGCGGGCCTGGAGGTGGACCTGCAAGCCCATCGTGTGCGGCGCGACGGGGCCGATGTGCGCCTCACGCCCACCGAGTTCAAGCTGCTGGCCCGCCTGGTGCGCCAGGCCGGCCAGGTCGTCACCCACCGCCGCCTTCTGGCCGACGTGTGGGGCGCCGACGCCACCGAACAGACCCACTACCTGCGCCTCTACATGGGTCAGCTGCGCGCCAAGCTCGAAGCCGACCCCGGCGAGCCCTGCGTGCTGCTGACCGAGCCGGGCGTTGGCTACCGCATCGCCGAACCGGGTTGACCTCGTTCATGCATATCACGCACTGGATTCCCGTCGCCGGCGCCGAGCTGGCTGTCGATTTGCGTGTGCATTCGGATGGCCGCGCGCCTCTGGTCTTTCTGCATGCGGGCGTGACGGACAGCCGCATGTGGGCCGGCGCGATGGGCGCTGCGGCCGGGCACCGCTCGGTGTTGTGCATGGACCGGCGTGGCTTCGGGCAGACCCGCATCGATGCCGCCCGGCCGCATGCCTGGACCGAGGATCTGCGCGCCGTGCTGGACGTGCTGCGCCTGCCTCAGGTGGAGCTGGTCGGTTGCTCGATGGGCGGCCGCATTGCCATCGACTTCGCGCTGGCCTGGCCTGAGCGCGTTGCCGGGCTGACGCTGGTGGCGCCCTCGGTCACGGGCGTGCCTGTGCCCGTGCTGGACCCGGCCAGCGCAGAGTTGGGCGAGGCCATCGAGGCGGTCCGTGCGGCGGGCCGGTTCGATGAGGTCAACCGCCTGCAGGCGCGGCTCTGGCTCGACGGTCCCGGCCAGCCCGAAGGCCGCGTCGGCGGCGCGGCCCGGGCGCTGTTCCTGGCGATGAACGAGATCGCGCTGCGGTCGCCGTCGGCCGGCGAGGCGTTGTCTTCGCCGGACGCCTGGCCGCGCCTGGAAACCCTGGCGGCGCCGGTGCGCCTGGTCTGCGGTGACCTGGATCTGCCCCACCTCGTGGACCGCTGCCGGCAGATGGCCGCGCGCATGCCGGGCGCGCTGCATTGGACCTTGCCGGGCGTGGCGCACCTGCCGCCGCTTGAGGCGCCCGAGGCGTTCAACCGCCTGCTGCAAAAGGCCGGGCTGCTCTGACGGTGCCGGCAGGCGGCCGCAGACCCTGCTAGGCTGCCCTGCGCCCGCCATCTGTGGCGGAGCGGGAGCAGCAGGCATGGCGGAGTTGACAGTCAACGGCAAGCGGATGCAGTTCGAGGCGGAGGCCGACACGCCGCTGCTCTGGGTGCTGCGCGAGCAGCTCAGTCTCACGGGCACCAAGTACGGCTGCGGCGTCGCCCAGTGCGGCGCCTGCACCGTGCACGTCGACGGCGCGCCGGTGCGCAGCTGCGTCATGCCGGCGTCGGCGCTGACGGAGAAGCAGAAGGTGACGACCATCGAGGGCCTGGCGCCGAACGCCTCGCACCCTTTGCAGAAAGCCTGGGACGCGCTCGACGTGCCGCAGTGCGGCTTCTGCCAGAGCGGCATGCTGATGGCGGCCGCCGCGCTGCTGAAGGCCAAGCCCAAGCCGACCGACGCCGACATCGACGCGGCCATGACCAACATCTGCCGCTGCGGCACCTACAACCGCGTGCGTGCCGCCATCCACCTGGCAGCGGGCCAGGTGCAGCGCAAGCAGATTCCGATCGTTATCGAAGGAGGGCAGGCATGAGCGCCGTTCTGAATCGACGCGACTTCCTGAGCGTCACGACGGCCACTGCCGGCGGCCTGATGGTGGCCTTTCACGTGCCGGGTCTTGCCCAGGGCGGCGCCGCCACGCCCGAGCTGAACGCCTGGGTGCAGATCCTGCCGGACGAGAGCGTCGTCATCCGCATCGCCCGCTCGGAGATGGGGCAGGGCACGCTGACCGGCCTGGCCCAGCTCGTCGCCGAGGAGCTGGAGTGCGACTGGGCCAAGGTGAAGACCGAGTACCCCACGCCCGGCCAGAACCTGGCGCGCAACCGCGCCTGGGGCAGCATGAGCACCGGTGGCAGCCGCGGCGTGCGCGAGTCGCATGAGTACGTGCGCAAGGGCGGTGCGCTGGCGCGGGCGCTGCTGATCCAGGCCGCCGCCAACCAGTGGAGCGTGTCGGTCGTGGAGTGCGCGACAGCCTCAGGCTGGGTCACGCATGCGGGCAAGAAACTGAGCTATGGCTCGCTGGCCGCCGAGGCCGCCAAGCTGGCGGCGCCGGCCGATATCCAGCTCAAACCGCCCAAGGACTGGAAGCTGGCCGGCCGGCCGATGAAGCGGCTGGACACCAAGCCGAAGCTGGACGGCTCGCTGGTCTACGGCATGGACCTACAGCTGCCCGGCATGCTGAACGCGGCCATCAAGGACTGCCCGGTGTTCGGCGGCAAGCTCAAGAGCTTCGACGCGAGCGAGGTGGAGAAGCGTCCGGGCGTGAAGAAGGTCGTCAAGGTCGGCGACTCGGCCGTGGCCGTGGTGGCCGACACCTGGTGGCGGGCCAAGACCGCGCTGGACGCGCTGCCCATCGTCTGGGACGAGGGCGCCAACATCACGCAGAACAGTGCCGACACGGCGGCCATGCTGAAGGCGGGGCTGGACGCCGACACCGCCGCCGTGGGCAGCAGCCAGGGCGACGTGAAAGGAGCGCTGGCAGCTGCGGCGCGCAAGGTCGAGGCGGTCTACAGCTATCCACACCAGAACCACGCGACGATGGAGGTGATGAACGCCACCGCAAAGTGGACGCCCGAGCGCTGCGAGGTCTGGACGCCGACGCAGAACGGCGAGGCCGCGCTGGCCGCCGCCGCCGAGGCCTCCGGCCTGCCGCCTTCGGCTTGCGAGGTCTTCAAGCTGCATCTGGGCGGCGGCTTCGGCCGGCGCGGTGCCGTGCACGACTGGGTGCGCCAGGCCGTGGTCATCGCCAAGGAACTGCCCGGCACGCCGGTCAAGCTGATCTGGAGCCGCGAGGAGGACATGACGCATGGCCGCTACCACCCGGTCACGCAGTGCAAGCTGACGGCGGGGCTGGACGCGGCGGGCAAGCTGACGGCCCTGCACATGCGCATCTCGGGCCAGAGCATCGTCGCGGGCATCTTTCCGCAGAACATCCGCGACGGGAAGGACCCGGCCGTGTTCCAGGGCCTGAACGCCGGTGGCGCGGAAGGTGCGCTGGGCTACGCGGTGCCCCACCTGCTCATCGACCACGCGATGCGCAACCCGACCGTGCCGCCGGGCTTCTGGCGCGGCGTGAACCTGAACCAGAACGCCGTCTACCTGGAGTGCTTCGTCGACGAAGTGGCCCACGCCGCCAAGCGCGACCCGCTGGAGCTGCGCCGCGAGCTGTTGGCCGGCTCGCCCAAGCATTTGGCCGTGCTGAACGCGGTGGCCGCAAAGGCCGGCTGGGGCAAGCCGAGGGCCAAGGGCCGCTACCTGGGCCTGGCGCAGATCATGGGCTTCGGCAGTTATGTGGCGGCCTGCGCCGAGGTGTCGGTCAACAAGAAGGGTGAGCTCAAGATCCACCGCATCGTCGCCGCCACCGACCCCGGCCACGCCGTCAACCCGCAGCAGATCGCGGCGCAGGTCGAGGGCAGCTTTGTCTACGGCCTGTCGGCGGCGCTGTTCGGCGAAATCACGGTCAAGGACGGCCGCGTCGAGCAGCAGAACTTCAACACCTATCCGGTCATGAAGATGGAGCACATGCCGGCCGTCGAGACGATCTGCATGCCATCAGGCGGTTTCTGGGGCGGCGTGGGCGAGCCGACGATCGCGGTGGCCGCGCCGGCCGTGCTGAACGCGATCTTTGCGGCCACGGGCAAGCGCGTGCGCGACCTGCCGCTGAGCAAGCACAGTCTGGCGTGATGCGTGCGCTGCTGGCCCTCGCCCTGACGGCCAGCGCGCATGCCGGCGACGTGGAACGCGGCCGCGCGCTGGTGGCCGATCGCACGCAGAGCCTGTGCCTGCTCTGCCACTCGCTGCACAGCGCGGGTGACGCCAACCACGGCAATCTCGCGCCGCCGCTGGATGCGCTGGCCACGCGGCTGGATGCCAAGGGCCTGCGCGACCGCATCGCCGACATGCGCCGCTTCAACCCGGCCACCGTCATGCCGCCCTTCCGCTCCACTGAGGGCCTGCGCGACGTGGCGCCTGCATGGCAAGGAAAACCTGCGCTGACCGCTGCGCAGCTCGACGACATCGTGGCCTACCTGGGCACGCTCACCAAATGAAGCGGCGCGAGTTCGTCATCGCCGCGTCTGCTTTTGCGTTGCTGCCCGAAGCGCAGGCCAGCGACGAGGCCATGCGCACCGCCATCCGCGCCTGGGCCGGCCGCGAGCCGGAGGCCGGTGTGTTGAAGATCGACATCGCCGAGCTGGTGGAGAACGGCAACGCGGTGCCGGTGCGTGTCGCGGCCAGCGAGCCGGTCGCGGGCCTGGCCTTGTTCACGCAGCTGAACCCCGAGCCCGAGGTCGTGCATGTCGCCTTCGGCGCGGCCAGCGCGAGGCCGGAGTTCAGCACCCGTATGCGCCTGGCGCGCAGCCAGCGCATCGTCGCCGTCGCCAAGGCAGCCGACGGCCGCTGCTGGCAGGCGGGCGTGGACGTCATCGTCACGCTGGCCGCCTGCGTGGAACCCTAGGCATGGCGACAAGGGCCGTCATCACGCTGCCCGCCGCCGTCAAGGCCGGCGAGGCGTTTGAAGTGCGCACCACCGTCGCCCACGCGATGGAGACCGGCTACCGCAGCAGCGACGAAGGTGCCCGCCTGCTGCGCGACCTCGTGCGCCGCTTCGAGTGCCGGCTGGATGGCGAACTCGTCTTCGCCGCCAACCTGTTTGCGGCCATCTCGGCCAATCCGTATCTCGCCTTCTGGCTGCGCGCAGGAAAGTCGGGCGAGCTGAGCTTCGTCTGGCACGGAGACAACGGCTTCGAGCACCGCGAGACGCGCCCGCTGACCGTCGCATGAGAAGCGCCTGGCTGCTGCTCGCCGTCGCTCTGTTGGCCCACGCAGAAGAGCGCCGCTCCGGCCGCGACACAATGAGTCCGGCCCTGCGCACACTGCAGGCCGACGATGCCCAGCACCCCGCCCAGCTCGCGCTGGCGATGGGCCGCGAGCAGTGGGCCGCCGGTGCCAAGTCTTGCGCCAGTTGCCACGGCGAGCTCGAGAAGCTGCGCGGCGCTGCGGCCCGTTACCCGGCCTGGGACCAAGGCCTCGTCGATCTCCCCGGCCGCATCCAGCGTTGCCGCGTGCGCCATCAGCAGCAGCCCGCCTGGGCAGCCGAGGCCGAGCCTTTGCTCGCGCTGGCGGCCCTGGTCGCCCAGCAGTCGCGCGGCCTGCCTTTGCAGCCACCGCGCGGCCCCGAGCTGGACAAGGCCGCAGCCCAAGGCCAGCGCCTCTACACGACACGCATCGGCGCCCTCAACCTCTCCTGCGCGCAGTGCCACGACGAGCGCGCCGGCCAGCGCCTGGGCGGCAGCCTCATTCCGCAAGGCCATGTCGACGACTACCCCGTCTATCGCCTGGAGTGGCAGTCGCTGGGCAGCCTGCAGCGCCGCCTGCGCGGCTGCCTGAGCGGCGTGCGTGCCAAGGTCTGGGACTGGGACAGCGGCGAGCTGCTGGCGCTGGAGCTCTACCTCGCGCGGCGCTCAGCCGGCATGGCGATGCAAGCGCCTGGCGTGCGCCCCTGAAGCCCGCAAGTCAAGAGCACAGACCTGTCGCCTGCTTCGGTTTCTCCCGATTGAGGACGTGCCGGCCGCCGTCCCCAACAAGCAGGATGACTGCCGCCAAACGCGTTTCCTAGGATGGCCTTGCCCTGCTTCCAACGGGGCGGAGGCAAAGGTCCGATGGCGCAATACGCAGCAATCCGCGCGGTGGGGGAGAGCGTGCTCGAGCTGATGCGCGAAGCCTGCCCCGTGGCCGAGCTGCAGCTGGGCGCATCGCCCAAGTTCGAGTTGGCGTCCCTGGGCAGCCTGACCGACGGCCAGGCCCCGCCGGCCGAGGGCTTCTACCTCGTGCTGTGGCGCGTGGGCATTGGCGGCTCGCCGCGCAACCTGCCGCCGCGCCGTGCCCGCGATGGCCGCATCTACAAGCCCTCGCTGCCGGTGGATCTCTACTTCCTGATGCTGCCGGTCGCCGCCAAGGCCGACAAGCAGACGCAGATGCTGGGCTGGGCGCTGACCTTCCTGCACCAGCTGCCGGCGCTCAGCGGCGAGGTCATCAACCGCTACACCATCGGCAGCCCTGCGGTCTTCCAGCCGGAGGAAAGCGTGGAGCTGATCGCCGACCCGCTGACGACCGCCGACTATCTGTCGCTATGGGACCGCGTGAAGACCGGTTTCCAGGCCGGCATGACCTATGTGGCGCGCATGGTGCTGCTGGACATCGACCAGCCTGAGCCGACCGGCGCACTGGTCACCGAGCGCCGCTTCGGCCTCGGCACGCCAGGAGGCCTCGCTTGATGGTCGCGACCCTGCTCAAGCCGCCGCTGGACGAACTGGTGCTGTCGGCCAGCGATGCGCTGGCGTTTGTGGACAGCGCCACGGGCGAGGCCGTCACGACCGGGCTGGTTTGCAGCCTCGTGCTGCGGCGCGACGGCAGTGTGCTGGGCCGCTCGCGCGGCACGCCGAGCGGTGTGCACCACTGGCCCGAACTCTCCGACCGCTGGCGCCAGCCCACGCCGCCGGTGCTGGCGGATGTCTTTGTGCGCGACGCGCTGGAGCGCTTCCAGCCACTGAGCCTGCCCTGGCCGCTGCCCACCGCCATCACGGGTCAGATCATCGCCAGCACGGTGTTCGGCGCGGCGCGGCTGCTGCGCGTGAGCCTGCTGTCCGCGCCGGGCCGGCCCGCCCCACCGGGCCTGGCCAGCGTCTATGGCCTGCTGACGTGGCAATTGAGCGGTGCCGCTGTGGCCTGGGCGCGTGTGAGCTTTGTCGACGGCGCCGGCCGCGCCTACGACGGCGCCAGCGACGCCCAAGGCCGCCTGGCCCTGCACCTGCCGCGCTCGCGGCCCGACAAGGCCGGCTCGCCGCCCGAGCCCGCCGCGCAGCTGCATGTGTTTGCCAGCCCGGCGCTGGCCGGCGCCAGCGTGCCTGACGTGCCGGATGTGCTGGCCTTTGCCGCCCAGCCCGAGGTCCTCGCCCTGGCCAACGCCACGGCCAACGACGACGCCTACCTGCCCGTTCTCGTCCCCGGCGAGCCGCTCGTGCTCGCCAGCATCGGCCCGCCGCCAACCCCGCGCGAGCTGCGGCTCAAGCCCCTCTGAATCCCCCCGACTTCGACCACGAAGGAGACCGTCATGCCCGAATATCTTGCGCCCGGTGTATTCGTCGAGGAGGTCTCCTTCCGATCGAAGTCCATCGAAGGCGTCAGCACCACGACGACCGGCTTCATCGGCCCTTGCCGCTACGGCCCCGTCACCGAGGCGCCGGACATCCTGACCAGCCTGACCGAGTTCGAGCGCAGCTATGGCGACGGCAACCAGCTCGGCTTCGGCACCGACGGCAGCACCACCGGCAGCAACTACCTCTGGCAGGCCGCGCGCAGCTTCTTCGAGGAGGGCGGCAAGCGGCTCTACGTGAGCCGAGTGTTCCGCCCGCGCAGCGGCAATTACCCGACCGACCTGGCCGCCGCCGCCGGTGCCAGCCCCTACGTGGACGGCCACGGCCGCCTGCTCGTTGGCGCCGCGCCC
>Ga0307515_10014705_pt1 | contig 14485 bp, 12 predicted proteins | sample 17_EM_MG_FD_194513 | JGI IMG/M metagenome (GOLD analysis project Ga0307515, IMG submission 194513) | Populus trichocarpa ectomycorrhiza microbial communities from riparian zone in the Pacific Northwest, United States - 17_EM | ecosystem: Host-associated > Plants > Roots > Unclassified | place...
ACTCTAGAGTTATTTATTTATTTCTAGCCAGGTTACGGTTTTTAGATGAATATTTATACCTAACCTACACTCGACCTTTTACCTTTAGTTTTACCCAAAACCGGATTTGAAACTTGATCACATCTAAAAAAACCTCTTATCTGTTAGAGTTAGGGAGAATTTTTCATTTTCAGCACTAGTGGATCAACATAATAATTCGTTGACTTTAAACTTTGTGCAGGTCGGGATTTTTTTAACTAATTTTTTTACCAAAATTTTCGCTTTTTTTTTTTTAAAAAAAAATGCTACAAGACTTGGGCACTTTTAAATTTGATTAAAGAGAGCTTATCACGTTGAAATAAACGGAAAAGGAATATTAAGAAAAATTCCGTCTGTATCAAAGTGCTTTGGGTCTCCGGTGCCCTGCCTGCCCACACAACTACTGGCATAAAGCCCAATGGACTCGGCCACCTTATAACTTTCAAGAGATCCATGATGACTGGGGCCCAAGTACCATGGTCCTCAATTTATGTCCTCCTCATGTCCCGTGTGCTTCCTCCTGTATTCAAATTCATTTTTGATGCAACTACACCATTGCTCTATTTTATAATTTGTTTGTTTTTAGGTTTTAAAAGTGTTTTTTTTGAAAGAATATAAATTTATTTTATTTGCTTTAAATTATTTTTTTTAATATTTTGATATATAAATATTAAAAATAAATTTTAAAAAATAAAAATAATATTTTTATATATTTTCAAATAAAAAACATTTTAAAAAATAATCGATCTAGCAAGAACTTACAATAAATTCTCAAAAACAAAAAAATTATTTTCTTTAATGCATCTAATTAAAATGAAGATATGTTTTAAGACCATGGTTCTCGGAAAAAAAAACTTAATCTCAATTAGAATATAAATTACTCAAAAATATCCTCAAATGGTGAAAAAAACCCTATTGTACCCAACATAATTCAAATTTATTAATGTATGAATTAGTAATAAATCTAACATAATCAAAATTAAATTAGAGCCCACATCGAAATTTATCAAGACCAATGGGCGTTCCTCAATCGAGCTAGAACTTGAAAAGACTGGACAACAAGGCCTGTGCCATTCAGAGTTTCAGACTCTTTAACCGAAAGAAAAAAAGCCTGGATACCCAACGTCGTCGTTTTGTAATAAAATTTATCATTTTATCTTATTAGACACGTGGCATACAGTACAACGTCCATCCTGTAAAAACGCAGAAACAAAAATTCAGCTGAAATTTTTTACCGTTACACTGATTACAGCGGTAGAAGGAATGAAGAAGCTTCGCATATAAAACCAATCTCCATCGAAGACTAGAGGAGCTAATATGAGTCTGTGAATTATTTTTTTTTTGAAGAAAAGGTGTAAAAGATGCAGGGGCTGACCCTTTCAAAAACACCACTAACTTCAAGTGGTAGCAGCACCAAACCTCCATTACTGCCTTTGGTGGATTCATTACCATGTTTTGCTGGCATTTCTAGAAAACCCATTTCAACTTCGTGTAAGTTTTTCTGTTTATTCATTTCGGTATCCCTTCGTGCTTCAAAAATTGAATCTTTGTTAAGAGGAAATGATAAAGCTACTTACTTGACTGGTAGTTTCTGTTCTTTTTCAAATGTGTGTTACCGATTAAGTGTTATAAAGTGGAATTTTGGCTTACTTGCTGCGCTAAATAGTTTAGCTGGTATGCCTAGGAGAATGGATACACAGTGAATTTTAGTGGAGCTTAACTAGGTTAAGAAACAAAAATAGCTTAGATTGTGCAAAGCTTTTATCTTAGGATGAGGTAGAGGATAAGAACTTAGCTTGGGGATACTGGGTTTATTCTGTTGTTTTTATTGTCTTGTTTTTTGGATGTTTGCTGGGATTTAAGGGTGGGTGTATGAATATATGCTGGAACATAAAGGGTGTGGAGTTGCAATTGAATGGCTCCATCAATCATGAATATTTGATGGTTTTGTTTATCTGAATGAATGATAAAATGTAAAGAGTCCAACTAGCTAGACCCTATTGTAACATGAATGTGCTACAATGTTCATGTTTTGTCTCCTGTGCATTGTGTGCTATTAAGTAAAACTCTCCAACTCATACGGTCAGGCTGAAATAATATCGAGGTATAATTGTGGAGGCTATTGAGTGCCCCCTTTGGGTTTTAAAGTAGTTCATGGAGAAGCATTCTTCGTTGATGCTTGTACCACTAAAAATTGCCATGCATCTTGTTAATATATTTTTATTTCTTTTGTATGTATTTACATCATTTCTATTGTCAGTTAATTTGGTGTTGAGTTAGTGGGTAACATGTTCTTTAATAGTAAGACGCAGAGAGATCTCAAAGTTGAATTCCAGATCCGGCACATTCAGAGCACAAGCATCCAATGTTGGTATAGGATCTGGGGGCTATGAAGGCAAGGAGGAACTAGACAACCAGAAAAGTTTTGTCAATGGTCCACCTGGTGATAACTTACCTGAAATGTAAGTGATATGAAGAAATACTGATTCTTATAAAGCTAGAATCTGGTAAACATTTGTGTTGTTTAAGCCATTATGATGCACTATAAATTTCTCTTCTGGAGATATCCAGTTTTTATGGCACTGCAAACTTCATATAGACATCTATGATGAGTGATTTTGTATTTAGCAACATTTGCATGCACAAATGGAAGGAGAATCCTTGAGTGTTTCTATTACATAGTTGCTCTTTAAAGTGGAGCTGGCAACCGTTTTCAGTTGAAGAAGTTATCTAAATCTGATTTATGAAGATTTTCTGTTGGTACTGTATGATTCAAACCCCTCTTTCCCACCTCTAGGAAGCTGAAGTGGTCATTCACTGTCAGAAATATGAAGAAAAGATGTCCACACCTCCTCTGTTATCCTTTATGCAAATCACATGCTGTTGACATCAATAAGAAAAAAATCTTTTGGGGATATACCTACTTGCAATTTTGCTAGTCATTAGATTTCAAACCCAAACTCTTTTTTTTTGGTTCAACAACACTCAACAGTCAACCGGCTGTTTCTGAATTTGTTTAACATTGATGATCTTAAACATCTAGTCAGTGCATCTGAAGTCTAAATTGCCAGAGGCCTAGGATGGACATATTTTAAGTAAGACGTCACTCATAATTCTTTCATGATTTGCAGTGTAAAACCACCCAGCAAAATTCCTTATCCTCTATCTATAGCTATTGTGCTACTTGGATGTACTTTGGTATTTTCACTTATTGCTTTCCTGAGAGGTGGACCTTCATCAATTTTAGCAGCAATCGCCAAGTCAGGATTGACTGCTGCATTCACATTAATATTTGTTTCTGAAATAGGGGACAAGGTAACCAGTTTACAGTTAAAACTTTTCTCTTCAAGTGCCAACTAATTCTATGTCCGTGAGACTTTTTTTGATATATGTTTTCTAATTTACTCTGTTCAGTTCATCATCTCCTTTACTTTATTGAAGTTCTGCACACAATGGCTAGATGGCTTGACTTTTTCAAAGTATTCATTTTACCTTTTCTCTTGGTAGAGGTTTGTCAAAAAAGCTTTTTTCTTATTCAAATCTTGCCCTAAGGGAAAAATGTAGAGGACTTGGGGAGTGCAAAATCTTCCCAGGGAAATGAAACATGAAGTATGACCTAAAGCATGCAATCCAATTGCTCAAATTTCTTGTGAATTAAAGCAAAATATCAAGCTATTTATTAACATACTAAGGGCTTAAGGATACTTCTGGCATGCTTTAACTGTTGCTCTTTTCAAGTTGATTACAATTGCTTTGTCTTACATGATTTTTGCTGACCAAATAACCACTACTATCTCCAGATTTCTCTTCCATTATCTGCTCGTTCAACATTGTAGGGGAACTTCTTACTACTGTTTACATTCATTCAAGAATATGGCAGAAATCTTATGAACTTCTCTACAAAATTAAAGCGAACAAACTTTTGGAGCCTCCCAAAATGGTTAGGTATAAAAAAATATAGACAGAGGAAATAATTTTTTATCACATCAATTTTCCAAATTGAAGAGCAAAGGAAAGCCAACTGTAACTTGGTTGCAACCATAGGTAAATGAGAACAAATGATAAATAAAGTGTACACTCTGGATGTTTTTCAGCAGTCAGTGGCAACCTTTAAAGTGTAACAAATATGTGCTACAAATGCCTTTGAATTGTCAAAAAATTAAATAAGTAATTGATGTTTAACTTTGCACATTTCCATGCTTGTGGCACCCCAAGCTCTAATGCCCTTTTGCGTGATCTGCATTCCAGCAGCTAGGCCTGATGACTGCTAATCTGCTATTCATTATGACCTCATTAGCTCCTGCTGGTGAGATAGATTCATTGGATTTGATCTTGTAGTCTTCATGAGTAATGAATACAACAGAAATATCCAGTTTGTTTTTCTGTTTACAGGTTCACATTAACAAATGAATGGTGGAAATCTTATTCTATGAAGAACCTTTTGTTTTTCTAATTTAATTGAAGGCATGATTCAAACATAAGCAGAATGGTGATCAGGAGTAGTACAGACTGATGAGTTAGATTCTTTTAGCTGATTTGTGAAAATAGAGACAGTTCAGGTCCAACTGGGATATGTTTTACTTATTTGAGGATTTTGTTTCCTACAATGTGAACCCATTTGCTTGCTGAAGTTGACTAATTATCTGCACTTCCAAATTTCTGGAGCCTAAAATTAACTCTCTCATGTATTGACAGACATTTTTTATTGCTGCACTCTTGGCCATGCAATATGAGAAAGGATTGGTACGTTTCTCCTGAACTTTCAACCCCTATTAATGCAGGATTGCTTATGTTATGTTCTTCAATGTTTGTTCTGGTTCAATTTTCTTAAACGTGGGTCATAAATATGATAGTTTTATTCCCTGGGGGTGAATAAAAATCTGAAAACCCTTAGAAGCTTGCAGCTTACTCCCACAAAGAATTTGAAAAATGAGAAACTAATAAGTGGGAACTTATTGGCATTGTCATTCATTTATAATCAGCAAATAGAAGTAGTCATTTTCAAGTTAAGATTGCTGGTCGTTTATTGCAGATATGTATTATAGTATCTAGATATGATGATCCCATATCAGTTAATGCTTTCTTTTGTGACTAAATTTTTCTTTTAATCTCTCAAATCATTGACCAGGTTCTTCTGGGATCAATGGGTGCTCTTTCACTTATGACAATCTTGTCAGTGGTAATTGGACGAATATTTAATTCAGTGCCTGCTCAGTTCCAAACAAGTAAGCTATTGTCTTGGTAACTGTCCACTTAGCTGACTTGCTTGTGTTCTTTATTAATGACTTTAGTGAAACAGAAACATGTGTCTTATCTTGTTAGCCCATGAACAGCCCTGCCAATTGGAGAATATGCAGCAGTAACTCTTCTCATGTTCTTTGGGCTAAAATCAATAAAAGATGCGTGGGATCTTCCATCAAAGGATGCTAAGACTGGTGACAAAAGTTGTCCTGAACTTGATGAATATGCTGAAGCTGAGGAGCTTGTGAAAGAAAAGGTAATCTTGTAACTCAGAAGCCTGAGCTTTTGGGGAATATATTCAGTTCATTCATTCAGAGTGAGTTGCAAAAGGCACAGACATGGTTATTCTTGTTTGATGATTTTGGGAGATTTTGCTTTGTGTTCTTGGAATTTGTTTCATTTGGTGTTTCCCTAAAATTCATCGCAGCAGATACTTTCTTAATGACTACAGGTCTCAAAACCGCTCACCAATCCATTTGAGATTGTGTGGAAGTCATTCAGCCTTGTCTTCTTTGCTGTAAGCATCCATACTTTTTTCTTCTTTTTTCAAGTTTTTTATAGTAAGAATTTCTTTTTCCTAATGGCATTTTGGTCTCACTTAAAGGGCCCTTGATAGGGAGAATTTAAACGTGGTCCTCTGTATGGTTTTTGCATGAAATGTTAGCTCTCGAAACTCCAATGGCACCTCGCTATTGTTATTAAAATTGCAGCATAAACATTTGGATACAGTCGTAGATTTTCATTTTCATGCTGTCATATCTTATTGGCAACTTCACTGTGAGACAGTGAATGTTAGAAGGCATTATTTAATGAACCGAAAGTTTCCAGCTTCACCAAATTGTAATTGCTTCTAGGAATGGGGAGATCGCTCAATGCTTGCAACAATTGCTCTTGGTGCTGCGCAGGTGTGATTTCATGAACTGTTGATCATATGATATAGCTATTCTCTTCATAGCTGAGAATCAATCACAGCATTGCTTCCCCTTTTCCCTTTCTGCAGTCTCCATGGGGTGTGGCAACTGGAGCCATTGCTGGGCACCTGGTTGCAACATCCTTTGCCATTCTAGGCGGAGCCTTTCTTGCGAACTACATTTCAGAAAAGCTGGTGAGAGCCGCCACCATGTATAATGGGTTATTATAAAACATCTCAACTCATATTCTGTATTCTATGCAACTCACTCTGCCTTTTCAACCAGGTTGGCTACTTGGGTGGAGTGCTGTTTCTTGTTTTTGCTGTTGCCACTTTTTTTGGCTTCTTCTAATGAGTTGGGAATCAAGAGAAATAGTTTTCGGGCAGCCATAATGGAGCACAGTTGCCTGCGGATGTTGGACAGCATTAGCTATTAGAAAAAAGATAGTTAGTGAAGAAGAGCAAATTATGTGCCATGCAGCTCCATGAGATAGTCATATCCATACCAAGACCCCATCTTAGGTCAGGTGCAAGTTATGTTGTGTGATAATTGAGACATTTGGAAGACAATTATATTAGAGAATTCAGTTGAGACTTGGAAAATCTGTATATTTTTTTCAGGATGCAGAGTTACATCCTTTGTTATGAGTAAGAAATTGACACTTCCGCCATTATTTTTGTGACTCAAATTTACATGAAACGAGTGGTATGCTCTGTTTTGCTTTTTGGTCTTCACAAGCTAGGCTCTCGATCCAAAGGCGCACGCTAGAAAAGTACCAGTACCTCATTATTGTTCTCTATCCCAGCAGATTATGGCAAAACTATGTTCAGTGGATTCAGGGTTAAATGATAAAGCTGGAATTGGAGAGGGTGTTGTATTACGCTGTGTTTGGAAACGCTGGTTAATTTATATTTTTAAAAAGTTTAAATTTATTTTTTATTTTAAAAATAATTTTTTAAAAATAAAAAAATATTATTTTAATATATTTTTATATAAAAAATATTTTGAACCGCAATTATAATCTTAAATAGACTTAAAAAAAATATAAGTGAGCTTTATTAAAAAAAAAAAAGAATTTGGATATTAAAATTTTTTGAACAACCAATAATTCAAATAATTATTCAGAATATAATTTGAGTAATTCTGGTAATATAATAATTTTTTTTTGACAACATGATATTTTATTAATTTGTTATCTTTTTATTTATAAATCTTTAAACTACTGTACTTGTAATTTTTTTATCTAATTAGTAAAAACTTTTCGTTGGGTCTAATTTTGGATAATTAATTATAATTTTTTTAATATTGTAGGTAAAAAATATTAATGAGGTAAAATAATTCGAAAGAAAGAAAAAAAAACTCCAAATTAAATAAAGGAAAAATCGAGTAATTCGAAAAGAAAATTTTTCATATTCACCCTAAATGAGGAAATAACTTAAAATGAAGTTTATATTGAACGGTTCATATTGCTCTAAAAATTATCTAAAAAAATAATAATTATCGTTATATATTATAATAATGAAAAAATAAAAAAAAGCATCCAAAGGAATTTTAACCAAAGCATCGTAGAAGCCACCCAAATGTGTATGAGTGGTCGGGAAATGTCCACAACAGCGAAGCTATCCAAATCCATTTTATCACAACTCTCTTCGATCAAGATTACATCCCGCAACAAGATCAAGCAAGGTTGAAACACAGGCAAATTAAGATGTCAACAGAGGTGATGTTTCTTCGCAGTCACTGTTACCACGTACCAGAAAGAACATCACCGCTCCTCTCTCCTTGCACTTACAATGTCTATGCCAATATCAGATCAGACCACCCAGTAAGACTAATGAGGAGAAGGCTGACAGCACCTAAACTGTTACTGCTGCCACAAGTACAGAGACCAAATAGAAAACCATCACCATTAACAACAACAGCAGCAGCTGCTGCGGGTGTGCCACTGCCTCCACTTGATTTGACTGAAGAGAATGTTAAACAGGTGTTGGTTGATGCTCGAGCCGAGGCAAGTATAGTGATCTTTCTGGGATGAGACTTTCTTTGTTTTTCTCTTGTCTGTATGAGTTTGGCTAGTTTAAAATAGCAGGATGTGTGTCTGTTTTTGCAGCTTGGACAGATTTTTGACACTTCAGTGGGCATAACAGGTGACTCCTAAGGTACACATGGGCTTGATTTCTCTACTGATATACTCTCTCTGTAATGTGGTTTAAGGATGTAAAATTGAACATGTAACCAGGACAAGTTGAACTTGCTGAATTGGATGGACCATTTGTGGTGATTAGTCTCAAAGGTAGGTTTTGGCACGAACGTTCCATGGTTGTTGCTAGAATTGGCAACTACTTGAAGCAGAGAATCCCTGTAAGTTTATTTATAGCAATTGAGAAATAATAATAAAGAAATGATACGGTACTCGTTCGGTCATGGCTTCTGATGTTCTCTTGTTTCCAGGAAATTTTGGAGGTAGAGATTGAAGATGAGAAACAGCTGGATGACAGCCCAGAAAATTTTTAAGGTGGTCGGTTCTAGTAGGTTGTAATAATCTGCTTTGTAGCTCTCCGTTCTGTGGCATTGTATTGGATTTCAGTGATTTCTTCGGGTGAAATTTAAAAAATTAACGAAAGAGTTGCGCTACTATTATGAATAGTGTAGCTACAGTGCTGAAAACGGCATCATTTCTTTTTTTTTAAATAATAATAATAATTGTAAGTGATTTCTTAAAATTTGAATTTGTTTGGTTTTTGGTGTTTGAGGTATGTATGACATGGTCTCCAAGAACACGGATATTCTTATAAAAATGAAGAAACGAAATGATTTTTCGTTGGTTGGCAGCCTCATCAAAAAAATCTTCCTGGAAGGTTGCTACATTTTACTCTGCAGATTCCTCAATTAAAAAGGGCAATGGAAGTCTCTACAGGAAGTAACACACCTGGTGTTGCACAAGCGGTCCACCATCATTAACTAGAGTCATCATCTCCAAGGCAATTTAATTGAGCAACGAAAAGCAAGCACATTTAGGAGCATCAGCTTACGATCAATTAGCTTAGTCTCTGCAGACCATCTCCATGAACAAGCCTCTGTTACGACCAGTCCTTGAAATAGCGTCACTATTGGACTTGGTTCTCGTAGAAGCATCTCCCACTAGAGCAATGTAAATATCATCAACAGCTACGTATGTTTGCTAACATTGTGGTCAACTCCAACACTTGATGAATTGTAATTTCACTCTTTAACATATATCAGCTTAGAGAACCACAAAAAAAGTAATCATTTCTCAAAAAATCATCAGATTGAATTACACTTTTTTTACAAGATTTTAACATGGCAAAGGTTGGTCTCTCATTTTGTCACCCTCCTCTTTTTTCTATATTACTCCCTTTTACTTGGTGTTCTATTTGCTTTCCATGTGAATGAGGGCTGAGGTCATTCAACTATACATTGACGAGAGTGAAATTCACCATTTGACAGCAATCTAACAATTAGTTTTTCAAGTCTTGCTGCTCCAGTGCCAGGCCTCAGAATATCAGCATCACCCCAAGCTGAGCATGTTATATTTCCAGGCTCACCACCCAAGCACCAACCACCAGGCACCACTTCACCAGGATTTCGTCCCAAAACATCTTGGTCAATGCGATCGAGTACAGGATCATCTAACTTGAATTGAGCGGCAAAGGCTGCTCCACTCTGAATCATTGCATCAAATTCACTAGAATTAAGTGCGCGGGGCACCTTCTTAGAAGGCTTCTCAAAGGCTACATATTGTAAGTTATGGTTTATGACAGTCCTATTGAACTGACGAGAATTGCATATGACTGTTGGGAAATAATTGATTAGGGATGAAGGTGTATTTGATAAATACATCATTAGGATCCTCGGAAGGTTGTCCACACCCAAGATGCAGTGCTCTATCAAATTACGACTTGCAAAGGAAAAAGAAGTTCCTGCAGGGAAAATAAACGCTTGTGTTGATGAAAAAAATAAAATAATAGTTTGTCCAACAAGCAAAAGACTTTCAAATTAAAGGGAGAATTATTTCATGGTCATTTGGCCCCGACCAAGCTCATGCTAGGATATAATGCTTTTGTAAAAGAAAGGAGCAGTAAATAAACTTCATAGCAACATGCATGACTTGAGGAAGATCACTAAGCTCCATAAAGAGAAAAATTTGACCATGTCCAAACTATTGAATTTTACAATTATATGGGGTTCCAAAATTAATATTTTGAGCTACGACTTTCTCTTTGCTCTTTTATATTACCTTCCTTTTCATTTCTTATCCCTTTCCACTCCCTTCTTTTCAAAAACATACAAGCAATTATTGGGTTCATCTGCACAAAAAAAACCCAACCACCAAGCTAGTTCCTGGAGATTTTAGACGGGAAATTTTATTGATACGCCTTCTATCCACAAAATAATCAGTTTAAATCTCCAAACTGGTTAAACTTAAAACTGCCAATTTACTCAAAACTCTTGATAGTAGAACTAATCCTCTTGCAAAACTCTTAATATAAATGACACACCAAACTAATTCCCCATCAGCATCAACTGCGGAATCAACAATGTTAGGGAGAAACTAAAAAGATCTTGTAGTTTTCGTTCCATCTTCAGATATGCCAATTCACCTAGCAACTAGCATTTTGGTTATTAGTAACCAAAGTTTTCCCATCTAATAAGAGTAGACAGAATCCATCAAACTTAGAGTATCCACTAGGTTGATGGAAAATTGTAGGTTTTCTATACTACACCACAGGTGAGTTAGCAATGAGGAAATTGGAGTCATCACTGGCTTGCTAGTCAGAAAAGTATAACTAGAAATCAATGGTTGAGAATCTTTGATAAGTTTTCAACCAATTTCAATTGGGGAAGAATTTGTTTCACAAAACAAATTAGGTGGAATACAACATAAATGAATCTCAGTAATCAATTGTGAGGCCCTGAAATCAATGGTTGAGAATCCTTGATAAGAGTATTATATCAAAGTATTCCGTGCGCTATTCCAGTTTTCAATAAGGAGCATGATGATCTGAGCTTGACTAGGTTCTACTACCACTAACATATTAAAGTAATTAAGTTGATGGCTCTCTGTATAACTCTCCATCAAAGAACAGAGACAAGAGGATTATTCTTCCCTTAAACAGGATTCTACAAAGTTAAATTCTCTCTAAGTCTAATTCCATCAAACAGCAGAGATGAGACTGCTGTTCTTTTTCCCTGAACGAATCCTATAACCTTACACCTCCAGGCTAATGCTAAAACTGAACTTCTAGTCACCACATATATGGTCCATTTCACACATCTCGGCACACAATATTTGATTGGGATATGGAGGAGTTATCCTGAGAATTTATAATAGTGCAACTTACATTGCCTGACATGCTACTGAGCAATAAAACTTTCTCAATGACAAAAATGGGCAAGGAAAAACTGGAGAACAACGAAGATAATCAATAACATCCTTGGAATATTATGCAAAACCATCAAAATGTCATAATCTAACCCATCTGGTTAACTACAAATTTTGCTTCTAATCTGCTATTCCGCACTAATTCAAGCTATACCATGCTTGTTCCCAGTTCAAACTAGTTCATAGGCATTCAGTATGCATGCTAAACTGAAATACCTCTTCTTTGTCCATGACAAACAGCATTATGTATTAGCTCAGTGCAAAACGCATCTAAAAGAACAACCAAAACAATAGAAGAAAACACACCTGTAAATAGCCTGAAAGAATTAGGCAAATCTCGCTTTTGAGTAGCATAAAACATCTCAGATTTCTCCGACAAGTAAAGCCCCGGATCAACAATTATTGGCTTCAATTGTCTAGACCTGCAAAACCAACACATGCAACTTATAAATCCTTAGCAAAACCAACCACATTAACATGACACCAAAAACAGCCAGTAAGTCTTAAAAGTCAGTTTCACATACTCTCTCCAGCCAATGTAACTCGAGTGATTGACAAAGTTGAGATCTTTAGGCAAATATGATAAAATGTGAAGAAGATCTACAAAACCCACAAAAACAAAGACAAGAACTTTAATTTCAAAACCAACAAAAACCCACATCATATAATCCAAGAACAAAAATAAAATATTCGAAAAAAGAAGACACAAATGCCACCAAAAAAGTTTAAAACGTTTACCATCTGGAGTAACAAGTGGATAATCAGCAGCACCAAGATTAACAAACCAATCCCATTTCTTTGGCAACCTCAACAATATAGCAGCGCCATGAAGTGTGGCTGAAATGGTAGAAGACCCTTTTGGGTAAGCAAAATCAGCCTTCCCGATCACATTCACATTCTGTGCAGCTTTAAAAATAGGCACTGATTGGACACTAAGAGCTAATTGATCACGATCGGTTTGTGGAGCAGAGAGGTCCAGGTGGAGCAAGTATTGGTTTTTCGGGTGGTAAGTGGCATATAAAAGTCTAAGGACCCGATCCAAATCACCCTTGGACCCGGATATCAAGAAGGCGATGGAGGGTGGGGTTGGATCAGAAGGGATTTTTGTGAAAGTGGGTTGGCGGTTTGGGAAGAGATACGGGTCGGGCCTGCCATGGGTGGATAAGGAGGAGGTGTTGAAGGAGTAAGAGGAGAGGGTGAAGATGAAAAGGAGGGAGAAAAAGGAGGTGGTTAGGATGATGAAGAGTGTGGTTTTGGTGTTGTCATTTGTGGAGGAGGAGGAGGGCGGTGGTGGTGGTTGTTGTGGGATTTGCATTTTCTTGGAAATGGAAGAGCTTTCTTTCGTCCGTGAATCTGTTCGATTTATCTGGTATTTTTATATTTGAAGGAAGTGAAGGGGGCCTGTGTTGTGTGTCCGGGGTTTCGGTTCCTGGGAAACAGGAAGAGCGTATTTGATTATTGCAATTTCAGTTTATAAATAGCTTAATTTTATTAAGGTTTTATAAGGTTAAATCTTCATGAAATCCCCATTTGAATTGAGTAGCCTCGTTGCTGGCATTCTATTTAGTTACTTTTTGGGGTTTATTTAAAAGTTTTGGTGATAAAAATATATCTAAATAATTATTTCTTCCCTACTTTTGGCCCTCTGTTTCTCTATATCTTTAAAATAAATCATAGAAAATAACCTGTAAAATATCACTGTAAAATTCCTAACTGGATTTTATAGTTTTTAGACCCGACCCGTTTCAAAACCCGGATTTTGAGTTTTGATCGGGTCGTCCGGGTCAATTTTTTTAAAAAACCAAAACGACGTCGTTAAAAGTCAACGGGTTGCAATCAGGTTTTTAACTGGGTTACTGAGTCAACCTGCAGGGTTACACCGGATTTTTTTTTCTCTTATTTTTTTTTAACCCGGCCTGATTCCAGCCCCGGATCGACCGGATCCTGAATCGACCTACTAGCTCTGACCGAATTTCAAAACTATGCTTAAAATGTTTATTCAGAAACATTTTATTAATAGAACTACTTAACTTTAATCATTTTTTTTGGGGAGGCTCCAACTTGTTTTTGGTTATAATCGATCTGAGTTCAGAAAGATTTGCTTCCTCTTCTAACTCACCACACTTGTACCAATCTTAAAACTTGAAATACATTACTAGAAAAAAACTGGAATCATCAGCAAAAATTTAAAAGGTATAGTGTTTTCATTGTATATACATGTGAAAACATTGTTAATTATGATAGTAATTCTTTGTTTTGTTTTTTTGCTATTCAATTTTTTTCTATTCTTGTTATTTAACTTTTTTTTCTTTGATTTTGTTATTTTGCGTTAAAAAAATAAGAATGAGTTGATTCTTAATTTTACAAAAAATTAAATATTTATAAAAAATTAAAAATAAAAGGAATAAGATGGAAAGCGAGGGAAAAATGTAATCTTTTTTTACATGGTTTTGTTCATTCAGTGCCTTTTGGAAAATACAAAAACCTTGAGATTTTTCTCAGCTTTTATTTTAATTATTTTAGTTAAAAAATTATATGTTCTGGTCTGAATTTTCATTTGACTTTTAAATTCCTAGTTTGAGAAAAAAAAAAGAGAGAAAAAGTTATTAACTGTTCATATTCCAATAGTAAAAGAACTTGTTTTTAATCTTAGAGTGTGTTTGGTTTTGCGGTAGTTGTTGTGGTTGTGGTTTTAAAAAAATTGTTTTATAAAAAGTATTTTTAGTTGAGGTTGGTTTGAAAAAATAGGTGTTTGGTTAAAACTGTGGTTGAAATTGAGGTTGAAAAAAAAATAGTTTAATGTGTTTGGTTAAAAAAATGCTTTTCAAATTGAGGTTATAAAATAATTAAAAATATATATATTAATATTAATGATTTTTAATTTAAATATTATAGATTTAAATACTGTTAT
>Ga0307515_10014706_pt1 | contig 14485 bp, 10 predicted proteins | sample 17_EM_MG_FD_194513 | JGI IMG/M metagenome (GOLD analysis project Ga0307515, IMG submission 194513) | Populus trichocarpa ectomycorrhiza microbial communities from riparian zone in the Pacific Northwest, United States - 17_EM | ecosystem: Host-associated > Plants > Roots > Unclassified | place...
TCGGCGGGCTCCCGGGCGCGACGGTGCTGGTCGGCGGCGACGCGGCCGAGACCGTGGACTTCAACCAGCGCCTCGACGAGAGCCTGCCGTGGGTCTTCGGCTTCGTGCTGGGGCTGGCGTTCCTGCTGCTGTTGGTCTCGTTCCGGTCGATCGTCGTGGCGGCCACCGGCGTGGTGCTCAACCTGCTCTCGGTGGCGGCCGCCTACGGAATGCTGGTCTTCGTCTTCCAGTACGGCCACTTCGAGTCGCTGCTGGACTTCAAGGCGAGCGGCGCGATCACCAACTGGATGCCGCTGTTCCTGTTCATCATCCTGTTCGGACTGTCGATGGACTACCACGTCTTCGTGCTGAGCCGGATCCGCGAGGGCTACGACCGGGGCCTGAGCACCCGCGCGGCGGTCGCCGAGGGCATCGGCCGGACGGCCGGCGTGATCACCAGCGCGGCGGTCGTGATGGTGGCGGTGTTCGCGCTCTTCGCAACCCTGCCACTGATCTCAACGAAGGAACTGGGCGTGGGCCTGGCGGCGGCGGTCCTGCTGGACGCGACAATCGTCCGCGCGATCCTGCTCCCGGCGGTGATGGCATTGCTGGGCGACGCGAACTGGTGGCTGCCCCGCTGGCTCGGCTGGCTGCCCCAGATTGCCCACGAGCCGGTGCAGGCCACCCCGACCCCGGAACGCGAACTCATCCCGGCGGCCTGAAGCTGTCCATTTTGAACGCATTGGCAGGAAGTCTGTCTGATGTGGCTCGGTTGACGGCTTGGCTTAGTGACACTGTGACCCGGCACGCGCCACGGGTAACGGGTTCGTGTCCCTGATCATCGGGAACGGTGGCATCCATTGCCCACAATGAATGCGTGGATCCGTACAGCTACCCGTTGACGCGCCGGCTCGTGCGGCCCGTCCTCCTGGTGGCCGGCTGCGTCGGCGTCTCGGTCGTCGGTGCCGTGGGCTGGTACAGCAGCCGGATGTGGCTGGCCATCCCGCTCGGCATGATCGGCTTCGTGGTGGCGTGCCTGGTCATCCCGGCCCTCATCGCCGTTGGCGGCCACGGCGAGGACACCATGGACCGGTGGGGCTGGCTTGCGGCGTTGAGCCCGTTGCTGCTGTACCTGGGGGTCACGTTCGCGGTGCCGGTCTGGTACGACGCGATCGCCGCCCGTCCGGAGACGGTGGTGGTCACCGACGATTGGCCGGGCGGGCCGGGTTATCAGCGGGTAGGGCTGCGGACCGTCGACGGCGACGAACTCGGCACGGTCTGGGTCGAGGACGACCGCGACCTGGTCGTCGGCGATCGCATGGTGGTCAACGTCGACCGGTGGGGCTGGGGGCGGTCGGCCGAAGGGCCGGAGGACGGGGCCGTTACGACGCTGGGCCGTTGGCTCATCGGCGTCGGGCTGGCCGGGTTCGTGGTGCTGCTGGTCGCCCTGACGCTGGAGGACCGGCGTGAGTTCCGCCGCCGCGAGCAGCGACGCGACGGCGGGAGCCGGTGAGCGTCTCTCCGCGCCCGGGCCAGGGCTGGGTCAGCTTCGACTCGAGCGGGCGAGGGCTGCGGGCGGCCGCCGCCCGGGCGCGATCAGGCCTTGACGCCCAGCGGGCAGCACGCCGCCTCCGGGGCGGTGGACGGGTTCGTTGAGACGCGGATGTCTCGCAGTTCCACGCCGGTTGCCCGTTCGACCAGGACGGGCGACCAGGCGTCGCTGCTGCCGCTGCCGACGACGTGACAGTCCCGGACCACGGCGTCGGTGTACGCGAGCACGCTGACCAGCCCGTCCACCTCGCTGCGGCCCCAGCCCGCGATCCGTACCCCGTAGCGGGGGCCGGTCCACCGGACGCAGGCGTCGGCGATCTCGATCCGGGCGCCGATGTCGGCCGAGGACGACCGGGACGCCGCGAAACGGTTCGTGTTGTCGCCCGGCAGTAGGCGGAAGCCCATCTCCACGTCGCGCAGGCAGCTGCCGAGCACCCGGACGTCGTGCACCGAGCTGAGGTAGAAGCCCTCGATCGCGTCGCGTACCCGCAGGTCGGTGATGGTCAGCCGGTGCGGGTGGAAGGTCGGGCCGGCGATCGAGGCGACGTCCGCGCCGACCGCGCCCCAGTGCACGGCCACGCCCGTGTAGCCGCCGCGGACCGTCACGTCGTGCAGCGCGATCTCGCCGACCGCGCCCATGATCGCGATGCAGTTCGCGGCGCGGTCGTGCGGCCGCGAGACGTGTACCCGGCGGACGTCGACGCGCTGGATCCACTCCGGAGCCGCGGCGTAGAGGTATTCGCCGATGGTGATCGCCGTGCCGCGGTCGCCGCCGTGTTCGCCCGGGTCGGCCGGCGGCGGTTTCAGGCCCAGGTCGCTGATCGACACGTCCGAGCCGAGCACGTGCAGCACCGGATGGCCCGTCGTGCCGGTCGAGGTCAGCCAACTCGCGGGCGGCGAGCCGTTTGCGCCGATCACCGACGCGCCGCGGATCGTCCAGCCGTCCGGCACGCGCAGGCCGTCGGCGAGCACGTGCTCGCCCGGCGGCAGTTCGAGCTTGCCGGGCGGCGCCGTGTCCAGTGCCTCCTGCAGCACCCGGTGGTTGCGCTCCGGGTCGGTGCCGAGCGCCGGGCGATGGATCATCGGGACGACCCGATCTGCGAGACGGGGAACGAGGCCCGGCGAGTCATGGCGCCGGGACGATTCGGCAGGACAGGCCGGGGTGGGCGGCGTCGAGGCCGATCAGGACCGGGCCCTCCGGCACGGCGGCGAGGCGTACCTCGAGGCTGCCGGGCCGGCGGCCGGTGACCTCCACCGGCAGCGGTGCGCCGGTGCGCAGGTCGGCCGCGAGCACGCCGAGTCCCCGGCCCGGGCGCTCCGGCAGGGCCTGGGCGCCGGCCCGGATCGCGGCCCGGCGGGCGATCCGGGTCAGCTTGAACGCGGCCCGGGCCGGCCGCCGCTTGGTGAGCGTCGTCGACGGCGTGCGGGGCACCGGCGGGGCCAGCGGCACCGACGAGACGTCCAGCCGGAACGCGGTTGGCCCGCCCGGCTGGAGCACCGCCAGGTCACATCCCGTCGGTGTGAACGCCCTGGCAATGGGTGACCCGGCTTCGCGTACGAAAATGGTGTCGATTCTCAGGCCCAACGCGGAGCGTGCGGAGACCCGGTTGGCGGACCACGACGGACCTGGGCTTTCGGCCAGCTCGACCACCAGCAGGCCGTCCCGGTCGAGGTCGTCGGCGCTCATCTCGAACTCGACCGTGGCCTGCGCGCTGTCGGCCCCGCGCCAGCCCTGCCGCCGGGCCAGCAGCGCCGCGCCGCGGATCTCGCCCTGCGCGCGGACCAGCACCAGGCGGGGCCGTTCGCCCTGATGCCGGGGCGGCCGGACCCGGTCGGACCACCAGCGGGTGCTGAGCTCGTCGAGCTGGATGTCGACCCGGACCCGCACGGGCCGGCCGGTGCCACGGATCTTCAGGGCTACGGCGCCGAAGTCGCCGGTCACCCGGCCGATGATGCCGGTGCCGCGGATCACCTGGTCGACGATGCACAACGCGTCGTCGCGCCCGCTGTCCACCTCGATGGGCAGGTCGGCCACGGCCCGCGGCTCGTCGTACGCGGTCTGGAACCAGGCGCCGATCACGCCGACCAGTCCGTCCGGGTGAGCATCGGCTCCTGCCGGGTCCACATCCGCTCGACCGCCGCGAACAGCGGGTCGGCGTCGCTCTCGATGTGCCGGAACGTCGCCCGCAACACCTTGAGCAGCACGTCGGCCGGCCAGACCTCCCACTGCGGCACCAGCGGGGTGACCACGTCGGTGCCGCTGCGATACAGCCAGAGCCAGAGCCGGGCCCGCCGGACCTGCTCCTCGGTGACCAGTTCGACGCCGTCGCGGATCTGGTTGATGCTCTGCTCGAGCGTCTTGAAGTACGCGTCCGCGTCGTCGACCACTGTGGACAGCCCGCACGAGCTCCACTCCGACCAGCCGGCCTGGATCACCGGGATGCCGTACGCGGGCAGCTCGTTGCTCACGCTGCCCCGCACGGTGACGCCCAGGTCGGTGAGGCTCCACAGGGCGTTCTTGCTCAGCGTGGCGCTCGGCCGGAACGCCATGTGCTCATACTTCTTGTATTGCTTGGCGAGGTTGTCGAAGAAGCCCGTCGAGTCGTACAGCGCCTGGCTCGGGTGCTCCAGGAACAGCCACTGGGCGTCGGTGTGCTCGGCCGCGTAGGCCGCCGTCTCGCTGAACCAGTCGGCGAGACTCGCGAACAGCTCCCGGTTGGTGCCGAGCGCGTCGGAGACCGCGTGGTTGAACACCGTGACGATCGGCCGGTCCGCGTCGAAGCCGAGCCGGGCGACGACGCTGCTGCGCAGCCGGGCCCGTTCGGCCGGGTTGTTCAGGTCGACCGAGGCGGTGGCGCCGCCCCGCCACCAGCTCGGCCGGCCCAGGTTGACCTTGGCCCGCCAGGCGATCAGCTCGGCGGCGTCGTGCAACTCGTCGCGGCGCGACCACACCTGGGTCTCGAACGCGGCCCCGATCTGCCGGGTCAGCTCCTCGCGGAACGTGCCGGTGTGCGTGTCGTTCCCGGGGAACAGCCCGTACGCCTTCATGCACCCGGTCTGCTGGGTGTGGATGATCGGCACCTGCCTGCGGCGGGCCACCTCGACGGCCAGCCCCCACTGGTCGTAGTCGACGTGGCTGGTCACCAGCGCGACGACATTCCGGTCGAACTGCTCCTCGTAGAACGCCTTCAACGCCGCCGCATAGCCCAGCCGCAGCCGGTAGTCCGCCCGGCTCGCGTAGTCCGCGGGCAGCCGGGGCACCTTGGCCAGCCGGCAGTACGTCGCGTCGGTGTATTCGGTGACGACTTCGTCGACGGGCTTGGCCGGGCTGCGCCGGACCAGATCCCAGACGTCGATCGTCTCGGTGGCCCCGAACGCCTCCGCGACCTGCCGGACGATCCCGACGTCGAAGCCGCTCCACAGCGTCTTGCGCCAGGCGTCCTCGACGCCGGTGAAGACGATCATCCGGGCCGGCCGCAGCTTACGGAGCGCGTTAGCGAACGCCAGGTTCCGCAGGTTCACCCGGATGTCCTGGTGGAACGCCTCCACCAGGATGACCGCGTCGTCGTTCGGCCGCGGGAGGTTCTTCTCCCAGTAGACGACCGACGACTCCAGGAACCACTGCAGTTCCTTGTTGTTCACGTTGAGCCACACAGTGTGTTCGAGCCCTTCTAGCTAGATCAGGTCCCAGGTGAGCGGTGTGCCCTTGGCGGCGTCCTGACGGAAGGTGCGGCCCAGGGCCAGGCCGATCGCGTCCGGCGGCAGGCCGCCGGTGGGGCGGATCGAGCGTACGTTCGCCTCGGTGACCCGGTCGCCGGCCTGCACGTCGGCCACCACGTAGAGCGACCGGCGGAACCGCAGCCCCTCGCGTTCGGCCTCGGTGGGCCCGATCACGGTGCTGCCCAGCGCCTGCCAGGCCCGTTCGGACTCGATGACCAGGCTGGCCAGTTCGCTCGGCTCCAGCGAGAACGCCGAGTCCACGCCGCCGTCCGTGCGGTCCAGGGTGACGTGCTTCTCGATCAGGCAGGCGCCGAGCGCCACCGAGGCGATCGGCACGCCGATGCCGAGGGTGTGGTCGCTCAGCCCGATCGGCAGCCGGAGCGCCGCGGCCAGCACCGGGATGCGCCGCAGGTTCGTCGACTCCGGCGGCGCCGGATAGGACGCCGTGCAGGACAGGACGATGATCTCGGGGGCGCCCGCGCCCTGCGCGGCCTCGACCGCGGCGGTGATCTCGTGCAGGGTGGCCATGCCGGTCGAGATGATCACCGGTTTGCCGGTGCTCGCGCAGAGCCGGATCAGCGGCAGGTCGGTGATCTCCGAAGAGGCGATCTTGTACATCGGCGCGTCCAGCTTTTCCAGCAGCTCGACCGCGGTCCGGTCGAACGGGCTGGAGAACGCGACGATGCCCCGGTCGCGGGCCTTGGCGAAGATCGCCTCGTGCCACTCCCACGGCGTGTGCGCCCGCTCGTAGAGCTGGTAGAGGTATTCGTTCGACCACAGCTCGTGGCCCTGGGAGATCTGGAACCGGGGGTGCTTGACGTCCACGGTCATGGTGTCGGCGGTGTACGTCTGGATCTTGATGGCGTCCGCGCCCGCGTCGGCGGCGGCGTCGACCAGGGTGAGCGCCCGGTCGAGCGAGCCGTTGTGGTTGCCGGACATCTCGGCCACGATGTACGGCCGCTTGCCGATCCCGATATCAATCATTACGTCCTCTTTCCGTCCAAACGACCGTCTGCGGCGTGCCGTCGACGAGTCGTTCGTATCGCCGGGTCTCGCGAAACCCGAAGCGTCTGTGCAAAGCCAGTACCTGCTTGTTGGCGGCGAGGGTCTCGCCGCCAAGCCGTTCGAGCCGCAGTTCGTCGAACGCGTGCCGCACCGCGGCCTGCTCCAACCGCATCCAGGCGGGAAGCAGCCGCTGGCCCAGCCCGGCGACGTCCAGGTAGAAGGACCAGACCGCCGGGCTCCTCCGCAGGTCGAAGATCACCACGCCGGCGGGCACTCCGTCGTCCTCGTAGATGAGGATCTTCAGCGCCGGGTCGGGAAGCGCGTTCTCCCACCACTTCGCGTGCTCGTCCGGCTCGATGACGTGCGTCGTCAGGCTGACCGCGCGCACATCGGGGTGATTGCGCCAGCCGAGCACGGTGTCCCGATCGGTATCGGTGGCAGCACGCAGCACGCGGGGCCTTTCCCTGTTGGCGGCCGGTCCGGTCGGGACCCGAGCGCGTCACCGTATGGGAACTGCCTGAGGCTCCCGTGGCATCCGGGCAAGGTCCGGGCGAACCGCAGGTGTCCAGTCGGTGCGGCCCCGGGCCTGATAGGCGGCCCGTAACAGCGCGTAGAGCGGGTAGGCGTCGAGCGCGACGAGCCGTTGCTTGAGCCCCTTCACGCCGGCGGCCGGCAGATGTCCGGCCGGGCGGTGCCGCCGGTACTGCGCCGCGATCCGGCGGAAGAACGCCCGGCGATGGCTCGGGTGCACCCGGCCGTCGTTGCCGACCACCACCAGCAGATGGTTGATCATCAAGGTGAACAACTCGGCGCGCAGCCAGGCCGCCGGTGCCCGGTCGGCGACCCACTGGTGCAGCCGGTCGTACTGGTCGAAGGCCTCGAAGTGGCGGTCGCTGCGGGTCGCCGTGATCGCGCCCGGGCGGCCGATCCGGTAGAGGTAGCAGACCCGGTCGAGCACCGCGATCCGGCCGGCGCCGATCAACACCGGATTGCTGAACGGGACATCCTCGTACCAGCCCGGGCGGAAGCGCAGGCCGAGATCGTGCAGGTGGCCGCGGCGGACGATTCTGTTCCACGCCGTGTGCTGCACCCGGAGCAACTGCCGCCGCTCGGCCAGCGGGCCGACGCCCGGGGCGTGGCGCAGCAGGTGGCTGCTCGCGTCGACTTCGAACCGCCCGTCCTCGTGCTCGCGCAGATGGTCGACCAGCAGCACGTCCGGCCGGTCGGCGCGCAGCCGCTCGAGCACGGCGGCGACCGAGCCGGGTGCCAGCCGGTCGTCGCTGTCGACAAACCAGACATACTCGCCGATGGCCTCGGCCAGACCGGCGTTGCGGGCGAGACCGAGTCCCACGTTGCGCGCAAGGTGAACAACGCGCAAATTCCCATGCCGTTCCGCGTACGCGTCGAGCACCGCGCCGCAATCATCGGGCGAGGCGTCATCCACCGCGATGACTTCGACGGCCGTGGACTCGTCGGCCGTCAGACCGCTGAGCACCGAGTTCAGGCAGCGCTGGAGCAGCGATCCGGGTACGGCGTAGACCGGCACGACGACGGTGAGCAGAACGTTTTCCACCCGGCTCACGCTCGTCCACCTTGGTGACCGGTATCGAAACCCTGGCTGTCCGGGGCATGTCGTTATCTGGGCCGCGGTAATGCCTCATACCGGGCACTTCGTGGCCGATGGAACAGACGGGGGACTCGCGGAGGAGGCAGGCACGATGGGCGCGTCGGAGGTGCTTCGAGCGCCCAGGTCGTGGGATCGGCTGCTGCAGGGCTGCGGTGCGCTGGCCGCGGTCACCCTCCTCTGGTTCCTGGTGAACGCCGTGCGCCCGGTGGGGCCGCCGGTCCTGCTGTGGCTGCCGACGCCGCTCGGCGCCGTGCTGCTCGCGGCGATCTTCCGGCGTACGTCGAGAACCATGACGATCGCCGCACCCACCCGCCGCTTCTGGCGCCACCTCAGCGTCGCCGCCGGCCTGGTCGGCGTCGCAGCCACGGCGCAGGCGATCGACGTGCTGAGCGACCCCGGGCCGGGCGTGCATCTCCCGCCGGTGATGCTCGCCGCCGACGGCGCGGCGGTCACGATCATCGTGTACGCCCTGTTCCGGCTGCCGCTGGCCCGGCAGACGGCCGGGGAACGGCTGCGGCTGATGCTCGATGCCGGCACCCTGATGTTGGCGGTCGCGGTGTTCCTGTGGCACTTCCAGACCCGCCGGCTGCTCGGGGAGGACGGCTACGGAGTGGCCGGCTCGGTGGTTCTGACGGTGCTCGGCCTGGTCGCCACGATGGGGACGGTGAAGGTCATGCTGTCCAGCCACCGGTTCATCGACAACCGGGCGCTGCGGTTGCTCGCGTTCGCGATGTTCACGGGAACGGTGACACCCGCCTTGCAGCAGTACCTCGAGGTCGTCCGCCCGCACCTGTACACGCTGATGCTCGGCATGCCGGTCGTGTTCTTCATCGGCGCGCTCGCCGGGGAGCGGCAGCGGCTGGCCGGCCACGTCCGGCGGCGCGGCGAGGCGACCCCGCGCCGGCGTTCGTTCAGCCTGCTTCCGTACGCGGCCATCGCCGCCGTCGACGTGCTGCTGGTCTTCGTCACCTGGGGCGACGACTCCTCCGACGACCAGGTCGTGGTGGCGGCCGCCGTCGGGCTGACCACTCTGGTGGTGCTCCGGCAGATCCTCGCGTTCCAGGAGAACGCCCTGCTGCTCGACCGGCTCGACCACGGCGCGAACCACGATGCGCTGACCCAACTGCCCAACCGGTTCCTCTTCCACAAGCGGTTGGAACGTGCGCTGACCGGGCCCGGCGTCCGCGACGTGAGCGTGGCGCTGATCGACCTGGACGACTTCAAGGAGGTCAACGACACCCTCGGGCACGAGGTCGGCGACCTGCTGCTGGTCGCCGTCGCGCGCCGGCTGAACGCCTGCATCCGGGCCGAGGACACGGTCGCCCGGCTCGGCGGCGACGAGTTCGTGGTGGTCCTCGACGGCGCCGACCCGGCCGCGGCCGACCTGGCGGCCGAACGGATGGTCGAGGCGCTCCGCCAGCCGGTCCTCGCCGACGGGCACGAACTGCCGATCCGGGCCAGCATCGGCATCGCCGACGGCCACTCCGGGGACGAGCCGAGCGTCCTGCTCCGGCACGCCGACATCGCCATGTACGCCGCCAAGAACATCGTCGGCACCGCGTACCTGCACTATGACGCCGCCATGGCCACCGCCGGCACGGACCACGCCCACCTGGGCGCGGAACTGCGCGAGGCGATCCAGTCCGAGCAGCTCTTCCTGCTCTACCAGCCGATCGTGGCGCTGGACGACTGCCGGCTGGTGGGCGCCGAGGCGCTGGTCCGCTGGGCCCACCCGACGCATGGCACGCTCGCTCCGGACGCGTTCATCCCGGTCGCCGAGCGCACCGGCCTGATCGTCCCGCTCGGCCGCTGGGTGATGCGGACGGCGTTCCGCCAGCTGGCGCAGTGGCTCGCCGAACACGGCGACGCCGCCCCCGGCGTGCTCAACGTCAACGTGTCGGCCCGCGACCTGCGGGAACCCGGCTTCGCCACGGACGTCGGCGCGCTGCTCGCCGAGTACCGCCTGGCCGCCGACCGGATCACCCTCGAGATCACCGAGTCGATGGCCGTCGAGCCGGGGCAGTCCGTCGCGACCCTGCATCAACTGCGCGGTCTCGGCGTACGCATCTCGCTGGACGACTTCGGCACCGGGCACTCGACGCTTTCCCTGCTGCACGACTGCCCGATCGACGAGATCAAGCTGGATCGCTCGTTCACCCAGGCGGAGGTCGACGGGCGCGTCCCGATGGCCGCGGCCGTGATCCACCTGGCCCAGGCGCTCGGCCTGCACGCGGTGGCCGAGGGTGTGGAGACTCCCCAGCAAGCCGAGCAGTTGCTCTCGCTGGGCTATACCGCGGCCCAGGGCTACCACTTCGCCCGCCCGATGCCGGCCGACAAGCTCGGCGTCCTGCTGGCCGCGGGCGGGTCCCTGCTGCCCGCCACGGTCTGACCGACGACCGGTCCCGCGCGGTCAATCCGGTGGGAAGAGCAGGTCGCCCATGGCCTCGTCGGTGAGCGGCTCGGCGAAGTAGTAGCCCTGGCCCAGCTCGCAGTTGCCGTCGGCCAGCTCGTTGAGCTGGTCCAGGTCCTCGATGCCCTCGGCGATCGTGGACAGCTGCAGGGCCTGGCCGAGCTGGATGATGCCGAGGGTGAGGGCCGCGGCGATGGGCTCGTCGCCGACCTCGTCGACGAAGGACTTGTCGATCTTGATGATGTCGACCGGGAACCGGCGCAGGTACGCCAACGACGAATAGCCGGTGCCGAAATCGTCGATGGCCAGGCGTACGCCCAAGGCCTTGACCTGCTGCAGTTGCCGCACCGTCGTCGGGCGATGGTCCACCAGCAGCGACTCGGTCAGCTCGATGACCAGGCACTTCGCCGGCAGGCCGCTCTCCTGCAGGGCCATCGAGACCACCTCGACGAGGTTGCCCTGGTCGAGCTGCACCGCCGACAAGTTGACGCTCACCGTGAGCATCCGGCCGGCGCGCCGCAGGTTCCAGGCGGCGGCCTGCCGGCAGGCCTCGCGCAGCACCCAGTCGCCGATCGGAACGATCATTCCGGTTTCCTCGGCGAGCGGGATGAACTCCAGCGGCGGGATGATGCCGCGCTCCGGGTGCTGCCAGCGCACCAGGGCCTCCAGGCCGGTGATCTCGCCGGTCCGCAGATGCACGATGGGCTGGTAGCGCAGCTCGAACTCGTGCCGGACCACCGCGCGCCGCAGGTCCGCCTCCATCTGCAGCCCGGCCTGGAAAGCCGCCTGCATGGCCGGCTCGAAGATCTCGTACCGGTCCTTGCCCAGCTTCTTCGCGTGGTACATCGCCAGGTCCGCGCGGACCATCAGCTCCTGCGCCTCGTGCCCGCCGGTATCGCTGTACGCGATGCCGATGCTCGAGCTGACGAACGTCTCCTTGCCGGCCAGGGAGAACGGCTCGCGCAGCGCGTCGCGGATGCGCTTCGCGACGGGGACCACCTCGTCGATGCCCGACACGCTTGGCAGCAGCACGGCGAACTCGTCGCCCCCTAGCCGGGCCGCGGTGTCGCCGTCGCGCAGGCAGGCCTGGATGCGTTCGGCGACGCCGACCAGCAGCTGGTCGCCGGCGGCGTGGCCGAGCGAGTCGTTGACCACCTTGAACCGGTCCAGGTCGACGAAGAGCGCCGCGACTCCACCGGCGGCGGTGTCGAACGCGTTCTCCATCTGGGTCATGAACAGCGCGCGGCTGGCCAGCCCGGTCAGCGAGTCGAGGAACGCCTGGTTCATCGCCTCGAGCGTCTTCGCGTCGGTGATCGCGAGACTGACGTGCTCGGCGAACGCCGTGAGGATCTCCCGCGACTCCTTGCCCCACTCGCGCTCGTCGAAGTTGCCGACGGTCAGGCAGCCGACGACAGTGCCGTTCTCGTGTACGGGAACGGCCATCACCGACTTCAGGTTGCTCCGGCTCACCTCGGGGATGGCGATCGGCGAGTTGCCGTAGTCCTCGACGAAGACCAGCTCGTTGCCGAGGATGGCCAGCCCGGAGACGCCGAACGCGACCAGCGGCATGCGTTGCAGCTTGGCCGTCACGTCGGGGGAGAGGCCGATGCACGAGATCATGCTGGCCAGCGTCCGGTCGTCGTACTCGAGCAGAATGAGCGCGCCGCCGTCGACGCCGAGCAGCGCGCAGGCGCCGCTCGTGACGGCCTCGAAAATCTCCGCCAGCGGCGCCCGGCGGGCGATCGCGCGCTGGATCTGGGAAAGCTGTTCGAGCAGGCGTTCCCGCTCCTGCAGCGAGCTGACCAGCCGGTCGTTCTCGATCGCGTGCAGGCGTTCCGACTCGACGATGTGCAGCGCCTGCAGGCTCAACTCGAGCACCCGGGTCATCCCGCGGAGCAGGCAGACCTCCTCGGCGGTGAAGCCCGCGCGGCGCCGGCCGAGAACGAGCACGCCCGGGAAGTCGCCGCCGATCGGCGCGTGGGCGACGAAGTAGTCGACCCCGTCCAGCCGCAGCAGGCCGGTACGCGCGGCCGCCAACTCGTCCGCGATGCTCGGGTCCGGGGGCAACCCGAGTGCGGCGGCGACCGTGCCGTCGACGGCCAGCACCGCGATGTCCGCCTCGAGTGCGCGGGCGGTGCAGACGACGGCAGCGTGTTGCGCCGCCGGCACATCGGACCGGTCGGCCACGACGGAGAGGAACTCCGTCAGCTGTTGCGTTGCGAGAGCGCCCACGGACCGTTAAGTCGGCTTCGCGGTCCCACAACTGAGGACATCCGTAGCGTCGCTCCGGCGCCCGAACGCACACCGCCATAGCTACCGCTCTCACACCCTCGGGCATGGCTCGGGCAAACTTCCCGCCCATTCGGGCATGACCTTCGTACCGATTCATCCGGTGGTGTAATGATTTGGAGCGTGCACAGCGGGCAGTGAAACGGGCACAGACACAACCAAGTCGCCTAGCCTGTGATGGCGGCCACACGTTTCCCCGGTGTTACAACTAGTCCACGACAGGCGAGCAGCAAGAAAAAAAGCCTGATGTGGCGGCTGGAGGTGCGGGTTTGAATGCGGAAGAACGGCAACACCAGATCGTTGCACTGGCCCGCCGGCAGGGCGAGGTCGACGTCGCGAAACTGTCGGCCGAGCTGACCGTTTCGGCGGAGACGATCAGGCGTGATCTGCGATTGCTCGAAAAGCACGGCCTCCTGCGCCGTACGCACGGTGGTGCGTATCCGGTGGAGACCGCGAAATTCGAGACGGACCTCGCGATGCGAACCACTCGCGGGGTTCCGGAGAAACGACGGATCGCCGCCGCCGCGGTCGCACTCATGGGGGACGCCGAAACCATTTTCATCGACGAGGGCTTCACCCCGCAGCTCATTGCGGAGGCGCTGCCGACGGACCGCCCGCTCACCGTGGTCACCGCATCGCTGAACACGGCGGCCTGGCTGTCCACTTCCACCCCGGCGACCGTGCTGCTGCTCGGCGGCCGGGTCCGCGGCCGCACGCTGGCCACGGTCGACCACTGGGCCAGCGGCATGCTGGCCGGGTTCGTCATCGACCTCGCGTTCGTCGGGGCCAACGGCATCTCCCGCGAGGTGGGTCTCACCACCCCCGACCCCGCGGTGGCCGACGTGAAGGCGCATGCCGTTCGCGCGGCGCGCCGGCGGATATTCGCCGGCATACACACGAAATTCGGCGTACGCACGTTCTGCCGATTCGCTGAGATATCCGATTTCGAATCACTGGTCACGGACACCGGATTACCCGCGTCCGAGGCGCACCGCTATTCACGACTCGGCCCCCAGGTGATCCGGGTCTAGCAATCCCGCGCATCCAATGCCGGCAATGGTGTCATGGCCGGCGCGGTTCGTGCATTTCTTCAAACGGAGGATCTGCTGTGCAAAAAACAGGGAAGAAACTGTCCCTTCTGATCGCCGGCGTGTCGGCCGGCGTACTCGTGCTGTCCGGTTGTTCCGGCGCCGGCTCGACCACCGGCGGCTCGTCTGACGACAACACCATTACGGCGTTGATGGTCGGCAATCCGCAGATGGAGGACATCCAGAAGCTGACCGCCGACAACTTCACGAAGCAGACCGGCATCACCGTGAAGTTCACGATCCTCCCGGAGAACGAGCTTCGCGACAAGGTGACCCAGGACGTCGCAAACCAGGGCGGGCAGTACGACGTCGCCACGGTCGGCGCGTACGAGGTGCCGATCTGGGCGAAGAACGGCTGGCTGCACGAGCTGTCGACCCAGGCCAGCGCGGACGCCAGCTACGACTCGGCCGACCTGATCAAGCCGATGGTCCAGTCGCTGACCGGCGAGGACGGCAAGATGTACGCGGCGCCGTTCTACGGCGAGTCGTCCTTCCTTATGTACAACAAGGACATGTTCAAGGCCGCCAACCTGACCATGCCGGAGCACCCGACGTGGGCCCAGGTCGCGGACTTCGCCGCCAAGCTGAACGACAAGAACAAGGGCGTCGCCGGCATCTGCCTGCGCGGCCTGCCCGGCTGGGGCGAGATGTTCGCGCCGCTGACCACCGTGGTCAACACGTTCGGCGGCACCTGGTTCGAGAAGGACTGGACGCCGAAGGTCAACGCGCCGGAGTTCAAGGAAGCCACCAACTTCTACGTCGACCTGATCAAGAAGTACGGCGAGTCGGGCGCTCCGCAGGCCGGCTTCACCGAGT
>Ga0307515_10014707_pt1 | contig 14484 bp, 17 predicted proteins | sample 17_EM_MG_FD_194513 | JGI IMG/M metagenome (GOLD analysis project Ga0307515, IMG submission 194513) | Populus trichocarpa ectomycorrhiza microbial communities from riparian zone in the Pacific Northwest, United States - 17_EM | ecosystem: Host-associated > Plants > Roots > Unclassified | place...
CCAGAGGACATTTGTAGAAACCTGATTGAGAGTATGCCCAGGAGGATGCAGGCAATGGTAAGGGCCAAAGAAGGGAAAACTGGCTACCAGCACAAAAACTGGTTCATCGAGTGGTGGTCATTGTAAAACCTGTATTAAATCAGTACATGAAGCTAATGTTTTGATATTTGGTACAAACAGGGCCAATATACTTTGCTTTGTTACGAAAAATTCCCACGAGTTTAGCTTTGTTATCTGAGCCACAATTGGCCTTGCAAGGAAAAAATTGCCAAATGTGAACCAGTTTTTGGAGTCACTGTATGTATGCTCTCTCGTCCCTTATGATCCGCTGTGAACACAGAATGACGAACACCTCAGCCAGTTCTTTCTCGCAATGATCATTGGTCAAATCTTCGATGTGTATGGCCCTTGTGTTCTGCTTGTCGTGGGGACCATCCTAATTGGCCTGAGTCTTATCCTTACCTCAGTGCTCACCAAATACTACCAACTCATGAATACTCATGGTGTAATATTTGGCACTGGAAGCGCTATGCTTTACACCCTATCTGTTTCAGGCGAGCCTGCATATTCCATGGGTGCTGATGCACTCATCTCTCGTCACCACAGATCTCGTCTATTGCGCACTCACCCCTCGTTACTAGCGCTCCACTTGTCTAGACAACCAGCCCGCTATGCCACTGCGATCGATGACAAGACCATTTTCCCCGACAGGAATCTCCTCGACAACGGCCCTACCTACTCATTCCCACTCTCGTCGATAACGATCATGTCAAGCCTGCTCCCACCCCTACCTCGTACCCTTTCTCTGCGCTGGCCATCTCGGCCTCATCTTCACCATGCTCTTCGTTCTACTCAATGAAGACGATTCAAGCGACAGCAAGGTGCTTGGCGAATAGCAGTCGCAGTTCGCTAGCCACCAACGGCGGTTCATCGGCTTGAGTAAGGAGTGCGAATCGTCCATGCGTTCGCACTCGAGCTACTACAAAGGTTATTTGGTACATATCTACCACCTAGCCCCCTCTTCCTCAACTTATCCATGTGCTCCTCGACTGTCCATCTCGCTGATACTTGACCTCAGAGCATCACCCATCCTATCTCTGGCGAAGTTGATCATGCACCGACATGTATGTATCGGCTTCTTTCACTTCCCATTTGTCCACTTGACTCACATAACATCGCTCTTCCTCATTGCCTTTCGGCTTGTCCCATGCTCTAAACTATCTTGCATTATCACCTCAGCTACTCACTCGCGTGGATACGCATTCGTCACTGGTGTCGCTGTGTCAACCTCCTGCCATGATTTATCCTCTCTCTCCAATCGCCACCCACTGTTCACTCTTCATTGTCCACAACGGACGACAGGACCAAGCAAATTTCCGAGTACGTCATGTACGACGGCAGTGGCTGGTGGTGACGAGAAGACAGCCTTCAAGCTTGAACTACGTGGCGGACCGGAAAAGCTGCAGGGAACAAGCAGAACAGTGGTGTATGGCACTCGATTGGCATAAGTAAGGTATGTTTAGTAACATAGAGTAGTTCGGGAATGATGTATTATATGCAGTCTCATGCCTTTTGTTTTTGCTAGGCCGAACAAACAAAGTTGCAAATTGCCTCCTCACCGCAACACCCCCCAAAGCCAACGTATTTCTCTGCGCCTACCACAATGGCACCTCATCACACAAAGACAAAAAAAGCAGGTATGTGCTCATCTCTATATTTCCAGTCGTGGACAGACATGGTTTTCAGGCAAAGAATCTGCGCAAGAGTTAGACGTGGCACCACCAACGTCCAAGACCCGTAAGGTGGGAAAAGATACTGGTATGTTACCTTCTTTCTCTTGCATTGCAAGACCCTCCGCTGACAAAAATGTTGCTGGTGCTCAGTGAAGGCACCCAAGACCGCCGAGCCTGTTGGAAAACGTACTACATGTGGCTCTGGTAAGCGTCTTCCGCTATGTTTCGGAGCCTTAGCAAAAGCTAGATTTCTTTCTTTTGTTGAATATAGCAAAAGGCACACTTGTCGACCAGCCAGCCACCACATCGAAAAAACAAGGCAAATTGCCCGGAGCCATTCCAACAATTGATGGCGATAATTCTTCATCCGTAGAGTCCAACAGTGATCCTGGCTTTGCGCCGAAGCAAAGCAAGAAACAGGGCGGGCCCGGGAATGCATATATCACAGGTAAGAATCTTTGGTTCTTCTCCCACTGTAGCCCTGGGTGATGCCTTTTCTTTAGCGAAGGCTAGAAAGGCCGCCAAGCTTGTGGCGCACGACAGTTCACAAGTCTCGACAGATAACTCCAAGCTCGACAATGACACTCAGGATGAAGGACCAGATGAAGGGCTTGGTGAAAATATGGACCATGGCGATCTTACTAGCCAAGGGTTGGACTCCATGCCCAGCTCATCCCAGCTCTGAGTGGCCATTACGTCTGCTCAACCATCTAAACGTCGACCACTTACTCCATCCTCGGGCATTTCTGCTATACGACGTACTCACAGGTTCAGGAGTTCAAACGCGGGTGATGCGGAAGAGCAAGGTAGTGCTCAACTGATGGGGGAAGGTTCTGGCGAGATGCTTGCCACAGATGGTAGTTCAGCATTGACGTTTAGCAGAGTCAGTGGTAAGATTTTTTTGTCAATTTTTTTTTCCCTAGGATAACCTCCTTCAGCGATGTCTGGCTCGTCCTCTGATTTGTGTTCAGAGCGCGACTCATGGCCTGCACAAGTAGCAACCTCAACATCAAGCTCTACCTTTTCGAGGTTGTCCAGAACAAAGCTGGTGACCTTGAAGTCACTTCCTGATCCAAAATTGGCGCCTGAACTCACCTCTCGGGAACGTGTTCTACAGGCACAGGAGGCGTGCAAAAGGGCATTTCAAGAGCAGGCACAGCAAGTTCTTGCTCTACATGCTGCCAAGTCCTCATCGACTGAGGATTCTTATTACAAGAAGTCAGCACGCCAACGCAAGAACGCCCCAGCCAATGAAGATAGCAGTATCGATATCGATGAGGATGAGGCTCGTGACTATGCTCAGCCCTTTCGCAAACGAAAACGTGTTTTCAAACCTGCTGCAAATTTCTCCAAGTACGCTACTTCGTCCTCCCCAGAGGATGACCTCAAGGAGCTCGAACCTGTGAAGAAGAAGGTGCGCCTAGAATCAAATGATTTAGCTATTGTTACCAATGTTCTCCTTTGCAGATTTATGGGGGTTCCGGGGAAATGATAGTGCGTTCTTCGCACTATTATCCTTGTTATGTACCTCAACCCCATTTAGGATATTGTTCAACGATATCAAGGCAAGAGAAAGACCACTGTACCTTCAGCAAAGACAGCCAGTGGTCTTCGCTCTCGCCTTGAAGGCTCGATGCCTTTGGAAAGAGAACCTCCAATGAAGTGCAATGAAGAGAGGAAGCCCTGTACTCGTCGCAGAGGTAATGGTGACAAGCTATCCCTTGAGGATCTCGACCGAGATGAACGAGATATTGTGGAGGCTGCCTTCGATCAATTCCGCTGGCTGCTTGCTGTAACGCCCACATATAAGAACGATAATGTTGAACGTCGCCAGGAAGCTTGTCTGGCATATAACCGAGCCCGGGAATACCTCAGAGTGGGCTCCGAAGGTATGCTTGATTATTTCATATTGGCTCTTGCTAAACTGCTTAATAGCCACTGCTGTACCCTCTGAAACTGCAATCAAACTTGTATGTAGTCCTTTCTCACTCGCTCATGCTGGTTATCACTAACTGCCTTGCTCATTAGATCCTGCAACGCGGCCCTCAGGGTCGTGGTGCATGGTTCACAACTGCTCGTATCTTTGCACCAACCTGGTTCCCTTTCCTCGACAACAATGTCCCTGTTAGATATGTGAAGAAGAAGCCTGCATATCGCAAAAAGGTACTTGAGCGCATGCTGGCCTGTGATAAGCTCACTTTTCACTATGCCTTCCCTGCTGGAGTCAATCCAGAAGACTATAAGGATGATCCAGAGGTGAGTGCATTCCTCATTATCACTCGAAAGTCATTCTAATTTTTTCTTGGAGTTTAAATACGGCTCTGCCTACCATCACGAGTTCATCCCAAGGCTCACAGCACTTAAGCTCTATTCCAATCCAGTTGCTCAGCACCATATCGAAGAGGCAATGCCTTGCCCGCTTGAGGCCATAGCTTTGACAGTCTGTGCGGTATGTAACATCCATGACATTTCTGTTACTTATTGACATTCATTTGACCTAGATGCACTGTGCTCTGGATGGCTGGAAGGATGAAGGTATTGCTCCGAGAACAGCAGTGCATTTTCAGGAGAAGGTCTACAAGGCCTTCTACAGGGAAGTCATGGAAGACCTTCTGGCTATGCAGGAGGACCCAAATGAGGCAGAGGCTCTTGCGCAACTTCAAATTTGTATTGCTGAATATGGAATGTGGGTTCAATGCATTATTTTGTCCAGTGCTGATCACGTCAATAGGGAACACAATGGACTTATGCCTCCTGGTGGTTCTGGTGATCTCGAAGAAGATGGAAGTGATATTGAAGAAACTCCCAAGCCAGTGCGCAGGTGTAGTCGCATGATAATTGTGCCAGCCTCAGCTCCAATGTCCCGTTCTGAAGATGATGAAGGTAATTGATTGTTTCCATTTATCCAGTGTTCCTTGATCAACTTTGGGCTTGTGCATCCTGTATATCTCACTTGTCCGCATCTCATCTTGCTTGTCCATTCTTCATTGCCATCTTATGCTCCATTTCCTTTACCCGTACATTCCTTGTTTTCATCACACATTCGGCTCCTTTCATTTGTATATTCTTTCCCTTTCCCTGTTGGTTTTTTGTGGTGTAATGCCTATCAGCTAGCTCTGCCTGTAGCATCACAACTAATTGCAACAGGTTTTCCAGCTGAATTGTGTCAGTTGTAGGGCCTATATAGTACTGCAGTAATGATATAATATTGCTTGCTATGAGGTATGTAAGGACTACCTAGCAGTATGTAGCAAGTAAGTTGCAGTGCAGTCATTGCTATGTAGGTCTACATAGTCCAAAGGTAGCAGATATTAGTGGTCATCACTGCTACATAGGGTGGTCATGCCATGAGGTAGCAACTATATAGTCACTATGTAGCAGTAATGGGTGAGACACTAGAGCCCACCACTCAACATAAGGTTCTGTAGTGGCTAGGTAGCAGCTAGGTAGTGATACATGGACACCCCAATCTGCTCTAAATATTCCTAGACACCACCTATCTGCTACTGAGGTCCTATTGAGCTGCTACATAGCTGTATGTTTACTTCCATGCAGTAGGCTATACCCTTCTGGTGGTACTAGGTAGCATCTACCCAGACAGAAGATGGTTCTAGGTAGCAGCTACCTAGAGAGGGGGGGTAGATACCTGCTACCTGGCTACATAACGCTACCTAACAGATGTTTGTCTTGCTGATGCACCCGGTGGTCCTCCTCCTGGGGGTCCTCCATCTGGTGGGCCTCCTCCAGGAAATCCATGATTTCCACCAGGTCTTCGAGGGTGCCATCCTCCCCCATTATTCCCAGGGTTATTGGGTGGTCCTCCCCTGGGGGGTCCGTTATCGTCGTCATCATCATCTGGGTCATCTGGATCTCCGAAAGGTGGTCTCCAATGATTGAAGTCCTCATCGGGGTCCTGTTGGGAATCCTCTGATCCAGGTAGTCTTTCAACGAAAATTGATTCTTCATTTCTTTGATGGAAAGTTTGTTCAGCTTCTTCCGGTTCGAAGATAGGTGGAGCATGAGGTTCGTTATGGAAGTAATGTGATCCATTTATAGATTCCCATAATCGTCCTTGTCCCAAGTGAGATTTCCAAGTATTTCCATGATTGATATTAGTTCCTACATTCTTTGAGGCTATATTTGAGTGTAAGTGTTGAGCACTAGAGAATCTTGTGTTTTGGGATTGACGTTGGTTTCTTGAATTAGTATTTATGTGTGGCGGTATTTCATGATGGAAGGTATGCTCTGAAACGTTTTCCCAAAAGGGCATTACCATAAGTGGTATCTCCTTCCTTTTGGTCCTAAAGACACTTTTGGAGAGAGTAGGGATAGAATGGTGAAATATTTCCAATAGAACCGCTTCCATCTCTACTCTGAATAACGCTGCTGCTGCTAGTGCTTCAGACCTCGTCATTCCCTGTTTGAGTAGTCATTGGCTAACTCCGTATATAGGGAGTGGAAAGTATGGGTCCTGTATGAATTCTCTTGCTTTTGATATATGTTTGATAATTTTTCTTTCATTTTCCTGGTCAATGAAATATCGAGTAATCTGAGTATTGTGGGAGTCTTTTCCTTGGACTACATCAAAGGCTAAAGCCGGTAGTGATGCTAATACTAGGACGGTGTCCTTTATTAGGTCTAGGAGAGTTGCCTCCTTCCAATTTGTTGCCGTTGGATATATTTTGGGTAGCAGTGTTCCCGGTGATCTCCATCTTCGATTTCCTTCAATGGCCATTCTTCTGAATTCATCCATATTCTCTTGAATTGCCATTGTGTTTATGGAGGATATCGTATATGGATAGAAGACTTCCGAATCTGGCCATTTATGTCTTTCTTCTTTAGAAAGCGATAGGTAATGTTGAAGACGTTGTTCAAAGGTCATTTGCTCTTCGGATGGAAGGCGAATTTCCAAGGAATTTGTAGTGATTTTAAAGTTAAGTCCTTCGTCTTCCTGATCCTTCTTTAAGTTCTCATATACCTTTCTTGTAAATGTAGTCCAAGAGATAGAAGCACCGGAAATACTAGGGAGTGGTTTCTTTCCTAGGAGCCATAAGAGTCTTGGGGCTATGTCTTTAACTACTCTTAGAAATAGAATAGTTACCGGTTCATCAGTGTCCATGTTGTCCACTGTAGCGTTATATCTCTTGGTTTCCTTTAATGAAGAAAAGGGTCTTCTCGCTTCCTTAGTAGAAGATGAATTTGTTTCTACATCGACATAATCCATTGGATTTAAGTTTGGTTGATTACTTCTTGGTGTAGAAGTTGTTGGGTTTGAGTTTGTTGTAGGTTCTGGTGGAAGATCGAAAGGGTTTTCCATAATATTTGGTTCACTGGTTTCTGAATCATTTGGTATGGAAGCCATGATTGATGATAGTAGTACAGATGGAATATTATGTAGCACGTCCAGCGTGTGTGTGCAGGTCTATTTCCCAGTGAGGCCCCCAAATGTTACGATGTGCCCTGCAAGGGTTCAAAGTAAACGTCTAATAGCCTGGATCTAGACCTGAGAACTCTTATTTCAGTTCCACAGATATATAAGTAATACTAAATAAGTATTAATATATATCCACTTTTATATATGCAAAGTTGGTGCTGACACCTCCTGTCAAAGTCGGTGACAAAGGAAGACTATTTCCTTTTATGGTAATACAAATATACTTTAGGTTATGACACCTCAGTCATATGACAGTATACTTTGTACTACTATATAAGTATAGTAAGGATATATGGAGTATATGAGAGTAACGTTGATCTTGTATATATCTGAGTTCTTAGAACCTATTGTCCCGTGCACTCCCTATCTCTATTAGATGGGCTTGCTAGTGGGCTCTTTAGGTATGCTTAAGATGAGTAGATATAAGTGAAGATTGGATGATATTCGAACTCTGCTAGGGGCTGCCCCTTTTATAGGTGAGTGACCCTGAGCGAAGAGTATGTACATGACTCGATCCGATGACTCAGACGCTACATCTGAGTCATACTTAATACATGACATATGAATTCCAATATGAACAAGGGACTGACGCGGGACCGACGTCTATCCTTTGTTCACCACAGTGATAGACAAAGAAACGAATCCTGAGGGCAGGCACTTTTGTGAACACAGTCGCAAAAGTACTCTGCCTTCCAAAACAAAGTTACAATAAATAGAATATTAATGCCAAACCCATTCTGTCGCTACACTCAAATAGGGTGTGTGTAAGCGTACAGAAAGATATATTCGCCAAGCCCCATCATGAAACCCAGTTCCATAACAGTGTTGGGGATTGTTCCCTTTTGTGTTGGACGGTGGAGGTCCAATTCGATAGAGGAACGGAAGCACGTGCCAAAGGCTCACCAGATATGTCATCACGATCTGGGTTGTTGGAGTATTGGTTGGGTTGGGTTTGCAATCGATCAAAGTAGAGTTCCTCATGGAGTCCACAGAGATGGTCGAATCCAGTGGTTCTTGGTGGGAGGTCATGGGTGGTGAACAGTCTGGGGACTGGTCCATGGGTGAGTCATTCGTATTCTCTTTGATAGGAGTCAAAGGAGGCAGAATCGGGCTGCCCGAGTCCAGTGTTAGAGGTTCCCGCAATCAGTTGCTGTGGTACGGTCGCCTCATTCTCCTCCTGAGTGGATATGAGTGTTTCAGTGTTCTCTGCATTGTCGATTGTGAAGGGATATGATGGACGAGGAGGGGAGAGCAGTTTGACTGGATTTCCCTCCAGTGTAATGATGGGAATGATTTGGGTACGATCCGATCGTGTAGGAGAGGGTGGGTCAATTGGGGAATTCGAAGGGGTTGCCAGGACTGCTTACTTATGTTTTGTGAGAATTTTTCGAGATTATTTTGTACTCCTTGAAATATTCTGCAGCGGGTCACTGAGTGAGGTCAGTTTTCCATTGCGGAAGTTTACAGGGGAATTTCAGGGGGTTCGTTGAGCGGCCCAGTCCTTAGGCTTGTAAATGCAAAAGAGGGGTCCCTAGAGACTCTTTTTGCAAGATTACCTTGTGATGGATTCAGTAATTCTGCTAATCTCCAACAGAGATTAAGGCAACGGAAGCCGAGAGAATGGAAGGGAAAGGGTCTTGAGGCTTATCCGTTCGCCGACAGAATTCAGTTCTCCTCTCGTCCACGCGTGCCAGTGGGAATACAATCTCTGAAAGGAAAAGGGGGGGAATGGGTACGACGACTTACAGGCTTGTCAGACCTAATTCCCAGGCAACTGCCCAAAAGCACAACGGGCGCCCAATCTGTCTCAGCGTAAACACTCCAACTAGGTATGACACTGAAGGGGCTGACTGAAGTGGGGGTTCAGTCCAGCTGGCTAGCCTGGCAGTGCTGTGGGTGGGAGTTAGCATGCGAGGGCAGGGGAATGAACCACCGGTCTTGAGGTCCGAAGTCCGACGGTCGAAGGCAAGCGAGCGAGTGAGCAAGGGGGTGTCGGGATTCTGATCGAGCAGGGTGGGGCACACAATAACAAACGTCTATTATCGAGACGTCGAGTGAGGGACATTCCCCATCGAGTCTGAGCTTAAATACAACGTGTAATTTACAGACATGCGGCTACTGGACTGCAGGAGGCGGTGGAGTGGAAAGCGGTGAGGTGGGTGGCATCGCATAGTGTAGGTGGAGCGAAGTGGACCTAACGGACACAGCAGGCTCAGGCCCGGTCCCTTCCTGCTGGTCCTACAGCAAGATGACAGCACATGGGAAAACCTACTCCAGGCTGGATAGGATATACAGACCAACATTAGGATGGTCCTCCGGCAACACAGTACCTTTGGACACAGGATACTCAGACCACAGGATGATAGTTGCCCCTGTGTTCCCAAGAAGGCCGAGAATCAAAAAAGCCAAGCCTGCGCCCAGGCTGCCCAGCTTAGATGTCCTAGATAAAGCAAATAAGTTCTGGCCTGCCATGTTACAGGCCTGGGATGGAATGACAGTGCAAGGACCTATCACACTGGAGAAATGGACTGCATTCAAGGCAGACGTCTTGACGTTTGGGCTAACGGAAGTTAAAGCCATGAAAGCCGCCAGCAAGAAAGACTGGGTAGCAGCCCTAAAGTGAGAAACAGTGCCCCCTGACATGATAATGAGCACCATCACGAAGGCTAATAGGCAGATATGGGCCCCACGCCGTCCACCCGCCAGAATTGCCCCCAGGTGGCCAAGCGCCATACCGGCCTACGAAGCCCCGCCGAGAGTAAGTAAGCATTTTATAGCAAGTAGTGATTCACCTTGGCAAGTCCCTACTAGAAAATCATCCCGGGTCGAGCCTGAGAGCAAACACGAAACCACAAGCTTCGTGAAACCAACAGTGGAGAAAAGTGTCGCAGACCTGCTGAAAGAGAGAGCAGAAAGATTGGAAACATCCACAAAAGCTAAATGGGAGAAGATGACAAGGACACACTCCTCAGAATGGTTTAAACAGTCCTCGAATAAAGAACTGGATGAAAGAGGCAGCCGAGCCTCTGTCTCAGTGGAGGGCCTACAGCGGGCAAACAACCCTATAGCTCGAACGGACCTGGCCGGAATGGCAGAGATCGCTAAGGAGTACTTCTACAGCCTACACACCCCAGAGCCAATGGACGAGGCACGAGAAGCTGCACAGCAAGCACTACTGGAAGAGATCAGGCTCCAGAGTCTGTGCCAACCGGCTCCCAAACCAGAGGACCTCACCAGCAGCCCATTCACGGAGGAGGAGATGAGATCCCTCCGCACAAAAATGCCGAATACTGCACCCGGGCCAGACAGGATCCATTACGGATTTTGGAAACAACTCGAAAAAATACTGAGCGGGCTCCAAGATAGCGAACAGCCACCCAGGCCGTTCTGGTCAGTGTTCGCCAACGTAACAGCAGACATCGCGGAAAGAGGCTCCTCCTGAATGGGTTTCAAGAATGCCAATATCAGCCTCTTTTACAAGAAGGGGGACCCGACTTTGGTCTCCAATTACAGGCCAATCTCGTCTATGAACACAGATTGCAAGATGTATACTAATCTGATAAACATGCAGCTAGCCCCTTGGGCGGTCACTAAGTTGCACCCGGATCAGAAGGGCTTCGTACCGGGACGGCTAATGAACGAACACACCAGGCTGGCATCAGAGGTCGCTCACCTATGTGACTCCACCGGCACCCCCGGCTTCATAGCAGGACTGGATCAGGCCAAGGCCTATGATAGAGTGGACCAGTTTTGGCTCATGCGAGTCCTGGTTGCTTTTGGTTTGCCCCCGGACCTTATCCTGTTAATTAGTGACCTTACTGATGGGTGTAAGTCACGAGTATGAATTAATAGTGGATACAGCTCATATTTCACTCTACGACGAGGCATACGACAAGGTGACCCACTGTCATGCCTGCTGTTCAACTTTTCTATAGAACCCCTAGCCATCAAGCTGCGGCAGGCAATTAAAGGACTGTCCGTGCCGGGACTTAGGCCCGTAAGACTTATGCTCTATGCGGATGACATCAACCTGTTCCTTGGGAGCAAAGACTCTGTCCTGAAGATATCTGATTGCTTGACAACGGTCTCATACGCGATCGGATCCAAGTTCAACATGGATAAAACAGACATTAAGCCGGTTGGCCCACACGCTTTCCAACTGGCTTGCTACAACAACCAGGATATGGACAGATCATGTCTGCTGGGAGCCCACATCTTACCTCCCGCGGACCCCTTGCGTATCCTAGGGGTGTGGGTAGGCAGCAGGAACCTTGCTATGGATAGATGGACACAAATAGACAAACATGTGAAGAAAATCATCTCACAGTGGCATGCGATCGGAGCGTCCGTGCAGAACAGGTCCCTCCTGGCCAAAGCCCTCATGCTGTCCAGATGTCATTTCCTTTTGGATGGTAATGGCATACCACCAAGCATGCTCAACAAGATAGGGAACAAAATAATGAATTTTGTTAGGGGAAAGTTCTCAGCGATGGCATACCGTACGCTGGAAGCCCCCCTAGCAGAGGGCGGAATTAACACCCCCTCCCTTGCCACCCGTAAGATGGCCGTTGATTTGAAGTTCCTCAGTGATTTGATCACCGGAGACCAGCAGGTACCCTGGAAGCAGTGGACCTGGATGGACCTGAAAATGGCATCCGCGTCCAGTAGGGCCGGCACACATGGGGGCATTAACCCCTTCCTGCAGCAAGCCCACATGATGCCCTCACTTTTACAGGATAGAGTGTCTCAGGCCTTTATGACAGCCCGAAAGTTCAGGCTGGACCTGGCTTGCATGGCCCCATCTGCCATGGCCAGGATGGAGGCCCCAATACTTAACCACCCAGCTTTACCTAGGCCAAGCTCTCAAAGATTCTTGAAACTCCTGAATCTTCAAACGCACAGAGTGTCAAAAGTCATCCACCTCTACGCCCCCCCTCCACTGCGAGGGTCGGGGCTTATTAGAACGGTGAGGGCCATGAAAGAGGTGGTACATGCTTCGAGCTGGTCCCTGCTCCTGAGGCCAAGCACTGCGGGGCTGCACCAAAGCGTCAATATATGGCCTAACATGGATGGGCCCCTGGGGTGCGTGAGAGTCTTCACAGCCCCTAAGTCCCTTATCACGGGAAGGATTGTAAGGGATGCATACAAATGGACCAGGGTGCATAATCACATGGTAGATTACACCCCAGCCGTGCCCCCGGCCCCTAGGCAGGCGGACAACATAGTTTACGAACAGGATATTCACATCTGGACAGATGGCTCTGCGAAAGACAATGGTACAGACGTTTGTACTGCTGGATCAGCCTGGGTGTCGGACCTGCAGTTCGAAGATAAGGTATCACTTACAGGCTTGGCTCTATCCAATAACATAGCCGAAGTGGCAGCAGTAGTCCTCTGCCTGATGGCATGGCGGGATGCCCATATAGTCATACACACAGACTCTACGTTCGTCCTAGGACTGTTACAGGGAGGCCTGTTGGCCATGGAAAGGGACGGGTGGGGCGATGCCCCCCGACATCTGAGCAGAGGCCCACCCACACCTCTTCTACAACAGCTTCTATTCCTACTGCGGAGTAGGACAGGGAGACTGCGCTTTGAGAAAGCAAAGGCACACAGTAATGATAATATGAATAACATTGCAGATGCACTGGCCAACGAGGGCCGCCTGAGAGGCAGAGTCTTCGACATAAGCTCCCTCAAGGTGCCGGCAGGGTGGATAGACACTGCCCCTGTCCTGTGCCACCAGCCTCTGCACTACATAACAAAACTCGTCGTACGCGCGAGGGTGCCCGCGCCAGCAAAAATGCTCAAATTCGAATCCTTTTCTGATAGATGGATAGTTACGATCGGGAACATGTTTGGCATGGTGCTGGACCCTGGCACCTACATAGGAAAAGTATGGAGCCTGCCTATCCCGGAAGGTCTGAAAGAGGTACTCTGGAAAGAAATGAATGGTGCACAAGTCTTGGGCCACAGGTACTTTGGCACAGGGCATGCCAAATCGGACATGGTGCGCATCTGCAAATGCAGGGTAGAAATGTCCCTGGGACACATATTGGTGGGATGTGCGGACTACAAGCTGCAGCCCCTTATGGAGGTATTACTAGAAACCCTGGCTAATATCTACCCAGGGTCTGGCTTTAAAACCCTGACGCCGGATGCCTGGGGAGTATCCCCATGGTACCTCATGCTAGCCTTGGGCGAGTTGGAAGAACACGGGTACCCCATCGTCAAAGGAAGGAAGAAAATACTCAAGAAACTGAAGGAAACCAGACAACAATGCATTTGGGTCATTGGCAACTACTACTGGTCCCTCTGGAAGTGGCGCATGAAGGAAGTGCATGACACTGACTTCAGGTTCCTACCTATATATTGCGCAGACCTGCTGCACACTGCCTTGTCTACACCCATCCCAGCGCACATGCTACAGACACAAGGGAGTGCGGGCGACAGGCCCCCGACCCCAGGCGCTGATGTCAGGCTCCCAGCCACCATGCCCGGCCAACACCGGGCAGCTGGGCATGGTACAGGCCGCCGAGATGCCATGGGGACCCACCTCAGTCCTAAAGGTGAACGAATACTGCGAGCCATTATACAGCCCACACCTGTACGAGAGGTACCCCCTCTGTCCAGGCGCAACATGATACTGCGTACACTCACGGATGATGCGTACGCATGACTGACATATGGTCAGAATAGGTCCACCTCCCACAATAGATGCATCGTCTCCATCACCCTTCCTCTACCCTCTGGGAGTAGGCTTCACTCCTGCTGTAAGGTGGGGGATAGCGGTCTCCACCTGAGCTCACATCAGGCAGACAGTGGAGACACAGGGAGAGATGTTAAACCATTTATGGGCAGTTTGGTACAGCATGCCCTGTCAGCCGCAGGCAGGGGTCATCTTAGCCAATGTCGAACAGGAGGCCCCCCACAGGTTTAGTGGGTATTCCACGATCACTCTGGTCACTGGCGACCCCCACACTCCCGGCCTCTGAAGTCAACAGAAGCCTACCCCTTGGGTGCCAGGAGACCAGCTCACCCGTGGGCGGCAGTTTGACTGTATTGGCGCCTCCAACAGGCAACGGGGTCTTAAACCAGATTCCTGTGGGTGACGGTAGGGAGAGTTCTAGAGAACAGGTGGTGCCAGATGACGGGGCATCACTCCATAGAACTGTCATGAGCAGGGGCCGGGAGACCATTTCCCCTCTCTGACTTTTCATGGTTTTGGTGGCAGAGCCACCTCCCTGACCCACAAAAAAAAAAAAAAAAAAAAAAAAAGTGGAGCAAAGGGGGGGTGGGGGGGATGTGTAAGTGGAA
>Ga0307515_10014708_pt1 | contig 14482 bp, 11 predicted proteins | sample 17_EM_MG_FD_194513 | JGI IMG/M metagenome (GOLD analysis project Ga0307515, IMG submission 194513) | Populus trichocarpa ectomycorrhiza microbial communities from riparian zone in the Pacific Northwest, United States - 17_EM | ecosystem: Host-associated > Plants > Roots > Unclassified | place...
AAAGATTTTATCATAGATTTTGCTGCCAGTGAAAAAACAAGAAAAGAATCTTCTTCCTTGCCTTACACATGAACATCTCTCTCTCTCTCTCTCTCTTCTTTTTTCTCATCTTCTTTGCTTCAGTGCCCATTCCCTAGATTTCCTTCATTTAACATTATTCCTTCTCTTCTGTACAAAATTCATGTGTTTCTCTTCTTTTTTACTTAGGCTCTTCATGTTTTCAAGCTTTCTTCATCTGATTTTTTCCCTTTTTTTGTTTTTCTTTTATGTAAAATATTTGAAGAAATACACTGTTATGAATGGGAGAAAAGTTTAAAGACAAGGGTTTCTTCTTCTTCTTCTTCTTCTTCTTCTTCTTTTTTCATGTGTTTTGAAGTTCTTTCTCTTCAGCACAGCAGTTTGATCAGCTGATCTTAAGATGATGCACTTGAGGTTTTATTTTTGAGGCAGTTCATGTCGTTTTCACTTCAGCCACATGTATAATCACCATCAACTTCTGCTGATCTGAGTTATTGTTGTCCCGTCAAGACTGTGGATATATATTTGAGAAGAGAGACATGAAGAGAAAGACAAGTGCAAGAAAATGGGACACGCTCCCAATAGTAGTAAAATAATTAGTACATAAATCATGTTTAACTCATGCTAGATTCCCTTCTCATTTTCATCAGATCAAAGGGTATACAATATACATACATACTTATATATATCCACTTTTCTTGTTGCCCTTCTCCATATTTCTTAGTGTGGTTTACATCTTTCAAAACCTGGATCTTTTGAGATAAACCTCTCCTCCCATTTGTTTTTCTTCCCCTTAATCATTCTTACAGATCTTGCATATATAAGACAACCTGTCCTTCTGGTATTTCTTTCTTGGTAGTTCCTTTTGGCAACCTTCTTGAACATCTTTTCTCGCCTCATGATCATCTTCTTCTTGAAATCAAGTTTCTTTCTTTCTTCTTTTGGAGATTTTTGTTGGTCTAAGCACTTCATGCATATTGCCTAGTGGTTTACATATTTCTACACCAAGATCTTTTGAGCTAAACCTCATTGATAAAGCGATATCCTTCCATCTCTTTCTCTCCTTAATCATTTTTGCAGATCCATCATTTTTTCCTGAACAACCTATCCTTCTTCGTAGTTCTTTTTGACACTTTTATCGAGCATTCTTTCCTCATCTCACCTTTTTCTTGAAATCAAGTTGCTTTCTTTGTCTTCTGGGGAGGTTTCAACTTTAACTTGTTGAATTAATTCATCCAAAAGGAAAAATATTTCACTGAAGAATGCAAAGAAACAGATTTGCACACCCTTAAACTTCAGTAATACAAACTTTTTTTTGTTCTTAATTTTTTTCCCATTTTCTATTTTACTCTTTATAAAAAGATTTTTTTACCATTTACTTCTCTACAGTCTTTCTCAGACTGTTGCAATTACCTAGCTATTCCATGTTTTTTTGGTTGGCATGACATGTAAAGGTCAGATCAGCTAGCTATTAAGTTAAGAAAACTGGCGCATATATAATACATAAGCTTGTTTGGGTTATGAAAGAAACGATCTTTTGTGTAGACATGGGAAGAGGAAAGATCGAGATCAAGAGGATCGAGAACACCACCAATCGTCAGGTTACTTTCTGCAAGAGGAGAAATGGGCTCTTGAAGAAAGCTTATGAATTATCAGTTCTATGTGATGCTGAAGTTGCTCTCATTGTCTTCTCTAGCCGTGGCCGTCTCTATGAGTACGCCAACAACAAGTAATTTTACCTTCTCCTTATTGTCTTTTCTTTTGGATCTTGATGGGAACCTCCTTTTCTTTCTCACAGATCACTAGGACTTTGTTTGATGTTTCTTTTGTCATAATAATTGCTTCTTTCATAGAACAAGAGACAGTGAAGGGTGAAATATTAGGAGGGTATATCCTAAATTATGCAAACTGTCCATGACTTTTGGCTTTCCAAGGAGTTGTTTGTCAGATCAGACTATTTGACTTGGATCTCAGTTGACCGACACTGATATGCTCGTTTCTTCTTTATACTGATATTATCTCGACTTTACTGGAAGTTTAGCAGAGGAATGGCAGCATAAAAGCCATCTCTTTAAATTCCTAATTATCACTGGAACGAGAGTATAAAGCCATGTCTTCTATATGTGAAATAAGAATTGACCATATCAAGAAATCATGATCTCATTGTCATCTTCCAGTGTGCTTCCTTTCCTTATTTTTGCTGATCCTTTTGGTGGTTTATATGATCTGAAGTGCTTTTATTTCATGATTTTTTTCTTCCTCTAGTATCCATGCATTCATTAACACGTCTAATGGGATCTAATTATAAATCACGATAACAAACATTTTGGCTGTTTGTAAATTGAAATCATGATTTTCATAAGAAAGATGCTTTAAAGATTTGAAGTGTTCCTGATTTTAGATTTGCCCTATGCTATTTTACTATTTATAGTGAGTATTCACTACCATTATAGGTACTGTTAAAGATGATATTGATTTGCCTAGACACAGTGTAGGGCTAATTAATTAAGTAAACATAGGTATGCTAGAAATCAGAGTGCATTTAGGGCTTCCACGAACAAGTGTATTCATATTATTAAGATGATATATGTTTTTCATCCGTTGTTTTATAAAGTATTTTTTTATTTAAAAATATATTAAAATAATATTTTTTTATATTTTTTTAAAATTTATTTTAACCTCAACACATAAAAACAATATAAAAACACCAAAAATAAATTAATTTAAAACAAATAAAAAATTAATTTTAAAAAAATATTTTTAAAAAGCAAAACAAATAAATTCTAACTACAATAAAAAAAAAATTAGATATTTCTAAGTAATTAATAAGATAAATTTAACAAAAAAAAAAATGTTTAATTCAATTAAAATATTAGCTATCCTGTTGAAGAAGAGTTACAGATTTATCAACATCAATAACAAAAACACTTAGAGTACAATAATGATAGTAATAATTATCACAGTAACAGTTGCAAAGAAAGCAACAAGTTCTTTCTGATCTCTTAACAGAACTGATCTTCTTCCCTCCATTAAGACCTCGGATTGTAAAGCAAACCCTAGCTATCGTCTTGATTCTCATTTTTACCTTTTTGGTGCTGCAATATTTGAGGATCCATACTGTGTAACTGGGACTCGGCACTCCGAGTGATTAAGCCTGGCCCTTTTCCCATTCCATTGCTAACATGGGTGCTCGGTTTTCAGTACCTTCTGTTTCCACTTTGAGCTTTCACTGACAACAGTTCAGACTTTTATCTTTTGCTAGCTCTTATTCGTTCCATAAGATCAGAGATTTTAAAACAAGTCAGTGAAGACAAACAAGTTAAAAATGAAAGCTCAAAGTGGAGACAAACCTAGACATCTTCTTTAGTTTTCTAACTCTTTTCAAAAGCTTCATTAATGGTCCTTTCTCTTCCTCCCTCTTAACTTTATTTGCGGATTGAATGCTCTAGCAAGGAAAAGGTTATCAACGAAGTAGAAAGTAGAGCAAATCTATTTCAAGTCCTTGTGAAAAGGCACATAGGGAGATTCATTTGCCATTGTCTTTCCTCCATAGAAACCTGAACTGAATTTCCATGATCAGTCCCATGATAACCTTTTTGTTCGATCTTTTTTAGTATCTTTATTGATCATAGCTCCAAAGTTTAAAAAGCTCTGTGTGTTATATAAAATCTATTGAAACTTTTTTTGAGAAAAAAAAAACTATTGAAATTGAAATGCAATTAACCATGAGCTTGCAGAAGTATGTGAATTTTCGTATAATATATAGTTCATATCATAATAAAAATTTAATTTTTAATAATAAGGTTCAATCCCAAATTCACTTCTATCCAACTTGATTTTTAATTTTCTACCTAAAAAAAGCTAATCATAAAAAAATAAAAATAATTTTTTTTAACTTTTTACACGATCTAGAAATTACAAATAGCTCTTCTCTTTAGGCATAAAAAGGATACCTGAGGAACGGATTTCTTCATATCCATACCCTACACATTATTTATCGGGTAAAAAGTTTAGATATCTATAAATTATTTATTGAGTTTTGGGTGTACATTATATGTTATTATTAATTAATCAATAAAAAATAAAATAATTAATACACACATGTGTGTGTCTGTGTCAGTGTTTTATCCTATTGTAATATTAAGGTATGTATTTATCATATTGTATTAAACAAAATCTAAATATTCTATAAATATATTTATATAATATAAATATATGTTTCGGGTTAAGTTCAGATGGATTTCAGATCGAGTTTGACAATATTTATATCTTATTTATTATCTATTCATTCAGATTAGATCAGTATTCATCGAGCTTGGATTAAAAAAACATGTCTACTTACCCTCTTCACGTTTTTCAATATCTTCTTACTTGTTTCTTGTTGCTTTTGTTGCTCCTAGCTTTGGTTTTGGTTTGTTCCAAGTGCTGGTGGTGTGGTCGTCATTTCATTATACTTCTTTTTGAATTGTGTTGTAATTGTCTTTTCAATAATTATTCAACTAAAAAAAAATGTAAGCTCTCTTTTGATCTAAGCTCAACAACAGCTTAAGTGCTTACTAACCATGGAGTTCTCAAAGAATATTTGTGAATAAGATGCACTAACAATTCAATAAAAAAAAAGTGCATGTCCTACGTTTCCTATAAGTAGATAAACGTTTTAAATTCTTCTAAATTCTAAAATTTCAAATACAATTGGTTGAACATTAATTAATAATCTTGATAATGATGATTGCTAATTAGGCACTAAATAAATCTTAACAAGTTCCCTTGATCATTCTTTAGCCAATCAATCCAGCTTTATACCCACGAGATCTTGGGTTTGAGAGCCTATCCTCTCTCAATGATTAAAAAAAAAAAAATTCTACTGAACTAGCTATGATAAAAAATTCTAAATTTCAACTCACAACCGGACTTGTAACTTAGAAAAAGATGCCAAGTACTGATGCAGGATTGGTTAATTTGGTGTCCAGTTCACGTACAGGTAACTCCTTTCTCTTCTTTTAATGGTGTGATTGATTACAATATCTATTCTTCACAGCACATTCTTTAATCTTGATTTTTTTGTGATTGATTACAATATCTATTCTTCACAGCACATTCTTTAATCTTGATTTTTTACTCTTTCATGGCTTATACATCCCATCTTCTTTTGATCTTCCTGTTTCCATTTTCAGCTTTGGAAATCTCCCCATCCTTTGCTTGTTTAATTTCCCATAGCAAATCTAAAATCTCCTTTACTCTCAGTTCTCTTCGCCCTAAAAGCATGTTTTACTCTCCATAGTTGTCTTTTGTAGTGTTTCCATTCTTATGTAGGTGTAATAAATGAATATATATAGTGATTTTGCTACGGTTTCTTCATTTTTAGTAATGGCAATGGAAAGTCAAGGAAAGGTTCTGCCATTGTTAACTGGGCGCGTGAGGTGCAAGAAAGTATCTTGTTCTCTATACAAATGAACTTATCTGTCCTGGAAAGTTGACAACTGCAGTGGTCGATGTTTCATTGTTATGTTCTTTTGATGTATCTTCTCCACATAAAAATCTCACACGACACAGTACTATGATATTGATATATACTAGGTTTAGGTGGGTTGACGAGGAAATGCTGTAAAAGCAACTTTTTCATGCACTTGTTTTCATTCGATTAACATCTTTACATTATATCTTGATTTTTCTTCATGTTATTTGATTTTCAAATGTAAATCAAACATTATGTTTATGAAACCCTAATGCTGCTTACAAAAAAGTTTGAAACGGTAAAAATTAAATATGGATCTCAGATCCTTTTGCATTGATCCTTTCCTGTTCCATTGTTGTTTGGACTTAGAAATTTTGTTTATCTTTTGTAGCAGCATAAGATCAACCATAGATAGGTACAAAAAGGCCAGTTCAGATAGTTCAAATGCATCCTCTATCACAGAAATCAATGCCCAGGTATGCTTTTTCTTCCTCTAAATTTTAATCTTTATCAATTTATACCAAGTTGTTTTAAGTTTCAGGTGCTTGAATTTCTCTCGATTCATTAGCTACTTTTCCTGTATTATGAAATATAGTATTATCAACAAGAATCAGCAAAGCTGCGGCAACAAATTCAAATGCTACAGAATTCTAACAGGTACAATCTCCATTGTATCCTTTTTAAGGTTATAACCTAAAAATGGAAAAACTATTAAACTATGGGACGTTTCCGTCCTCTTGATTTTGTTCTTAGAAAATTAATGGAGATTTGTGTACAAATCTCTAACTTAATCTGCACAATATTAGCTGAACATGTGAATTTGTGATGCAAAGTTTAGCTTAAATAATTTTGTCAGACTATGATCCCCTTCCATAACCCCTCTCGTTCTAGGTGTAATGAGATTTGATCCATCATCCATGACCTCTAAAGAAACTACTAAATGACTCTACTAAGACTTTGAAACTCATTGAATGTCCTTTCTTTTACACACTCTTCATCACAGTTCGGTGCTGCTCATGCTTTCCCTTCTTGCTTGTAGGCACTTAATGGGCGATGCTGTAAGTAATTTATCTGTGAAAGAGCTTAAGCAGCTGGAGAATAGGCTTGAGAGAGGCATTACTAGAATCAGGTCAAAGAAGGTAAAAAGATGATACAACTGGAAGCAAATATGTAAATGTTCAGTCACGTTTAATTAATATATCATCACCTATTGATATGATCATTTGCAATTGCAGTAGTGGTATTTTAAGCCAGTTTAACCTCTGTGAATAGGACTTGCTTATGATCTTAATTTCTTGTCTTTGTTGCTTCAACTATTATATCTTTCCATTGTTTTATACATGCATATAGAATTAATCATGTACATCACTGTAATGGCTCTCAAATTTAGTTTTTGCTGTATCACAGTTCTTTATATGTCCTCAATTATTTTTGTTCCTCTACTTGTCTGTTGCAACAGCATGAGTTGCTGCTAGCTGAAATTGAGTACTTGCAGAAAAGGGTAATTTCTAGCTTGCTCTCACTTTCATTTTATACTTTAGGGACCTCTCTTTTGTCTAATTCATGTCCAAATTGATTTAAACACCTCTTTTTAGGAGATTGAGCTGGAAAATGAAAGTGTTTGTCTTAGGACCAAGGTAATGAAGAACACCAAATTCTCTTACGTATCAAATGTTGATGAGGCTCTTCTTGATATTTCCATATCCTTAACAAATATAACACCACGCATTTGACTTAAATGGTTAACTTGATCTTTATTCTTAACAATCTCAGATAGCAGAAGTTGAGAGGCTTCAACAAGCCAACATGGTGACTGGAGCAGAGCTGAATGCAATCCAGGCATTAGCAGCCTCTCGCAATTTCTTTGCTCCACATTTGCTTGAGGGTGGAACTGCATACCCACACAATGACAAGAAGATTCTCCATCTTGGGTAATCATCTTTCCATTTTATCTTGTCTTTGTTTAGCATTGCATGTTATCTATTACTGAATGCTGAAGAGGCATGCTCCTTCAAGTAAGAGGACTAAATGTTCAGTATTGACTCTTTTTTTTTTTTTTGCTTTATTCATGCAGGTAAAAAAAGAAATATTGGAGAACTGGTGTGCAAGTGGTATTTTGATATATATATATGTAATTCAATCCAGAAAATAAAGATACTACGATATTATCTGGTAATATTGTGTCATGTGTGCCCTGCTTAATTTGGAATTGATGTTTAAGAGTCCTTAATTACCTGATCATTGTCAACTGGATTTATTATCTGCCCAGATAAGATGTGAACATTACTGGTACCTGCTTTAATTTGTGTGGTTTTTTATGAATTCTACTAATAAACAGCTAGCTCAATATTAATCACTGCTGAAAGGCTATTGATTATGCTAGTTTATCTTGTTTTGTTTGAAGGTTTTCTGTCATATAAAACTATCTAGGAAGCTCTTTGAGCTAGGGATGATACTGCCGCAGAAAAAGTTCATGGGAACATCCAATCTTAATACCTGCCTATATCATAGTCAATTCCATAGTAATTACACCCAGATTAATTCGTGATCTAATCAGGTAACTTGATTAACCTGTGTAAATTTAAATTAATTTAAATGACAAAATCTGTATCATTAGATTTTAACCGGGTTATAAATTAGTTTTTTTGGTTAATTTTTATCTAACTCTTATCAAGAATAAATTAATTGGATCTCATATTTATCTGTCAAGTCATATTAAGTCTCGAGTGGATCTATTAGTAAAAGATTATAATTAAATTTATTATTTGAGTCCGAACATGGTGCAAACCATATTTCTTTAAATTTTGAATTTGTTTTGTTAAAAATTATTTTTTAAAGTTTTCAAATCATTTTGATATGCTAATGTTAAAAATAATTTTTTTAAAAAAAAAATTTATCTTTATGTATTTCTAAATAAAAAATATTTTAAACCGTAATCATTATCACATGATCATAAAAAGCATATGTTACATGCCCTATCCATAAATGTTTTTAATTTTAAATTTTTTGAGGAACTTGGTCTTGGACAAGAAAACTCCCTTAACAGCTGACCAAACTGTCTCAAACCTATGAACAAAAAAATAGTTGTCTCAAACCAAAAGGTCCAAAACACCGTTGATTGGACACATGAAAACCACCGCTTGCCAACTCCGACTAACCCTGAACTTGCCACACCGAATGAGAGCATCTCTTTAAAATATGGCAAAACGATTAGAGATGGCAAACTAGCAATATCAACCTGCCCCCTGGAAAATGCAGTCATAGACTTGCTAGAGAGTCCTACTTACCCACCTGCTTCTAAGATTTCAAGATTTTTTCAAAGCTTAAGACAGAATTGTTTTCTTGAATAGATCTTCAATGCTTTTTTTTACTATCTAATAAAATATTTTAAAAAATGTGCAAGAAATTTGGCCAACATGACTACAGGGCCAGGAAAACATGAATCCAACCCTATATCTAACGGAGGGTGCTAAACCAAATCCGTTCCAGCCACCTCCATTGCTATTCCCAAGCATGAGCACAAGAAACTCCACCAAGTCAAAATCCCATATTCACTAAATGTGCTTTAACCACCATTGATGACGGCAAAATTAAAATGAGCAGACATTATGAGTAATATTGCTTCACTTGAAACATTGTTAAACACCATTGTAAGCACTTACACTGGGGCACCGTATCATTTCAAGCATCAAGTACTATTAGACGCATTTGCAGTATGAATACTGCAAAAATCATAATATAAACAACAAACAGAATAATAATAATAATAATCTCATCCGTTTTCACCCCATTGAACATGGTCTCTCACTTGTGTCATAGAATGGCACAGCCTCCCTTATTGCGGAGCTCCTCGTGAGCCTTCTCTAGCCTCTCTCTAAGCATGCGAATTTCTTCGTTTGATTTCCTTTGCTCTAATTGTGCGCTCTCTTCTGCCCGTAATCGTGCAGCTTGCTCTTCTGCTAACCGCCGCTCAAGATTACCAGTTGCCTCTTTAAGCTTCATCTCAACCTGCAAAAACATTAGCATCAATAAGCAATGGATAGTTTCTCTAAATTTATAAATATATATATATATATATATATATATATATATATATATATATATATATCATTTTGATGTGCTGATGTCAAAAATAATTTTAAAAAAATAAAAAAATATATATTATTTTAATGCATTTCCGAGCAAAAAACACTTTAAAAAACAACCACAACCACACTCTCAAACACCCTCCTAGCTATCCATCAAACCACTTCAAAATTTGATCTTCAACAAGAGCACATGGGACGTCAGTAAAATCAAGGGAATTGAGGAATACCATATCAGTTACTCGTTTCAATTGATCTTCATATTGCCTTTTCATCTGCTCCTGCAACTCTGATATTTCTCCTATAGAAAAATTCCCTTTCAAGGAATCAACCTCTTCTTGTTGACCACGGAAGTTCATTTCCCCTTTCTGTCAAATCAATCAAGTTATTCTCCCAAAAATTTTACAATAAAATTATCGAAATTTTTAAAACACTCACCTGTATTTCAGCAAATAATTCGTCACTGTATGGTTGGCCTCCATTTTGTTCTATGACTCTGTTTACAAGGGATAGAAGCTCCTGCACCTGCTCAACTCCCTTAAGTACATCTTTAGTTTTGTTATTAAAAAGAACTCGTCGATTTTCACACAGTGTGAGAACTTCCTGCATAGATTTTTAAAAGATTGTCAAGCATTTAAATAAACTACAAAATCTTGCATGAGATATCTTGCATTTAATCACTAGGGGTAAATATCTGGCCAATCACTCAAGAGAAGAAACATTCCATCTCTCGCCTGCTGAACAATTTTACTTTTGACATTGACAGAATTTGTTGATTATCATAATCATTTTTTGTTAACAACCAATAAAAATCAAATTTCAAAAGATACTCATCTGACAGATAATTTGTCAGTAAACCAACAAACCAGTTGAGCTCATTCAACCAAATGTCAGCTAATTTCTCAAAGGAGTTAATATCGTTTTCGAAGTGTTGAAGCATGACCAGCACTGACCAGCCAAGAGTCTCCAGTCTAAATATCTAGACTCTTAAACCCTTTTCAAATAGTATGGTTTTCTATTTAAAATTTCAAGGCCATACAAGATGTTTTTATGCTAAGGCTGCACTGCTACTAGTAAGCTTGCATTTATACTTATTTTTAACTTAAATAACACAAAAAAATCATGTCAACAGCATAACATTGGTAAAATTGTATTAAAAATATCTTGGCACAAAATAGCAGCACACCAACCAAGAGCATTTGGATCTGCATGACTTAGCAATTGTTCAAATTTTGTAAATTTAGTAATTGTTCAAATTTTGTAAATGTATCTATAGCTTCATAACAAGTCAATTCTAAGGAATGCAATGACAATAAGTAATCTTGAGTCTCCACTCATTTTCAATTCAACTCATGTCATAGGCATCTAGTAAGTTGCAATATAAAATCTTACGGCACAGAATAGTGGCAGACCAATCCAGAGCATTGGGATCTATATCACTTAGCAAAATTCCCAACCTTGTTATTTATTTTCAATCTACAAGAAGTTCATTTTTTTACAATTTTACTGTCACTTGTGGAAAACCAAACCAAATCAAAGGTATAGATTTAAGTAACAAAAGTACAAAACTTTTGCACAGCATTCATTATAGTTACCGCTAACTGAAAGAACACCACAGAACCATGAATAGGTAAAACAAAGGAAATTATGCTAGGAAAAGAGAAAAGAAAAGGTAAAGAAAACTCTGGAAAGAAGTGTTCAATAAGAAGAGAAATCATTTAGTAAAATTATTAGTAAACTAAATGCACTACAAGAAATTTGAATTAAAATTCAAAAAAAGTTTGCCAGATTTACAAAAATTGACGTCTTTAAATTTTAGTTTGCTGAAGGGTCCTAAGGCATCTCAGACTTCAAATTTTGCAACCTTAAACAACAACTATTCTCTGGAGACCAACATGATGAGAGCATAATCAAGCTCACCTCTAATCAACATGGAGTTGTATGCTGTAAACTATGTTAAAATAAAACATACTAATGACGCCATTAAAATTCCTGACAATAAAGAGTTTAAACTCTTGAGATGCCATTCTTGTACAACTCAAACAAAGAGCCAAAGTAACAAATGCAATCATACTAAATTTCAAAACCTCAAGTGTAATAAGTTGAAAAGAAAAGGAAGAAACCTTTAAAGGCTGTGGACACTCGCGACCCAAATAGTCTTCTAAAGTCTCATCATTATCTTCAAGCTCATCTCCCCCAGTGAAGACTACAATCATGTAGTCAAGTATCTTACTTCCAAACAAAGTTTGTAAGCTGCGAAGGGCTGCTTCTTCTTCTTGTGAAAAGCGGGTCCTAACTGAGAAAACTACTAGGACAGCATGGATCCCATCCTTTGCCATATTAATACATTTGACAATTTCTCTGCCAACAAATTCAGATCCGGCAGAAAAATCAAAAAGTCCTGCAATGGCTATTTTGTTAGTTCTTATGTACCACGAAGTTGTAAGCAAATTATGAAATACAGAAATAACAACAACGGAGTAGAATGGTTGTTTGTGACCAGGTTATCTTGCATAAAATAGCTTGCTGTCCATACCAGGAGTATCAATGACATTGATAATCTGACCATCTCTCAGTACAGTTCTCTGCAATTCACAACTACTGGTAACACCGGATGAGCTAGCCCTTGACTTGAAGGCCTTTCTTCCAAGAATACTGTTACCAGTCGCACTTTTTCCATTGCCTGTGCGTCCAACTAAAACAATTGTTCGAACCCCATTTGATGGTGAAGCAAACTCCCAATCGTCATCCATTGCACTTCCACCCATCGTGCCGGATCAGATCACCTACAACATTTCATATTTTAAACACACTTTTGGTAGGGAATTCCATTTGTATAACTTAAAAGTAACAATGCAACTGATCATACACGGTTTCCATATGGTCAAAACAAACTTCTTACGTTTGAATATCAAGCAAACCTTTTAAGACTATTTAAATCCATAAAGTAACCATGATACTAAAGCTACTCCACAATGTGATACAATCAAACACCTTGCAAGAAACGTTTGAAAGCCAAAAAAAAAAAAGCACGGTGATCCTGTCATACTGGTCACCTTACAGAAACACAATTCAACTGAAGATCAACAAAACCCCATCACCAACACACAAGAAACATTTGAATGTCAGCAAATTTAAGAAAACAAAGATGATCAAAATAACATAATCACAAAGAGATATAACCCTACAAAGAAAGCATAAGCCAAAGAACCCAGTAACCCTGATTAGAAAATTTCAGATCCGATTTCTAATTGAAAATTAAGCAAAACCCAGAATTCAAAGAGATTCGAGAAACAGAAAAGGTAAAGTCTTTATCCTTTTTTTTCTTATACACTGTTACCTTCGCCTGCAACCAAACCAAAGAAAGAGAACCCACAAGACTTGTGAAAACAGGCAAACATAACAGTGCAAAGGAAAGAATAAAAAAGAAAACTTTGATCATCGTACAAGATAAGTTAAGGATTGAGGAGATTACTTACTTGGTTAATTAAGAGAGATAGAGAGAGACCAAACACCCGAGAGAAGATAAAGAGGTTTATACCAATTTACTGAGCTATAATAACTAGTGATAAAATACAACTCGCATCTTATGTATAATACCAAAGACTACAGGGACTAGGAAACATCTTGTTAAACACGCTTTTCTGGATTCTGTTCCCTTTACTTCAAAGCTTACTTGGGATAAAATCTGAACCGTTCCAAATCTTCTTGGACTGGTAGCTTCTTCTTCTTCTTTTGGTTTTATTTACTTAGTAACTGTATTGTATTCTAGTTTCTCTTTCCCTCGTTTCTGACATTGAATGTGTTACTGGATGTGTTACTGGATTACAAGTTCTTTTAAGAGTCTGTTTATTTTTATGGTGGAAAAGTAATTTTGAAAAAAAATTAAAATTTTTTTTATTTTACTTTAATTAAATTTTTTGTATTTTTAAATTATTTTGATGTGTTTTTATTAAAAATAAATTTTAAAATATAAAAAATTATTATTTTAATATATTTTAAAAAATACCAACCACCATAATATTAAACAAACCCTAAATAGAACTGAAAAATATAATTTAATGATTTTTAGATAGTTTTGATTGGTTTAAAATTGCTTAAAAACCATTAATTTAGTATTTTATTTTCATAGTTTTTAGACAAAATCGTTTTCAATCCTATTATCAAATACACATTTAAACTCATATTTTTAAAATCGAATACTTTTGTATGGTCTCACCCTCAACTACTGCTCAAAGTACAAAAAACTTTGTTATTATTATTATTAACAAAACATTAAAAGAAGTGGCTAAATAAGATAAGCCACACCTTAAATAATGTTTTATTTTTTTTTAATTTTACTTACCAACAATTTAAATTTTTTTATTTGTTTTTTTTTAATATTAAATTATTTTAAACATTGTGTTTGGTAGGTTTTTTTTTGTTATATACATGGTTTTGAAATCTGGCGCAGCCCGGCACAGGCTGAAACCAAACCGAATTTAAAAAAAGATAAAAAAAAGTTAAAATTTGGGGTAATTCAATTAACCAGCGGGTTGATCTGATGACTCAACTGACGCGGCAAAAAATTCAGTTATAACCCGGTAACGTACGTATATTAATTATCCACTTTCTTCGTTGCTCCTTACTTTAAGGACGCATGATTGAAAGTGTCCATCTTCATTGTATTATGCATTTTATTTCTTTTAATCCAAACATCATAACTCTAATATATGATATTCATCTTGGTCAACTCATAATCAAGTCTTATCTTTTATTTAGGCCCACACTTATTTTAATATGGAAACGCTTATAGAGTTCAGTCCATTATTTCATTTTTCTTACTTTTTAACTTAAATTATCTCTTTGACTAATTTATCATGAAACAATACCATTCTTGTAGATTTAGTTTTTTTATATATAATTTTAATTTTTAATATTAGAT
>Ga0307515_10014709_pt1 | contig 14482 bp, 13 predicted proteins | sample 17_EM_MG_FD_194513 | JGI IMG/M metagenome (GOLD analysis project Ga0307515, IMG submission 194513) | Populus trichocarpa ectomycorrhiza microbial communities from riparian zone in the Pacific Northwest, United States - 17_EM | ecosystem: Host-associated > Plants > Roots > Unclassified | place...
CATTGCTGCTCCGGTCTTCCCCGGCGCCACGTTCCAGCTTGCGCCGACAACCCCGACGCCGGCAAGCGGGCCGGGTGTTTCTTCGGGACGATTTGCGGGCGGGGCGGGCCGATTACTCCGCTAACCTTTCGCTGCAGCGGACGGCTTCGCCGTCCGCTGAGCTCGCACGTTGAGCGGCAGCTTTCGGGAAGCTTGGTAGGCCTCTGCCGACGTCCGCTTCGGGCACTTTGCTGCCGCCCGTGACGACTGGGCCTGCAACTTCAATGGGTCGGTTCCCGCCCGCCAACCTCACGAACCGGCTGCCGTAAACCGGTCATTGAACTCCAGCCCTACGCCCGCTGCGAGCCGACTGCCGTCAGTGTCAGTTCGAAGCGACTCGTCGCCCAGGATTGCTGCGATGTCCTGGCGCTCGCCCAGCAACCGGACCACATCAAGTTGGTCTCCGCGATCGAAGTAGCACCAGAGCAGAGGGAACTTCGCCACTCGCCAGGTGCGAAGACCTGGAATGCCGAGGCGCTTTCCGAGCGTCGGTGAGCCGATCCCAGGGTCGAGTTCGATCTGGTCAAGCGCGTCGTTGGTGGCTTTGGCCACCCCCACCGCCACGCGGGCGCCCGCCTCCTTGCGGTAGTACCGGACTTCGCCCTGCTGGTCGCGCAGCGCCTGCGGGCGCAGAACCGCCGGCTTCAATCGATCTCGCCGAGAGCGATCGCCAGCAGTTCCTTCTCGTCCGCCTTGGTGCGGCGGCGACCGGGCCCGGAGGCCAGACCTTCTTCGATGAGATCGCGAAGCCGCTTCTTGGCCTGCTCTTCCTGGTCGCGCCGGACCAAGTCGCGGATGTACTCACTCGTGTTGCCGTAGTTGCCAGTGGTAACCCGGTCGTCGATGTACTCGCGCATCGACTCGGGTAAGGCGAAACTCATCGTTTGGCGACTCATGTGGCGATCTTGGTCCGTTTGACAACGGTTGTCAACTCTGCCGGCCGGCACTTTCCAGTTCCAGGAGCGCTGCCGCAGGCCCCGTCACGAAGCAGCCCGAGTTGCTTGGCCCGGCGGGAGCTGGATCAGCGCCGCAGCGAACTTCTCGACGCCAAATCTCATCGTGCCGCGGAAATTGATGTGCGAGAAGTGCGCCGGGCCGATGCGGCGCAGCCAGTCGTCTTCGACTGGGATCCTGTCGCGCTTGAGACGTTCGACGATCTCGTGCATCCGGGCGGTGTTCCAGGCCAGCACGATGTTCGTCAGCAGAGCGTGCGAGCCAGAGATCGCCTTCATTTCGTCTCGCCGCCGGCCGCGTTCGGGACCCTGATCGTGACGACATTCCAGAACGACGGCACGCTGTCGAACAACCGGCGCAAGCGCTATGCAGACCGCGTTCAGGCACAGGTGATGGACGCGATCGAAGCCGCGGTGCGCCGAGCGATGCAGGGACAGGATCTCGATGACGATGAGCCTGAATGACGCAGCCGCATTCAGTACGCCAGCGCGCCGCATCGGAGGCTTCGAGCTCACCACAGCCTGATCGGCAGCATGAGCCGCAAGGGCAGCGGCCATGCCTGATTCGGGCTACTGCGATCGACTACCTCGCCTGAACTTTCAATCCCTCGCAATGACTGCTGCTTCCTCGAACGGCCGTATCGGCTTTTTTATACGTCCACAGAGCAAGACACCAGACGATCAATGACCTTGCGCGACTGCACGCCGCCGCCGTCGATGTTGAGCATCAGGCCGCCGGCCCCGATGCGCGCACTGCTTCAGGGTTGGGAGTCGCGGGTTTCGATTTGCACCGCCGAGTAGCCCGCTTGGCCGTGGCGGCTTACGGCGGCTCAGGGCGCCTTGACGACGATGCGGTCTCCGGAATAACTCACGGGAACAGCGGGCGCATCGAAGTCGACGGTGCGGTCACCGGGTTTGAGGAAGCGGATGTTGAAGGTTCTCTTCGTCACCATGCCCGTGTAGCCACCGGCGCGCGCTCCGATGGTGACTTCGGCGCGCTTGTCGTCATAGACAAAAGGGATGCGCGTGTACTGGCCGGCCGTGTACGAGTTTGAGATGCCGTCGTCTTCGTAGAGGCTGTAGCTTCCATCGGCGCCGGTATAGACAAGGACGGTGAGCGGCGCGTCGGGCTTCTCGTCCACATACTGCGTGACAGGCCCCATCGGCACGATGGCGCCCGCTTTGACGAAAACGGGCATCTGGTCCAGCGGGGCGGCCACGGTTCGCGTCTCGCCGCCCTTGACCGCCTCACCCGTCCAGACGTTGAACCAGGTCGCCGTGCCCGGGAAGTAGACCGGGCGCGACGTCGCGCCATACCGCGTCACCGGCGCCACCAGCATCGATTTGCCGAACAGGTATTGGTCGGCGATCTTCTTGGCCGTGGCGTCTGCCGGGAAGTCGAGTGCAAGGCCGCGCATGATGGGTGCGCCCTCATAGTGACTGTCAGCAGCGGCCGTGTAGATATAGGGCATCAGTCGGTAGCGCAGCTCCAGGAACCACACCAGGTTGGCCCGCATGGCGGAGCCCTCGGGCGAGATCTCGTGGATCTCGCGCTTCACGCCTTCGCCGTGGCTGCGCATCAGGGGTGAGAAGGCGCCGAACTGCCACCAGCGCTGGTTCAGCTCCTGCCACTCCTTCAGGTCTTCGGCGGTACGCACGCCGCCTGCCGCGCGGTTCTCCTGGAGGCCAGCGACCGACTTGTCCTGGAATCGGGCTTCCTGGGAATAGCCGCCGATGTCGTGCGTCCAATTGGGCACGCCCGAGAACCCGGTCTGCACACCCGCCGAGATCTGCTTGTACAGGCTGTCCCAGGTGCCGACGACATCGCCTGACCACACGGCCGCCGCGTTTCGCTGCACGCCCGCGAAGCCGGAGCGGGTCAGGATGAAATGGCGGAGGTCCGGGCGGTCACGCTTCAGGCCGTCGTGAACGGCCTGGGTGCTCATGGTGGCGTAGGCATTGGTCACCAGCGCACCCGGCCCCATCTGCGTCGGCGTGATCAGTTCGGCGATTTCTTCGGGGCTGGCGTTGGAGCGCACGTCGGGTTCGGTGTTGTCCATCCACCAGGCGTCGAAGCCGAGGTCGACCAGGGACTTCTTCATCTGGCGGTAGAAGATGTCCCGCGCTTCCTGGTTGTAGGGCGAGAAGTGGCTGTTGAGATGGCCCGCTCCGACCCAATCCTTCATGCCGAGTTCGACATTGCGACGCCACATATAGCCCTTGGCGTCCAGCTCCTTGTAGTTGGTGGTGTTGGGATAGAACTTGCCCCAGATCGAAATCATGATGCGGGCATGCTGGCGATGAACTTCATCGACCATGCCCTTGGGATCGGGGAAGCGCGCCGCATCGAAGCCATGGCTGCCCCACTGGTCTTCCGGCCAGTAGAACCAGTCCTGCACGATGGCGTCGATGGGCCATCGATTGGTGCGGTAGGTCTTGAGCACGCCGAGCAACTCGGCCTGGGTGCGGTAGCGCTGCCGGGATTGCCAGAAGCCGTAGGCCCATTTCGGCATCATCGGCGGGATGCCGGTGACGTGGTGGTAGCCACGAATGACGCCTTGCATCGATTCGGCGCCGATGAAGTAGTAGTTCAAGCCGGTGCCGGCTTCGGACGCAAAGCGCAGCGAGTGCTTGTCGTTGGCAGGCTCGGGGTCGGAGTGGTGCAGCGAGATGAGGCCGGTCGTCGGCCGCCATTCGACATGCAGGCTGACCGGCTTGCCTTGGCTGAACGGTTGCTCGAAATTGTTGTACCAGCCGTTCCAGTTCGCGCGCCAGATGCCATGGTCGAAGAGGGTCTTGCCGTCGACCTTCAGCGTCACGTAGTCCGAAGCGAACAGGCGCATCTTGTGCAGCCCCGGCTTGTCGGAAGTGGCCGTGCCCTCCCAGACGACCTTGACCTTCTTGCCCCGCGTCGCCGCCCTGCTCAGCGCGGCGTCGGCAGGCCAGTACTTGCTGACATCGCTGAGGAACTGATAGCGGATGTCGGGCTCGACGCGGGTCAGTATCAATTGATCGTCGACGTAGTACTTCGCCGTCAGGCCGCTGGTGCCGTCCAGCGCGGTGAGCTTCAGGTCACGGCTGGCCAGCCCGAAGCGGTGGGGATTGCCGAAGCGCGTGACGGAGGCGTTGTCCCAGAGCACGCCGTAATTCCGGTCGGACACGACGAACGGGATGGCGATGTCCATGTTGTGCTGGCGCAGCTCGACATCTTCACCGTTCAAGTCCATCTGGGCGTTCTGATGCTGCCCCAGGCCGTAGAACGCCTCGGTCGTGCCCCGGTTGAACTGGACGGAAGGCGCAACAAACGACCGACCCTCGACCGTGACCGGCTGGATGTCGGCTCTTGCGGTCGTCAGCACGGCGACACCCTTGGCGTCAAGGAAGGTGACCCGGCCGTCCTTCAGCGACACCTGGGCCGACGCCTTCCCCGCATCGAGCGTCACAGTTTCGGCGCCGGCCTTCACGGTGAAGCGCCCGCTCGGTTTCGCAACGGCCATCAGCGATTCCATCTGCGCGCGCGCGGGATCGTCAACGCCGGTGACCTGGATGATGGCCTCCGTGATGGCATTCAGACGCAGCTCCTTCACGCTGCCCGTATCAGGCCTTACCAACACGCCCGTGGACGTTTGCTGGTAGGTGCCAGCGAAGGAAGCCGTCGTCGCCAGCAACGTGGCGGCGAGCAGGGAAAGCGAGCGAGATGGCGTCATGTCGTTCAGGCCGCAGTGACCGTCAAGGTGGTGGTCTTCAGGTCGACGCTGTTCGGGCCGACCATGATGGTGAAGCTGCCGGGCTCGACGACGCGCTTCATGTCCATGCCGTAGAACTGGAGTTCTGCGGGCGTGATCGTGAGGGTGACGGTCCGCTTCTCGCCCGGCGCCAGCGTCACGCGGGCGAAGCCCTTGAGTTCCTTGACAGGTCGGGTCACCGAGGAGATGTCATCTCGGATGTAGAGCTGGACCACCTCGTCACCCGCGCGCTTGCCGGTATTGGTGACATCCACCGAGACCGTCACGCTGTCCGCCGGCGCTATGGTCGCCTTGGACAGGCGCGGCTCCGACAGCGCGAACGTCGTGTAGCTCAGACCGAAACCGAAGGGATAGAGCGGTGTGTTGTCGGCGCCCAGGTAGCCGCGGCTGGCCGTCGGCTTGGCGTTGTAGTAGACGGGCAGTTGGCCCGCGTTGCGAGGGAAGCTGATGGGCAGCTTGCCTCCCGGGTTGGCGCGGCCGAACAGGATGTCGGCGGCTGCGTGGCCGGTTTCCTGACCCAGATACCAGCCTTCGATGATGGCGCTGGCCTTGGCTTGCAACAGGTTGATCGCCAGCGGCTTGCCGTTGAGGAGGAAGACGACCGTCGGTTTGTTCAACGCAAAGATGGCGGCTGCCAGGTCGTTCTGCTGGCCGATGAGCTCCAGCGAGTCCCGGTCGCCCAGATGGGTGTCCGACCACGCCTCGCGGGTGGTCTGTTCGTTGTCACCCAGCACCATGACGATGGTGTCGGCCGTCCTGGCCGCTTCGACCGCCTCGGCGATGAGGCGGGCATTGACCGCCGGGGCGATGAAGCGCACATCGTCCTCCGTCCACTCGCGCTTCTCGGTCAAGCGCACGGCTTCGCGATATTCGAACGCGAAGCCGTGCGACTTCGCTTCGCCGGCCAGTGCGTCGTGGATCGACACCACATGGCGGGGAATGTCGGAGTAGCCGCCGATGGGCGTGTCCTTCGCGTGCGTGCCCAGCAGCAGCAGCTTGCCGACCTTTTTGCCGTCGAGCGGCAGCACCCCGTCGTTCTTCAGCAGCACGACCGATCGCACCGCCGCTTCGCGCGCCAGGGCGACCGCGTCGGGTGTGGCGGTCAGGCCGTCCGCCTTGGCGGCGTCGACGTAGGGGTCTTCGAACAGTCCGGCGAGGAACTTCAGCGCCAGGATGCGACGCACGACCACATCGATCTCGGACTCCTTGATGCGGCCGGTCTTCACAAGGCCGATGAGTTCGGGGAAGCCACCTTCGTCGGGCGTTTCGATGTCGACCCCGGCCGTGAAGGCGCGGTAGGCCGCCTCCTTCATGTCAGGCACCAGCCGGTGGCGCGACACCAGATCCCCGATCGCGAAGTAGTCCGAGACCGTCAGGCCCTTGAAGCCCCATTCATCGCGCAGGATGGTCTTCAGCAGCCACGGGTTGGCGTGTGAAGGGATGCCGTCGATCTCGTTGTACGACGGCATGACGGCCGCGATCGGCGTCTCGCGGATGATCTTCTCGAACGGCGGGAAGAAGACTTCGCGCAGCACCCGCTCGGAGATTTGCGCCGGCGCGGTGTTGATGCCGCGCTCGGGCTGGCCGTGGCCGGTCATGTGCTTGAGCGTCGCCATCACCTTGGCCGGCGCCAGTTTGCGCTCCGTGCCGGAAAAGCCAATCACAGCGGCCTTGCCCATCACGCCCATCAAGTAGGGGTCCTCGCCGAAGGTCTCCTCCACGCGGCCCCAACGGGGATCGCGGCAGACATCGACGACCGGCGCCAAGGCGAGGTTGGCACCCCGCGCCCGCATCTCCCGGGCGCAGACGGAATAGATCCGCTCGATCAGCGCCGGGTCGAAGGACGACGCCAGGCCGATTGCCTGCGGGAAGCAGGTCGCGTCGCGCGCCGCGTAGCCATGCAGGCTTTCTTCGTGCATGAACAGCGGAATGCCCAGGCGGGTGCGTTGCACGGCCCAGGCCTGGGCGGCATTGACATAGGCCGCCGTCTCGGCCGCCGTGCGGTTGGCCGTGTTCGCGTCTGCACCGGCGTTCTGGTTGTCCACGCCCTTGCGGTCACTCGGGCGGGCCAGCATGCCCAAGCCGTGCGGCAGGGCCTGCGCGGCCCGCGCCGCATCGAAGTCGCCGCGTTCGTTCTGCACGCGGTTCTTGGCTATCCAGATGCACATCGTCTGGGCGACTTTCTCCTCCAGCGTCATGCGGGAGAGCAGGTCGTTCACGCGCAGCTCCACGCCTGCGGACGCCTGCTTGTAGAGCGGCTGATCGGAGGGTGCCGCTACCGCATGGCCTGCCGTGGCAAGTCCGACGGCACCGACCCTTTGGACAAAATTACGACGCGTCACACCGGCATTCCTCATGGTCTCTTTCGTGGGCGGTTCAGTCTCGGCGCGCACCCTAGCGCATGGTTGCTGGGCGTGGCGCAGGCCGGGGCGGAGTATTACAAGCCGCCGAGCCGCTGGACGGGAATGGGCGCGAACTAGGCGATCTGCGCGTAGACCGCCGTGTCCCTGGGGTGCCCATCCACGCCGAGTGCCTCGCACCTCAGCACGCCTTCCAGCATGAAGCCGCAACGCTCCGCCACCGCGCGGCTCTTCACGTTGCGCGCGTCGCAGCGGATCTCCACACGGCGCGCTGCCAGCAAGCCGAACGCCAGCGCCGTCAACAGGCCCACCGCCTCGCTGACATGCCCCTGGCCCGCCGCTTCGGGCCGTATCCAGTAGCCGATCTCGAAGCGCCTCACGGCCCAGTCCATGCGGTGCAAGCCAGTGCCGCCTAGCAGCCGACCGGGGCTGCCGTCGGCGCGGCGAGCGTAGATCTGCCAGCTGAGGTCGCGCCGGGCGATGAAGTCGGCCTGCATGCGCCGCACGACCAACTCCGCGCTCTCGGCCGTCGGCGCTTCCTGCGCCCAGGGCATCCACGGCCGCAGATGGGAGAGCGACTGCGTGACGACGATGGCCATCTCGGCGCCCAGGCCCGCTCGCGGTGCCTGCAGCACAGTGCGCTCGCCGTCGAGGCGCTCGGGTATCTCAAGCAGGAGCGGATCCGTCATGTCGTCAGCACTTCCACGGGTTTAGGCAGTTCGCGCACGCCGCGCAGCACCGGGTGGTTCCAGGCCCACACGGCCGTCAGCACGCAGCCCACGCCGGCGAACGCAAGCGCCGTGCGCAGGCCGAAATGTTCTCCCAGCCAGCCGCCCAGCAGCGCGCCGGGCGCGGCCGGCAGCAGGATGAGCCAGCGCACGGTGCTGGTCATGCGGCCCAGCATGGGCGCGGGGGTGACGGCCTGGCGCAGCGACAGGAAGTTGATGAACATCAGCACCGCGCCCACGCCCCAGCCGAAAAGCATCAGCGCGAAACTGGCCACGCCCCAGGCGCCCGACGGCGCGAACGCGAGCTGCAGCCAGGCCAGGCCGCACAGCGAGAAGCCCAGCACCAGGCAGGGCCCCGGTCCCAGGCGCCGGCTGATGCGGTGGCCGAAGATGCTGGCCAGCACCGTGCCCAGGCCGATGGCCACGTAGGACCAGCCCACCGTCTGCGGCGCCAGGTGCAGCTCGCGCGTGGCGAGCAGGATCTGCACGACCAGCGCCGCGTTGTGGAAGAGGTTCCAGCCCGCCATGAGGATGGCCATGCTGACGAGCAGTTGCCGGTCACTCACGAAACGCAGGCCCGCCTTCATCTCCGCCCAGAAGTTCTGCGCCCTGCGCGGCGGCAGCGTTTCATTCACGCGGATGCCGCGCAGGATCAGCACCGACCCGGCCAGCATCAACGCATCCACGACCAACGCCATCGGCGCGCCCAGCAGCTTGATCAGCAGGCCGGCAACACCTGGCCCGGCCACGTCCGCACCGGAAGAGGCCAGCGCGTTCTTGGCATGCGCTTCCACCAGCCGCTCGCGCGGCACCACCTGGGTCAGCACGATCTGCGCGGCGGTGCCGGCCGTCGTGTGGACGGTGCCGATGATGAAACCCACGACGTAGAGCCAGATCATGTCCAGCACGCCCAGCCCTGCGGCGACGGGCACTGACGCGACGGCGAGCGCCAGCGCGGCCTCGCCGCTGATGTAGACGGGCAGCTTGCGAACGCGGTCCAGCAGCACGCCAGCGGGCAGCGAGAACAGCGCGAAGGGCAACACCTCCAGCGCCTGCAGCAGGCCCATCTGCGTGGGGCTGGCGTTCAGCATCACGGCGGCCGTCAGCGGCAGCGCCAGCAGCGTGATCTGGCCACCGAGGGAGGAGCAGAGGATGGAGGTCCACAGGCGCCGGTAGACGGCGTCGCGCAGCAGGTCGCTGGGCGCGAGGACGAAGAACTGGATGAAGCGGGAGAACATGACGACAAGGGCTTGAAGGCTCGACGAGCGGGAGCGCCCCGCTGGGGCTGGACGGCGCAGGCAGGGCCGTCAGTCGAGGTCGAGCAACTTGGTCATCGCTGAATGCTAGCAGCGCGGCTTGACGGTGAGTTCCGCATAGCCGGTGGCGGCGTCGAACTCGCGCGACAGCGTGCCCGAGGGCAAGGGTGCCAGCAGCAGTTCGGCCGTCGTGCGCACCGTGCAGCCGGCGCAGACATGCCCGCCGAGCACGCGACCCGAGGCATCGGACACGCTGGCGTGCAGGTGCGCGCCATCCGGCGACAGGCTGCCACTGAGCGTCAGGATCTCCAGCGGTCCGGCGATGTGAGTGGGCCCGGGTTCGCCGGCAAAACGCAGCTGGGCCTGCGCGAGGCTGCCGATGCCGGCGACGACAAAGCCCGTGCGCCCGCCGGCCTCCAGCGCAGCACGCAGGTCGTCGCCGGGGTTCAGCCGCAGCGCGTCCACGCTCACCAGCCCACCGCCGCGCCGTCGCGCCGTGGGTCGCTGGCGGCCACATAGCCTTCGACGCCCGGATCGCCCAGCCGCCAGATGAACTGGCCGGCGCCGAAGTCCTGGTAGCTGTCGTGGATGTCGCCGATCTGGTGGCCGCGAGCGCGCAAGCCCTCAATGGTGGCCACAGGCATGTGGGGCTCGACGTTGATCGACAGGCCCTCATTGAAGCGCCAGCGCGGGCCGTCGCAGGCGGCCTGCGGGTTCTGGCCGTAGCAGAGCATGCGCACCAGCGTCTGCATGTGCCCCTGCGGCTGCATATTGCCGCCCATGACGCCGAAGCTCATGACGGGCGCACCGTCCTTGGTCAGGAAGGCCGGGATGATGGTGTGGAAGGGGCGCTTGCCCGGCGCGACCTGGTTGGGGTGGCCGGCTTCCAGCGTGAAGCCGTGGCCACGGTTCTGCAGGCTAATGCCGTAGCCCGGCAGCACCACGCCGGAGCCGAAGCCCATGTAGTTGCTCTGGATGAAGCTGACCATCATGCCGCTCTCGTCGGCGGCGGTCAGGTAGATGGTGCCGCCCTTGACGGGGTTGCCGGCGCCGAAGGCCTGGGCGCTATGGGGATCGATCAGCCTGGCGCGTTCGGCCAGGTAGTCGGAGTTCAGCAACTGCGCCGGGCTGACGGTCATCGCACCGGGCTCGGCCACGTAGCGGTAGGCGTCGGCGAAGGCCAGCTTCATCGCTTCGATCATCAGGTGCTGGGCCTCGGGGCTGTCGACCGCGTGGGCCGTGACGTTGCAGTGCTCCAGCAAGCCCAACGCCATCTGCGCCGCGATTCCCTGGCCGTTGGGCGGGATCTCGTGCAGCGTGTGGCCGGCAAAGTCCTTGGCCAGTGGCGTGACCCATTCGGGCTGATAGGCCGCCAGGTCGGCCTCGGTCAGCGCGCCGCCGGTCTCGCTCGCAAAGCGGGCCAGCGCCTGGGCGATCTCGCCACGATAGAAGGCCTCGCCCCTGGATTCGGCGATCAGCTTCAGGCTGCGCGCCGCATCGGCAAAGCGGAACAACTCGCCCACCTCGGGCGCGCGACCCTGCGGCAGAAAGGCCTGCGCAAAGCCGGGCTGAGACGTGAGCTCGCTCAAGGCTCCGGCCATGGCCCATTTGCCCTGCACGATGGGCGGCACGGCATAGCCGCGCTCGGCGATTTCGATGGCGGGCTGCAGCAGGTCGGCGAACGGCAGCTTGCCAAAGCGCTCGCTCAATGCGGCCCAGGCTCCCACCGCACCAGGCACCGTGACCGAACCCCAGCCACGCTTGGGCATGACCTGACCCTTGAAGAACTCGGGCGTCCAGGCTGTGGGGGCCGGCCCCGACGCATTGAGGCCGTGCAGCCGCTGCCCGTCCCACAGGATGCAGAACGCGTCCGAGCCCAGGCCGTTGCTGCAAGGCTCCAGCAGCGTCATGCAGGCCGCGGTGGCAATCGCCGCGTCCACCGCGTTGCCGCCCTGCCGCAGCATCTGCAAGCCCGCCTGGGCCGCGAGCGGATGGGAGGTCGAGACGATGTTGCGGGCAAACAGCGGGCTGCGCCGGCTGGGATAGCCGGCGCTCCAGTTGAAGTGGGAGGCGGTATTCATGAGAGCTGATTCTGCGCGGTGTAAGGCTTTGCAACGCAACCGGGCTTCGTCAACGCGCCGCAATAAGGCGTCGTTGTGGACACAAGCTTTCGCGAAGCCCAAGCAACCTCAAACACCCTGGAGCACTCAAGATGAACACGCTGAAGACCACCATCGCCACCGCCCTCATCACGCTCGCCTCTGGCGTTGCCATGGCCCAAGCTACAGCCCCTGCGGCCCCTGCTGCCACGGCGAAGCCTGCCGCCACCGCCACCGTTGCAACGACGGCCGCTCCTGTGACCGCATCCGCCACGGTCACCGCCGCAACGCCGGCCGCCAAGCCCGCGCCGGCTACCACGCCTGCCGTTGCTGCCGCGCCGGCTGAAGCCGCCAGCGCCGCCAAGCATGCCCACAAGCGCGTGAAGAAGCACGCCGAGGCCAAGCCCACGGCCGCCGTGGCCGTCAAGACCGAAACCAAGACGCAGTAAGCGCGCAAGCGCTCCGCGCAAGGCCGCAGCCCTCACCGGCTGCGGCCTTTTCTATTGAAGTGCCTCAGCGGATCGGCGCCACTTCCCTCATCGCCTTCACGGCGCCGGCGCCGACCGCCGCGCCAAAGCGCTTGGCCAGCCGCTCGGCGACGTTGTCCTTGGGCGTGTAGTCGATGACATCCTCGGCCTTGACGACCTCGCGGGCGACGTAGTCGAGGCTGCCGTAGTGGTCCGCCAGGCCCATTGCCACGGCCTGCTCGCCGTTCCAGAACAGGCCCGAGAAGGTCTCCGGCGTTTCCTTCAGCCGCTTGCCGCGGCCCTCGCGCACGACGGCGATGAACTGCTGGTGGATCTGGTCCAGCATGGCCTGCGCATAAGCGCGCTGCTTAGGCTGCAGCGGGCTGAACGGGTCCAGCATGCCCTTGTTTTCGCCTGCGGTCAGCAGGCGGCGCTCGATGCCGACCTTGTCCATCAGCCCGGTGAAACCAAAGCCGTCCATCAGCACGCCGATGGAGCCAACGAGGGAGGCCTTGTCGACATAGATCTCGTCCGCCGCTGCGGCGATGTAGTAGGCGCCCGAGGCGCACATCTCCTCGACGACGGCATAGACCGGCTTGTCGTAGCGCTTCTTCAGGCGCTTGATCTCGTCGTAGACGATGCCCGCCTGCACCGGGCTGCCGCCGGGCGAGTTGATGCGCAGCACGACGGCCTGGGCCGCCTCGTCCTTGAAGGCATCCCTCAGTGCGGCCAGCAGCAGTTCGGCGCTGGCCTCGGAGTCGGCGGCAATCTCGCCGCGCACCTCGACGAGGGCCGTGTGCGGCGCGGTCGTCGTGGACACATGCCGGCCCTGCTGCCACAGGCTATAGATCAGCAGCGCGGCGATCAGCAGCCAGAACAGGCGGAACACGGTGCGCCAGCGCCGCTCAAGGCGCCGCTCGCGCAGGAAGTCGCGGGCCAGTTGTGCCAGCAAGGTCTCGTTGTGCGGCGTGAGCGCGGGCGGCACGCCAATGGGCTCTTGCATGGGCGGCGGCAGGGAGTCGTCGGAGGTGCTGCTCATATCAATCTTCAAAAGCGGGTTTTGTGTCGCGCGTCGGCTGCCAGTAGACCTCGCCGTCGCGCTCGGTGACTTCGATCTTCGTCAAGCGACCACGGTTGCAGGGGCCCATCAGGCATTGACCGGTCAGCGGGTCGTAGACGGCGCCATGGATGCTGCACATGATGAAGCGCTTGTCGCCGTCCAGGAACTCGCCTTCCTGCCAGTCCATCTCGGTGGGCACATGCGCACAACGGTTCAGGTAGGCCACGGCCTGGCCGTCGAAGCGCAGCGCGAAGGCCCGCACCGGCTCGCGCCACTGGACGACGTCAAAGCTGACCGCCTTGCCGCGTTCTTGCAGCTCGGCGGAGGCGCACAAGCGCTGCGGCGGCTTGACGTCCTGCTCAGGCATTCGCGATCAGCCAGTCATGGAGCTCACGCGTCGAATGCGCGACGAACAGCGGCTTGAACTCGGCAAAGGTCTCGTGGTCATGGGCGCCGAAGCTGACCGCCACGCAGGGCGTGCCGGCATTGGCCGCCAGCTGCAGGTCGTGGGTCGTGTCGCCGATCATCAGCGTGCGCTCGGGCTCCACGCCGAACTCCTTCATCAGCTCGAGCAGCATCTGCGGATGCGGCTTGGAGCGCGTCTGGTCCGCCGTGCGCGTGGCGTCGAACAGATGGCCCAGTTCGCTGGACGCCAGCACCCGGTCCAGGCCCACGCGGTTCTTGCCGGTGGCAACGGCCAGCCAATGGTGGCGCGCTTTCAGGTCTTCCAGCATCGCCAGGCTGCCCTCGAACAGCGACAGCTCGTGCTCGGAGGCGAGGTAGTGATGGCGGTAGCGCAGGCCCAGCTCGGGGTAGCGTTCCTCGGCCAGTCCGGGCACGGCATGCTCCAGCGCGTCGCGCAGGCCCAGGCCGATGACGTAGCGGCAGTTCTCGAACTCGGGCTCGGGCAGACCGATGTCCACGGCGGCACGCTGGATGCAGCGGGCGATCAGCGCGGTGGAGTCGAACAGCGTGCCGTCCCAGTCGAAGGCGATCAGGTCAAAACGTTGAGGGCGGGAACTCATGAGGCGATTGTCAGCGCTCGCAAATTGGGCGCTGCGATCCAAGGTTGTGTGATTGCAGGTGATGCCCGGCATGGGCCTTCAGGCATAGGGCTCGAACTGGTTGTTGTCTCGGCTGAGCAGCTGCATCAGCTTGGGATGGATGAACAGCTTCTCTTTGCCAAACGGCATTGCGCGCAGCACGCCCAGCGCGGCCAGATCGTGCAGGTAGCGTGACGCCGCCTGGCGCTGGGCAATGCCCTTGTCTACCAGGTTGCCGATGCGGCAGTAGGGCTGCTCGAAAATCACGTCCACGAGTTCGCGCGTGTAGATTTTTGGCAGCCGCGTGCGCATGTGTTCGGTGGTGTGCTCGGCCAGCTTGCGGATGGCGGCGATCTTGCCCGTCGTCCACCTGGACGTTTCGGCCACGGCCTGCAGCATGAACTGCAGCCAGGGCTCCCATGCCTGATCGCGCGTCACACCCAAAAGCAGCCCGTAGTAATCGACCTTGTGGGCGATGACATGGCGGCTCAGATACAGGATGGGCAGATTCAGCAGCCCTTCCTGTATCAAGTAGAGGATGTTCATGACGCGGCCGGTGCGCCCGTTGCCATCGGCGAAGGGGTGAATGGCCTCGAACTGGTAGTGCCCCACAGCCATGCGGATCAGCGGGTCCAGTTCGATCTGGTTGTGCAGAAAGCGCTCCCAGTTGGCCAGCATGTCGCGCAAGCGCGCTTCACCTTCCGGCGGGGTGTAGACCGCCGCGCCCGTGC
>Ga0307515_10014710_pt1 | contig 14482 bp, 15 predicted proteins | sample 17_EM_MG_FD_194513 | JGI IMG/M metagenome (GOLD analysis project Ga0307515, IMG submission 194513) | Populus trichocarpa ectomycorrhiza microbial communities from riparian zone in the Pacific Northwest, United States - 17_EM | ecosystem: Host-associated > Plants > Roots > Unclassified | place...
CATGGAAGTGGTGCGGCTGGACTGGATCTTCAAGCTCGGCGCCAGCACCAGCGGCCATGGCGGCGAAGGTCCCGTGATCATCAACGCCTTCTGCAACTTCCTGCGCCAGCTGGAGTTTCCGGGCGACATCCGCGTCAGCATGTTCATCGCCAACCTGGGGCGCAGCAGCTTCGACACGTACCACACGATCGAACGCGCCGACGAGCCCGGGGTGGTGTATGCCGAAGGCGGCGCGCGCACGGTGTGGACCGACTACGCGGCGCGCAAGTCAGCACCGCTGCCCGACTGGTTCCGCGCCAAGCTCACTCGAGCTTGACGATGCGGTGCTTCAACGCAATCAACACCGCTTCGGTGCGGTTGTCGGCGTGCAGCTTGGCCAGGATGTTGGTGACGTGGAACTTCACCGTCGGCATCGCGATGGCCAACTGGCGCGAGATCTCCTGGTTCGAAAGGCCACGCGCCATCAGGGCGAGCAATTCGCGCTCGCGCTGGGTGAGGTCGGCGCCGGTGGTGCCGGAGCTGCCCGGCGTTTCGGCTTCGCGCTGCAACGCCTGGCTCAGCGCGGGCGTCATCACCGGCTGGCCCTGGTGGGTGCTGCGGATCGCGTCGATCAGTTCCCGCGCGTCCGCGCTCTTGAGCAGGAAACCCGAGGCGCCGGCGGCCATCGCGCGCCGCACGTCGGTTGGTTCCAGCACGCCGGCCAGCACCACGAAACGAACCTGCGGCAGCAGCGGGCGCAGCGCGCCGATGGTGGCCACGCCGTCCATGTGCGGCATCAGCAGATCCATCAGCACGACGTGCGGTTCCGCCGCGGGGGCACCGCGCACCGCTTCGGCACCGTCGGCGGCGTCGCCGACCCACTTGACATCCGGTTCGCCGGCCAGCATCGCGGCCAGGCCATGGCGGATCATGGGGTGGTCGTCCACCACGTATACGCGAATCGGTTCCATCATCCCCCGTTCAGACCGGTGCTCTGCAGGGGCGCGTCCTGGATCGTCCGCTTTCTGCCCTGCGTTGGGCCGGGCGAATTTTATGAGCGCGATGTCCGCAACCCGCTATCCCGCGGTATGGGCGCGCAACGGTGCTTATCCCAGGCCCGAAAGCAGCCGGTGCACCAGGTCGGGCGTGGTAGCAGCGCCGGTCTTGCGCATCAGGCGCGCGCGGTACACGTCCACCGTGCGCGGGCTGATGCCCAATCGCTTGCCCATCCCTTTGCTCGTCAGCCCGTCGATCAGCAGCGCCGCGATCTCGCGTTCGCGCGCGGTCAGCACCAGCGTCAGCACGCGCCGTGCCGACAAGTCCTCGAACGCCCAGATGCCCGCGGCATGCGGGTCCTGGGGGTCGAGCGCACGGCCGCTGACATGGCACCAGAACAGCGCCCCGTCGGACAGGCGCTTCATCACGCGCTCGTCGGCGTAGCGGCCGTTCGCATCCAGCTGCGCGGCGATGCGCCGGCCGGTGCGCTCGAACTCGACGCTGCTCGGGTAGAGGATCTCGAACGACTGGCCGACGAGCTGGTCGAGCTGCGCGCCGAACATCGCCAGCAACTCCTGGTTGCAATCGGTCATCAAGCGCTGGCGCGACAGCGCCAAGCCGATGGGCGCCAGCTCGAAGGCGCCGCGGTAGTCCACCGTCACAGCAGCCGTCACAGCAAGGGTCACAGCAAGGAATAGGTGGTGGTGGCGTGCGCGGCGAGTTCGTCGTCGGCGCTGATCACCTGCATCTCGCCGAACACCAGCTTCTTGCCCATGCGCAGCACGCGTGCCACCACGCGCACGCTGCCGCTGGCGCCTGAGACCGGGCGCAGAAAGCTGGTCTGCAGCTGCACCGTGGTCATCGGCTTGAAGCCGCCCAGGCGCGTCATCACGGCCAGCACCATCGCGGTGTCGCAGGCGGCCATCACGGTCTGACCGCACAGCACGCCGCCTTCGTGCACGTGCAGCGGTGTCACCGGCAGCGTCACGGTCACTTCGCCGGCGCGCGCTTCGACCACGCGCAGATCCAGGCCGCGCACCCAGGGCGCGAACACGTGCCCCAGCGCCTGCTGCAGCATGTCGAGATCGGCGAGCGATGTCTGCGGGTCGGGCGTCGGCGTCATGGCGGTACACCAGGGAAAGGGGTTAGGCGATTTTACGTACCCCCTACTTAACGGCTTAAGTAGTACGCTCCCGCGCTTCATCACCAGCAGCAAGCCGGAGCCCCTGCGCATGAACAAGATCTTTCCCAGCGCCGCCGCGGCACTGGACGGCGCCGTCAAGGACGGGCAGCTGTTCGCCGTCGGCGGCTTCGGCCTTTGTGGCATCCCCGAGGCGCTGATCGACGCGCTGCGCGACAGCGGGGTGAAGAACCTGACGGTCATCTCGAACAACGCCGGCACCGACGGCTTCGGCCTGGGCAAGCTGCTGCTCACACGCCAGATCAAGAAGATGATCAGCAGCTACGTCGGCGAGAACAAGGAGTTCGAGCGCCAGTACCTGAACAACGAGCTCGAACTCGAGTTCACGCCGCAGGGCACGCTGGCCGAGAAGCTGCGCGCCGGCGGCGCCGGCATCCCGGCCTTCTTCACGCGCACCGGCGTCGGCACCATGGTCGCCGAGGGCAAGGAGACGCGCGAATTCGACGGCCACACCTACGTGATGGAGCGTTCCTTGGTGCCCGACGTCTCGCTGGTGAAGGCCTGGAAGGCCGACCACTCGGGCAACCTGCAGTTCCGCCTGACCGCGCGCAACTTCAACCCGGCCGCGGCGATGGCCGGCAAGGTGACGATCGTCGAGGTGGAGCACCTGGTGCCCACCGGCACGTTCGAACCCGACAGCGTGCACCTGCCCGGCATCTACGTGCACCGCATCTTCCACAACGCGAATCCGGTGAAGCACATCGAGAAACGCACGATCACCGAGAAGAAGGGAGCCTGAGATGGCCTGGACCCACGACCAGATGGCCGCGCGCGCGGCCAAGGAGCTGGAAGACGGCTTCTACGTGAACCTGGGCATCGGCCTGCCGACGCTGGTGGCAAACTTCGTCAACCCGGAGATCGAGGTCTGGCTGCAAAGCGAGAACGGCATGCTCGGCATCGGCCCGTTCCCCACCGAGGATGAAGTCGACGCCGACCTCATCAACGCCGGCAAGCAGACCGTGACCACGATTCCCGGCAGCAGCATCTTCGGCAGCCACGACAGCTTCGCGATGATCCGCGGCGGCAAGATCAACCTGTCGATCCTGGGCGCGATGCAGGTCAGCGAAAAGGGCGACCTGGCGAACTGGATGATCCCCGGCAAGATGGTCAAGGGCATGGGCGGCGCGATGGACCTGGTGGCCGGCGTCGCACGCGTGCTGGTGCTGATGGAGCACGTGGCGAAGAAGAAGGACGGCGGCATCGACCTGAAGATCCTGCCGCAGTGCACCTTGCCGCTGACGGGCGTCGCCGTGGTCGACCGCATCATCACCGACCTGGCGGTGATGGACGTCACTCCGCAGGGCTTGAAGCTCGTCGAGCTGGCTCCCGGTGTGACACGCGAAGAACTGCAGAGCAAGACGGGCGTTCCGCTGCAGTGACGCAGGCGTGAGACGCCACGGCGGCCACGGCGCCGCTGCCGCGCTGGCGCTGCTGGCGGCCTGCGCGTCGCCACCGCCCGAACTACCGCCGCCGCCCGAAGCCGCCGGCGGTGCCGGCGCGAAACCGGGTTGGACGTCGACGCACTCGATGGTGGCGGCGGCGCATCCGCTGGCGGCCGAAGCCGGGCAGGCGATGCTGCGTGCGGGCGGTTCCGCGGTGGATGCCGCGGTTGCTGCGCAGATGGTGCTGGCGCTGGTGGAGCCGCAGTCCAGCGGCCTGGGCGGCGGCGCCTTCATGCTCAGCTGGGACGGGCGTGCACTGGTGGCCTGGGACGGCCGCGAGACCGCGCCCGCCAGCGCCGACGAGCGCCTGTTCCTGGACGCACAAGGCCGCCCGCCAAGCGCGGCCGAAGCGACCTACGGCGGCCGCGCCGTCGGCATTCCAGGTGCGGTGAAGATGCTCGAAGCCGCGCATCGCGAAGCCGGCCAGCTGCCCTGGGCGCGCCTCTTCGAACCATCCATCGCACTCGCCGAGAACGGCTTCCCGATGGGCGCGCGGCTGCGCGGCCTGCTGCTGGCCGAACCACGCCTGAAGGCCGACCCGCGCGCCCGCGCCTACTTCTTCGACGCCGCCGGCGAGCCCTGGCCAGTGGGCCATCGGCTGCAGAACCCGGCGCTAGCGGCGCTGCTGCGGCAGATCGCGCGCGACGGCAGCGCGGCGCTGCACCAGGGGCCGGTGGCCGTCGAGATGGTCTACCGCGTGCGCAGCCATCCGATGCCGGGGCACTTGTCCGAAGCGGACCTGGCGGCGTACCGGCCGCAACGGCGCGAGGCGCTGTGCGCCGTGTGGCGTGTGCGGTACCGCGTCTGCGGCATGCCGCCGCCATCGTCGGGGCAGCTGGCGCTGATGCAGATGCTGGGCATTGCGGAGCACCTGCCGCTGCCTGCCGTCGCCGCCGACGGTGTGCCCGGGCCCGAGTGGCTGCACCTCTACAACGAGGCCACGCGACTGGCCTTCGCGGACCGCGCGGCGTATGTCGCCGACCCGGCCTTTGTCGCCGCGCCCGCCGGCGGCTGGGCCGGCCTGCTCGATGCGGGCTACTTGCGCCGGCGCGCGGCGCTTGTCGGCACCGCGGCCATGCCGCCACCACAGGCCGGGCAGCCCGAACACGGCACCAGCCACGTCAGCATCGTCGACGCACAAGGCCGTGCGGTGGCGCTTACCACCAGCGTCGAATACGCCTTCGGTGCGCGCGTGATGGCCGACGGCGGCAGCGGCCTGCCCGGCGGCTATCTGCTGAACAACCAGCTGAGCGACTTCGCGTGGCTGCCCGCCGATGCGCAGGGCCAGCCGGTGGCGAACCGCCTGCAGCCCGGCAAACGCCCGCGCTCCAGCATGAGCCCGACGCTGGTGTTCGACGCCCCCAGCGGGCAACTGCTGATGACCGCGGGCTCGGCCGGCGGGCCGCACATCATTCATTACACCGCGCGCGCGCTGCTGGCCACGCTGGCCTGGGGCCTGGCACCGCAGGCGGCGCTGGATGCGCCGAACTTCGGCAGCATCGGCGGGCCGCTGGTGCTGGAGGCCGGCCGCTTTCCGCCGTCGACGATGGAAGGGCTGCGCGGCCGCGGCCACCGTGTGGTGGAAGCCGCGCTGACCAGCGGCACGCAACTGGTGATGCGACGGGGCGAAGGGTGGGCCGCTGCCGCCGACCCGCGCCGCGAAGGCAGCGCGCGCGGCGACTGAATTCAGCGGCTCTTCAACGCCTGCGCTGCCTCGGACACCAGCACCGGGCCGCGGTAGATCAGCCCGGTGTAGATCTGCACCAGATCGGCACCGGCCTCGAGCTTCGCGCGCGCATCGGCGCCGCTCAGCACGCCGCCGACGCCGATGATCGGATAGCCCGCACCGAGCGCCGTGCGCAACTGGCGGATCACGCGGTTGCTGGCCTGGAACACCGGCGCGCCGCTGAGGCCGCCGCTTTCATCGGCATGCGGCAGGCCTTGCACCGCGTCGCGGGCCAGCGTCGTGTTGGTGGCGATCACGCCGTCGATGCCGTTCTTCTTCAGCGTCGCGGCGATCAGCACGATCTGGCTCTCGTCGAGATCGGGCGCGATCTTCAGGAACATCGGCACCACGCGGCCTTGGGCTGCGGCCAGTTCGCGCCGGCGCATCTGCAGCGCGGACAGCAGCGCATCCAGCGCCGCGTCGCTCTGCAGATCGCGCAGGTTCTTCGTGTTCGGGCTGCTGATGTTGACGGTGACGTAGTCGGCGAACGGGTACACGCCCGCCAGCCCCAGCAGGTAGTCGTCCACCGCGCGTTCGATCGGCGTCGCTGCGTTCTTGCCGATGTTCAGCCCCAGCACGCCGCCGGCGGCGCGGAAGCTCTTCGCGCGCTGCACATTGGCGACGAAGGCATCGAGCCCTTCGTTGTTGAAGCCCATGCGGTTGATCAGCGCCTGTCGCGCCGGCAGCCGGAACAAACGCGGCTGCGGGTTGCCCGCTTGAGCTTTCGGCGTGACGGTGCCCACCTCGATGTGGCCGAAGCCCATCGCGCCCAGACCGTCGATGCAGCGGCCGTTCTTGTCCAGGCCCGCGGCCAGGCCGATGCGGTTCGGAAAACGCAGGCCGGCGACGCTGACCGGGTCGTCGACGCGCGCCTGCTGCCACAGGCATTGCGCCGGCGTGTTCTGCAGCCGGGCCAGGCTGGCCAGCGTGAGTTCGTGGGCGCGTTCGGGGTCCAGGCCGAACAGGAAAGGGCGGGTGAGGACGTACGGAACTAGCGACATGAGCGCGGATTGTCTCAGGCGGCCACCACGGATAATCCGCGGCCATGACGCAGGACGAACTGAAGGCTTTGGTGGGCCGCGCGGCGCTGGAACACGTGGTGCCCGGCGAGCTGGTGGGTGTGGGCACCGGCAGCACGGTCAATCATTTCATCGACGCGCTGGCCGGCCTCAAGGGCCCCAAGCCCCGGATCGCCGGCGCGGTGTCGAGTTCGGTGACCAGTACTGCACGGCTGCTGGCGCACGGCATCCGCGTCTTCGAAGCGGACGAGGTGGGCGCCCTGCCGGTGTACATCGACGGCGCCGACGAGATCGACCCGCACGGTTTCATGATCAAGGGCGGCGGCGCGGCGCTGACGCGCGAGAAGATCGTCGCCGACCTGGCGCAGCGTTTCGTCTGCATCGCCGATGCCAGCAAGCAGGTGCCGGTGCTGGGGCGTTTTCCGCTGCCCGTCGAGGTGATCGGCATGGCCGCGGCGCAGCTCACGCGGCGCTTCGCGGCCATCGGCGGCCGGGCCGTGCGGCGCGAGGGCGTGGTCACCGACAACGGCCATCCGATCCTGGACGTGCACGGTCTGGCGATCGCCGACCCACTGGCGCTGGAAACCGAAATCAACCAGTGGCCCGGGGTCGTGACGGTGGGCCTGTTCGCGCGCCACCGCGCCAGCCTGTGCCTGCTGGGAACCGCGACCGGCGTGCAGACGCTGGTGTTCTAATCGGGGGCAAACCTCGCCACCCAAGGACTCAGCTTTGGCCAAACCCAATTACTCGTTCGAAAAGCGCCAACGCGAGCTGGCCAAGAAGAAGAAGAAGGAAGAGAAGGAAAAGGAAAAGGCCGCGCGCAAGGCCGCCGGCCTGCCGCCGGTCGCCGATGAACCCGAAGACGGCGAAGCGCCGGGCTCCGAAACGGGTCAACCCACCGGCTGAGCGCCGTCCGCCTGAGCCCGCCGCGCTGCGCGCACACGCCAGCGTGCCGGGTCGATGGCATCGACCAAGTCCTGCTCCAGCGGCCACGGCATGCCCGTGGCCTGCGCCGCCACCAGCCGGCCCAGCAGCGGCGCCAATGTCAAACCCCGGGCGCCCAGCGCCGTCAGCACAAAAAACCCTTGCTCGCGCGGCAGCAGCCGGGCCTGGTCGGCGCGCATGCCGGCCGGCCATGACGGCAGCGGCAAAGCGCCTACGATCGGCAAGCGGTCGTCGGCATGCAGGCGCCAGCCGGTGCGGCCCTGCCAGCGCGCTGGGTCATGCGGCGCTTCGATAGCGCACAGGCGCCGCAGACGTTCGATGTTGAGACGGTGGTCGGCTTCGCGCAGCGACACATCGTCAGGCTCGCCCGTCTCACGCGTGGCCCCGCAGAGGATGCCGCCCGGCAGCGGCAGCGCATAACCATCGCCGGCCACCGGGCGCAGCAGCGTCGTGGGGCCGCTCCAGAACGTCACTTGGCCGCGCGTGTGCTGCAGCGGCCAGCGGGCGTGGCCGCTGTGTTGCAGCAGCGCCGGGGCCGATGCGGCGTTGGCCAGCACCACGATGGGCGCTTGCGCAAGCTGCCGGCCTTGGTGGTCGAACAGCTGCCACTGGTCACCCGCGCGCTGCAGCCGGGCGACGGCGGCGTTGCCGACAAAGCGCACGCCGGGCCCGGCCAGGGCCTGGGCGACGAACGCGGCCGGCGCCATCCAGCCGCCGCCCGGGTAGAACCAGGCCGGCCGATCGAGCGCCACGCCAGCCAGCGCCGAGGCCTGCTCGCTCGCCAGCGCCTGGACGTAGTCGGCCGGCAGGCCCAGGCGCGTGAGCATCGCCTGCATACCGGCCAGGTCCTCGGCGCGGTCGTCCAGGCGCAGCAGACCTTGCACGGCACCGGCCGCGCCGCGGGCCACGGCGTCGGCATGGCGACGCTGCGCGTGCAGCGCGGCGGCCCGGAACAGGCGCGCGTAGGGGCCGTCGTCGGCGTTGACCGTGCCGTGGAACAAGCCACCCGGGTTGCCTGATGTTTCCTGAGCGGGCGCGCCATGCCGGTCCAGCACCGTGACCGCCACGCCCGCACGCGCCAGCGCTTCGGCCGCACAGGCGCCGGCCAGGCCGGCGCCGACGACGACCGCTTCGGTGGCCGTTGGCACCGCGGCCGAAGGCAGCGCGTGCATCTGGAAGCGTGGCGCAAAACGCGCCAGCGTGATGTCGCGCTTGCCGCCGATGCCGCTGCCCAGCTGCACCTCGAAGCCCGCGGCGGTCAGCCCGTCGCGCAGTTCGTGCGCTGCGCTCCAGGTGGCCAGCGTCGCACCGGGCGCGGCGATGCGGCCCAGCGCCTTCAGTACGCGCGGCTGCCACATCTCGGGGTTGCGCGCGGGTGCGAAACCGTCGAGGAAAAACGCGTCGGCCGTGGCGCGCAGGCGGGGCAGAACGGCCGCCACGTCGCCGAAGGCCAGCAGCAGCGTGAGCCGGTGCTCGTCGAAGTCCAGTGCGTGCAGGTTGGGCGTCAGCGGTGGCCAGCTGGCCACCAGCGCCGCCGCGAGTTCCGGCAGCGGCGAGCCGGCGTGCGCGCGGCGCAGGTCGTCACGCGTCGGCGGATGCCGTTCCACCGCGACGAACACCAGGCGCTCGCAGCGCTGCGGGTCGCGCCGCCAAGCGTCCCAGGTGGCAAGGAAGTTGTTGCCGAGGCCGAAGCCGGCCTCGACGATCACGAAGCGCTTGCGCGCGCGCCAGCGCTCGGGCAGCCCGTTGCCTTGCAGGAACACATGCCGCGCCTGTGCCAGTGCGCCGATGCGCGGGTGGTAGACGTCGCCGAAGGCCGGCGCCTGCGGCACCGCGCCGCTGAAGTCGATCTGCGCCGGGCGGATCGGTTCGGTCTTCACCGCCGCCGCTGATCCAGCCAGGCCAACAGCGTCTCGCGCACCGGCGTCAGGCCACGGTAGTCCAGCACCGCCGGGCTCATCGTCGCGACCGCGTCATGCAGCGCCGCGGCGCGCCGCGAATCCGACGCGAGTTCGGCCAGGTCCTGCAACTGCACGTGGATCGTGAACACCGCCTGCGCGCGCTCGGGCAGCGGGATGAAGCTCTGATGTTCGCTGCGGAACCAGGCGCCTTGTTCGAGCGGCTGCGTCCAGCGCTGCGGGTCGGTGTGCGCAGGGTGGGCGTTCAGGCGCGGGTGGTCGGTGATGGTCCAGACGAAACGTTCCCAGGCCTCTGGGCCGGTGACCACACGCAGCAGGCCAGCGGTGGCCTTCAGCAGCAGCGCGTTGTCGGCGACCGGCGCATGCACCTCGGTGAAGTGGCGGCCGACCTTGGCCTCGGGTGCCCAGTGGCTGGGCAGGCAGACGGCCAGCCACGGGATCGTGCCGGTGCTCGCGTCCAGGATCGCGAAGTCCTCGGCGAAGGACAGGCTCGCCAGGCCCGCCAGGCGCCACGCGGGCGGCAGGCCTTGCAGACAGCGCGTGACCTCGTCGCCGAGGCCGAAGCTGCCGGCGCGCAGCTGTTCGATGTCGCCGGTGCGCGTGACCGCGGTGCCCAGCGTCAGGGCCCGCGCCTGTTCGCCGTCCCAGACCCAGGCCTGCGGCTGTTCGGTGGCGGCATGGCGGCACAGCGCGTCGAGCGCCGACCCTGCATCGAAGTCGGCCACGGCGCACAGCGCGCGCGGCCAGAAGGCCGTGAGTACCGCGAGCTTCTCGCGCTGGTGTGCCGTGCCCGGCGGCAGCGGCGTCAGCTGCGGCGTGCCGGGCGCCACGCGCCGCAGCCCGGGCTGCATGCGGAAGGGCGCGGTGACGGCGGCGTCGAAATCGAAGGGCATGGCGGCGATGATGCCTGCGCCAAAGACGAAGGGCACCCGCGGGTGCCCTTGGCAAGCATCAGAGGAAGGCGCGGCTCAGACGCGCTTCTTGTACTCGTGCGTGCGGGTGTCGATTTCGATCCGGTCGCCGTTTTCCACGAAGATCGGCACGCTGACCACGAAGCCCGTGCCCACCAGCTTGGCCGGCTTCAGCACCTTGCCCGAGGTGTCGCCCTTGACGGCCGGATCGGTCTCGATCTCGCGCACGACGGTGGTGGGCAATTCGACGCTGATGGCCTTGCCGTCGTAGAAGACGACTTCCACCGTCATGCCGTCTTCCAGGTAGCTGATGGCGTCGCCCATGTTCTCGGCTTCCACCTCGAACTGGTTGTATTCGGCGTCCATGAAGACGTACATCGGATCGGCGAAGTAGGAGTAGGTGCACTCCTTCTTGTCCAGCACGATCTGGTCCATCTTGTCGTCGGCCTTGAAGACCGTCTCGGCGCCGAACCCGCTGAGCAGGCTCTTCATCTTGATGCGCACGGTGGCGGCGTTGCGGCCGCCGCGGCTGTATTCGGTCTTCAGCACGACCATCGGGTCCTTGCCCTGCATGATGACGTTGCCGGCGCGGATTTCTTGAGCGATCTTCATGGGTGTTTCCGTCGGTTGGCCCGCGCGGTTCAGGGATGGGTCCGGGCGGCGGGCTGCTCGCTAGGCGCAAAGCCCCTGATTCTAGCAGCGGGGCGCCTGCGGGGGATGGGTTTGCACGAAGGCGAGCAACTGCATCACAAGGTCTTGCTGGCCCTGCAGCGCGCGGCGCAGCCACAGGAAGGGCTCGGGCGAGAGCGCATGCACACCCGGCCAGGGCGCCCCGAGGCCGTTCCAGGCCCGCCAGGCGTCGGCCACACCGGGCGGAGCCTGCAGGCGGTGCAGCAGTGCTTCGACCTTGGCGGCGTGCGCGCCGTCGTGCTGCGGATAAGCCTGCCAGACGAAGGGGGCGCCGGCCCAGATGGCGCGCACCAGCGAGTCTTCGCCGCGCACGAAGCTGAGGTCCGAAGACCACAGCAGCGCATCGAAATCGGCCTGGTTCAGCCAGGGCAGGGCGTGCAGGCGTACCGCAGGCGCTGCGCGCATCACCTGGCGCTGCGCCGGGCCGGGCGTCAGCAGCAGCAGCGTGGGTTCGGCGGCCAGGTCGTCCAGCAGCGGGCCGATCGTGGCGTTGTCGTAGCAGAAGAGCGTGACGACACGTTCGTCCGGCCGCCGTGCGATGCCCTGGTTCAGCAGCCAGTCCTGGCGGTTGAAGCCATCACGCTGGGCCTGCAGCTCGGGTTCGCGCAGCAGCCCGCCGCTGCGCGGCGTGAAGCCGGGGAAGAAGAACCACTTGGTCAGGCCGTTGCGTTGCGGCGAAGGCAAGCCATGCGACCGTTCGACATAGTCCTCGGCGCTCAGGTATTCCAGGTTGATCCACACCGGCGGCCGCTGGCGCTGCGCCATCGCTTCCACGGTCTCCGGCGGCGGGTCGCAGCCGAAGGCTTCGATGACCACATCGCCGGCTTCGGCAGGCCCCGGCCACGGCATCAAGTGCACGTCGGGCAGGCCCTGCGGTGCCATGAAGGCCAGCGGCGACGGATCGTCGATCACCAATCGCACCTGCTGCCCACGCGCCGCCAGGTTCGCGGCCAGGCGCCAGCAGACGCCGGCGTCGCCGAGGTTGTCGATCACGCGGCAGTACACATCCCACAGCAGGCCCGGCATGGGGCGATTATCGAAGCGTGGACAATCGCGCCGCGATGAGCGACGACAGCAAGGAAGCCCCTGCCGCGAACGATGCGCGCGACAAGCTGCTGGCCGAGGTGGCCGCGCTGCCCGGCCTGCCCGGCGTGTACCGCTGGTACGACGCCCAGGGCGGGCTGCTGTACGTGGGCAAGGCGCGCAACCTGAAGAAGCGCGTCAGCAGCTATCTGCACAAGGACCACGACGGCACGCGCATCGGCCACATGGTCAGCCGCATCGCGCGGCTGCAGACCACCGTCGTGCGCAGCGAGGCCGAGGCGCTGCTGCTCGAAAACAACCTCATCAAGACGCTCGACCCGAAATTCAACATCCTGTTCCGGGACGACAAGAGCTACCCGTACCTGAAGCTCGTCTCGCACGCGTTCCCGCGCATGGCCTACTTCCGCGGTTCGGTCGACAAGAAGCACCGCTACTTCGGCCCGTACCCGAACGCCTGGGCGGTGAAGCAGACGATCCAGCTGATGCAGAAGGTGTTCCGGCTGCGCACCTGCGAAGACACGGTGTTCAACCACCGCTCGCGGCCTTGTCTGCTGTACCAGATCCAGCGCTGCACGGCGCCCTGCGTCGGCTTCATCACGCCCGAGGACTACACGCGCGACGTGCGCGACGCCGAACGTTTCCTGCTCGGCGAGACGCAGGAAGTGATCGATGATCTGCAGGCGAAGATGATGATGCACGCCGAAGCGCTGGAGTTCGAGCGCGCGGCCGCGCTGCGCGACCGCATCGGTTCGCTGTCGCGCGTGCTGCACCAGCAGGTGATGGACGAGAGCAGCCTGTCGGCGGCCGACCGCGACGTCGACGTCCTGGCCGTGAAGGTGGCCGGCGGCCGCGCCTGCGTCAACCTGGCGATGGTGCGTGGCAGCCGGCATCTCGGCGACCGCGCGTACTTCCCCACCCATGTCGACGAAGGCGCCGCGCTGCAGGTGCCCGAAGAAGACGACGCGGCCGAAGCGCCGCGTTCGCCGGAGATCGCGGTGCTCGAAGCCTTCATCGCGCAGCACTACATCGGCCAGCCGGTGCCGCCGCAGCTGATCACGAGCCACGCGGTCGATGCCTCGCTGCTCGAGGCTTTGGGCGAAGCCGCCGGTGTGCGCGTGCGTGCGCAGCACAACCCGCGCGAACAGCGCCGCATCTGGCTGGAGATGGCCTGCAAGGGCGCCGAACTGGCACTGGCGCGGCTGCTGGCCGAAGAAGGCTCGGCGCAGCAACGCACGCGCGCGCTGGTCGAAGCCTTGGACCTCGACATCGAAGACCCGTCGGCCCTGCGCATCGAGTGTTTCGACATCAGCCATACCGCCGGCGAAGCGACGCAGGCTTCCTGCGTGGTCTACGAAAACCACGGCATGCAGAGCGCGCAGTACCGCCGCTTCAACATCGAAGGCATCATCGGCGGCGATGACTATGCCGCGATGCGCCAGGTGCTGACACGCCGCTATGCGCGCCTGGCCGAGGCGGTGGCCGCAGGCAAGACCGACGAAGCCGAGGCCGCACCGCAGCCTGCGCCGGTCGAAGAGCCGGCTGCGGCGAAACCCAAACGCGGCGCCGCGCGCCTGCCGGATCTGGTGCTGGTGGACGGCGGCCGCGGCCAGGTGGCGATGGCGCGCGAGGTGTTCGACGAGCTCGGCCTGGACGTCTCGCTGATCGTCGGCGTCGAGAAAGGCGAAGGCCGCAAGGTCGGGCTGGAAGAACTGGTGTTCGCCGATGGCCGGCCCAAGGTCTATCTGGGGCATGATTCGGCGGCGCTGATGCTGGTGGCGCAGATCCGGGACGAGGCGCACCGTTTCGCGATCACCGGCATGCGCGCGCGCCGTGCCAGCGTGCGCACCGGGGGCAGCCGGCTTGAGGACATTGCCGGCGTCGGCCCCCGCAAGCGGGCGCGTTTGCTGCAGCGCTTCGGTGGGCTGCGCGGTGTGGCCAGCGCCGGCGTCGAAGACCTGGCCAGCGTCGAAGGCATCAGCCGTGAACTGGCAGAGGAGATCTACCGTGCGCTGCACTGATGAAGAAGACGATCGCTCCGCGCCGCGCCGCCTGATGCTGCTGAGCGTGGCGGGCCTGGGCCTGCTGCTGACCGGTTGCGCCGCGCCGAAACCGCCGCCGGCGCCCGTGCCCGCACCGCAGGCGGTACCCGCGCCGGAGCCGCCCCCACCGCCGCCACCACCGCCTGCACCCGCGCCGCCGCCGGCCGGCCGGCGGCCGCTTGCAGACCTGGGGCCGATGGTGCTGGTGCCGCCGGCGGAGCCCGCGCGCAACTGGGAGGAGTTCAAGCGCGCCGCCGCACGCCGCATGGTGGTGGCCAGCCCGAACTTCGGCTACCTCGGCAAACCGCCGCCGATGCTGTTCGGCATCCCCATCCTCGAGATCGAACTCAACGCCGACGGCAGCGTGCGCGACATCGTCGTCACGCGCCCGCCGGCCAACATCGAGGCGCAGGACACGATCGCCATCGCCAAGGAAGCCATCCACCGCGCCGCGCCTTTCGGCGACATGGCGCGCCTGGCCAAGCCCTGGAAGTGGACCGAGGTCTTCCTCTTCAACGACAGGCGGCAGTTCAAGCCGCGCATCCTGGACTGAGACGTGTTCTTCACCATT
>Ga0307515_10014711_pt1 | contig 14481 bp, 9 predicted proteins | sample 17_EM_MG_FD_194513 | JGI IMG/M metagenome (GOLD analysis project Ga0307515, IMG submission 194513) | Populus trichocarpa ectomycorrhiza microbial communities from riparian zone in the Pacific Northwest, United States - 17_EM | ecosystem: Host-associated > Plants > Roots > Unclassified | place...
ATGGTATATGATCTGGATTTGAGATTCCAGGAATAATTTTGGAGAATAATTTGGAAGCGACAATACAAGGATTGTGGATGACACATTGTGGAATCAAAATTCTGATAGCAGATCGCCGGGAATTTGACTAGAATGGGATGAGGTGTCGCCGGTCATTTCTGCAGTGCACAGCTACGACGGCGAGGCATAAGGCAAGTTTGGATGTGAACAAGGTAAAACAGGTCAATAGTGTACAACAGGGACGTCTGTAATCATAATGATGATGAGGACATCTCTTGGGTTTTACTTGGGTAGTGTCCTTATATAAATGTGTTTACTTAAAAAAATAATTTTATTATATATATATATATATATATATATATATATATATTTGTTGTAGATAATTTTAAAATAAATTTTTATATTTTAAAATAAACAAAAAAATCAGAGATATATCTTACTATCACTCCTTTGAATCATTCATCAAAACTACCCTCCCTTCGCTTATTCAAAAGTGCTTCAAATAGTATTTTATAAAACTTAATTTTTTTTTAAATTTTTAAATAATTTTAGTGTGTCGATATTAAAAATAATTTTTAAAAAATAAAAAGAATTATTTTTATATATTTTAAAATATAATGTACGTTAAAAGCAACTATTATGATTGTTTTAATATATTTTTTATGATTTTAATGTCATAATATAAAAAAAAAATCTTAAAAAAAATTAATTTAATATATTTTCAATTAAAATAACCCCTTTAAAAATCACCTATACTAAACAAACACAAACAACCAACTGTTAAGGCAACTTGTACCAAAATAAAAGGTTAAAAAAAGAGTGCATCAGTTAATTAAAAGAGTGGGTGAAATTAATAGTTTAAAAGATAGCTTATGCATTCAATATTTCATAGCAAACTTAGAATGAGAATGGAACTGCAGTCCACTGTGTTATGGCTCCTATCATTAAAAAAGATAGATCAAGAAATCAGATTTTCACTTTCTAATATTCAGAAGAGGCCATTTGTGCATTTATCAAAACGTCTACACTATTTCTTTAGAGATGTCGATCAAGCATTTAACCCTAGACTAAAACCAGGAGTGAATGCCTAAAGAAGTTGAAAGGTCTGAAGAACCATTTTGAAATGCCCCCCCACCAGCAGGCAAGCTCCTGGGCATGCCAGATCTCAAAAGAACGATCCTGTACACGGCAGAATTCCCTGCCAGTTGCTTCGTTGTTCACTGCAGGTTTTCTTCCATCTGAAGCCATGAGGTACGTAGCAGGTGCTATTTTTCCTCCGCCTCCATCTCTAACTCATCAGGCCACTTCCAGTACCAGGTCTGCCTTAACGATAGATTCTTTTGACATAATTCTTAAAATTCAGGTTCAGTATGTCCATGAGGCTGAGACAAGCTTAATGCAAACACCGCATCATGACTTCAGCACACATGCGAGGGATGAAAAGAAGCTAAAGTCACAAATGCGCGCGCCTGTGCATCCAGATAATTGCCCAGCTGCTGGAGAGATTAAAATGGTTTCACCAGCGTCATCTGTGATATTGCCACACCTACGCTTCCCACGAGCTCCATGGTTGCCCGCAGCGAAGCGCATACATCTCCATCTCGTCAACAAAAACTCTAAGCTGCATAGCAGAAACCCTGTAGTAGGCACCGTGGACACACTAAATTCACTATTCATTGCTACATTGCAATGAATATTGTGCCGGAGGGAGTTAGGTTTTTTTTGCATGCCAAATTAATCATTTATAATTTGACCGGAGGTATATGTGATTTTTTCATTTTGCATGAACAATTAAATTACTTTATTAAAATTACCCTCCACATCAAAAAATTTAAATTATAATTTGAGGGTATTGAAGCCTTTTACTTTTTAAATACAGTCGAAAGATATATTTGTCCTCTTGGAATAAAAATAAGATCAAACATACATTCAACGTTCTTTTATCTTTGCACAATTTTATTTTATTTTGTTAATTTCAGAACCGTCAAGCTAATTTGATATTTTTAAGTTATTTAATAAATATTAAAATTAAAAAATTAGTGGTATGTGTGCAGTGTCTAAAAACCACCAAATATCATTTGGACACGTGTGCAGTGTCTTCTTATTCTTTCAGTGTGTTATTAGAAGCTACACCACATGCTTTTAATTTATGTTTCAATTAATATCCATTCTTTATAATTTTTTATTTTGCTTATTTAGCATTCTTTTGAATAGAGGCTTTTAATAAATTATTTTTTATATATTTAATTCTTGAAGATATAATTCTCATCTATATATTTTTTTAATATTTTATTTAGGTGAGATTTGTTTTTATTAATAATAAAAAATAATTATTTTTAGATAATATTTCTAACACGTGGAACCATATAAATATTTTTTCTTTTTATTTTGTTTATTCAATTTCATGTGAATCTCTATTTTTATTATTGTTTGATTGAATAAAAAATTAATTTTAATAGACAAATTTAGTAAATAAAGTTGGTAAATATCCCATATTACTAGATTAAATATCTTGATCTATATTTATTTTAATTTTTTTAATTATTAATGATAACTTTTTTCTATTTATTTATATAAAAAAAAACTTCAATTCATTTAATTAAATAATTGCATAATTTTTTTGTGTGTACAAGAAGAAGGGGTCTAGGCATGTGGAGAAAGAAATAGTTTTTTTGCCTCTATTTTTCTGTCTTGTACTGTCTCGTCTGTGTTGTCACATCGCTTGTGCTTTGGGCATCATTTCCGAACCCAAAGCAATGAGTTGAGGCTTTCACGAGTGAACAAAAAGCTGGCAGTTGATGAATTATTGAGGCTTGGCTGGCTCACATGGAGTGCCCAAGACATAAATGTGGAGATTGTTTGTTGGTGCCACGTTCCATCTGTTCAACGTGAAGGGACAACGTTTTAATAAATGTTACAAAGCAAGCACACCGCCTTCTCTTTTGTTCCTAACAACGCCGTGTTGATCTCAGAATCTACAGTTCAACGCCATCTCCTCCTGTTTAGAGCCTTTGATTGCACGTCTGGAGATCCCCAAAATCATGTCTTGTCTTTGAATAATTGACATTACATCATGATGGATCGATCTTGCAAAATTAATTAGTCGGTAGTAGTGGTTTGCACTTTACAGTCCAGTGTTGTGATGAGCGTCAGGTTAAAAAATAAAAAATAAAAAAAATGAAGGTTATAAAAATATAATTATTTTATATTTTTATTAAATTTGGTATGGATAAATTTTAAAAGTTTAAAATTAAATTGTATAAGGGTTATCATAATATATTCTTATCGACTTAGCTAACTCAAAAGCATCCTATCCGACTAATAAAAAAAGTTAAAAGATGAAATTAAAAAAAAATAATGAAGTTGACATAATTTTTTTTTTGAATTCGAGGAAACCCCGTCCCCCGGAAAGCGCACTTTGTGGGCCTAGATGAGCGAGTAAAACTCCGGCTGTCTCAGGCTCTTACAAGAGGTGTATGCCCTAACTCGAACTCGAGACATGCTGTGCAGATCTCAAGCCCTTTGCCATCACGCTACGCCCCTTGGGGATAAAAAACAAATACTACCGACCCAACTTCTTGTCTAGCCCTGATTTAAAATTAAACCATGTGAAAGTTGTCCCGACATGACCAAGTTGACTTGACTAGTCTGAAAATAATTTGACTCATTGATAAAAAAAAAAATCATAAAGAAATCCTCCTAAAAAAAGGATGAAATTGACAAAAAAAACTTATCGACTCAACTACCTACTTGGCTCGAGTTTAAAAGTAAATCATATATGAGTTGTCTTGACTAATCAAAAAATAATCTGACTGTTTGATTAAAAAAAATTTCTAAAAGAAATCCTCTTGCAAAAAGAGAGGATGAAATTGACAAAAAAAACATATTAACTGAACTTCTTACTTAGTTCGAGTTTAAAAATAAATCATATGAGATAGGGGTGAGTAAAAAAACCGAGAAAACCGGAAAAAAAATAACTGAAAAAACTAAACTGTGAAAAAAAACCAATTAAAATTTTGAAAAAACCAGCCGGTTCGGTTTTGGTTTCATAAGCCTAAAACCGAACCGAACCCAAACCGGAAAAAAACTGAGTCAAAACTGAGTCAAACCAAAAAAACCGAGACAAAGTGGAAAAACATAGCCAAACTGAACCGAAAATGATCACTCCTGATATAAGAGTTGTCTTGACGTGATTCAGTTGACTTGATGAATTTAAAGATAACTCATATTACTGATTAAGTAAGTTTAAGAATGAATTTAATAAGAAAGAAAGATAAGATAAACAAAAAACAAAATAGAGTTAAGAATGGTCTTTACCAACTTAATGATCTATCAAAGTGTTTTGTTCCTCTAGGTGGTGGCCCAGTGGTAAGAGTTTGGGAACAAGAGGTTTGCTCCCTCTGTGGTTTCAGGTTCGAGCCCTGTGGTTGCTCATATGATGGCCACTGGAGGCTTACATGGTCGTTAACTTTAGGGCCCGTGGGATTAGTCAAGGTGCGCGCAAGCTGGCCCGAACACCTACGTTAAACTAAAAAAAAGTGTTTTGTTCCTCGCATCTTCTTTGTTATATGTTTCACTTCTAAAATCTTGTATCATTATCTTGGTCATCTTCATTATTATTTCTTTCTCAAATTTTATCTATCAAGTCCTGTCTGGTTACAGGATCTGTATTTTTGAATTGTAGTGAATGTAGTTCAGAAAAATCTAAGGTAAACTCATTTATCTTTGTCTAAACCTGAAAAAAAAATGAGAATTATAAGATAATGTATTTAGTTAAAATTTGATAATAATTGGACTGTATATCCTTTAGGAAAATGTATTTAATTAAAAGTAATGAAGCAGTAATTATAAGAAAAAATGAGAATGAAGATAAAAAGTCAACATATTTTTATTAGGTGAGAATAAAAATAAGAAATAAGAATGAAATTTCTTTTTTTTTTATTAAAAATGATATATTATTAAAATAAATATATAAAACTATTTTGATTGTATGACCTCTACTACTATCATCAATATCTTTTTTTGTTGGAAATCTATTTAATTAACATGATTTAAACAAATTATGGATGAATAAGGAACTAATTCTAAAAAACCCTTGGTTTTTCTACATTTAATTCTTAATTTATAGTGGCTAATCAAGGATTTATAATGGTAGAAATTAATTCTTATTAATTATTTAACCTTTTAACTTCCAAAATTCATTATAAAAAATAAAGTGAAGGAAGAGTTTAGAACTTGATTTTGTTAGATTTTTAAATACTCTTCATCGGCTCATATTTTAGTATTTTTTTCTCATTTTAACCTTTGATTTTTCTTCTAAATCTAGAGTTTAGGTTCATTTTGTAAGAAATGCTTGAGTTTTATATTCTTTTGTTCAAATATCTTATTTAGATGTGCATCTAAACTAAGATGATGTTTGAATCTTGGGAGGTTGCAAATATCATATCTGTACAATTGAGGAGCAATAAAGCTTTAATGATAAATAATTCATCATTGATAACAACAAAAATTTTGTTACTTTAAAGTGTTTCAATAAGTAAGTAACCTTATATGATTTAATATATATATATATATATTACTAGTATGCATCTAGAACTTTGAATTAATATCAATTACAAGTTTGATTATATGCTTAGTATGCATGCTAGAATTATATTATTGTTTTTGTATTGAAAGCATGTTTGTCATTAGTTATGCTTTTACATGCTTATAGTTTTAAACATGTATGAACTCTATGATTTTGATAAACATCTTTTATTTAGCGTGTCTTTATGATAATAAATTAAATATCTTTGTTCATTAGTCTAATATATATTTACAACTTTCATTATTATAACCATCATCGTTTGTTATAAGTACAACCATCATTATCAACATCCGCGAAACTAATTATTTTATTTAAAAAAATATACAATTGTTATATATGATTTTCATATAAATAACCATTATTATAATAATAATTATTATCACAATTATTTTTACTGCTCATTACCATCTCCACAACAACAAACAAATATCTTCACGCCACCCAATCTTTATCTTTAACATCACAAATATTATACTATAAAATTTTATAGACATTGTTGTTGTTACAACTCTACACCATTACAATCATCTTTTTCATCGTTATTAAGTGTTTTTTTGTAATTATTCTTTTTTATTTTAAAAACTTTGATGTTAAGAAATTAAAATTTTATATATATTCTTAATAACTATCCAAACAAACATACCAACGTAGAATTAAAATATCATTCTAATTTGTTATTTTCATCTTGATTCATTAATTCTTTGTCGTCTCCAATCCAAATGCCACCCAAGAACTTGTTGCAACTGACTATGAAATGAATCAGACGTGGAAATAAAAAAAAGGAAAAAGAAAATCACTCCCAAGATTCCATTGGCTAGTTTTTGAAGTGTGGAATGTTGCGGCAATAAAGGGGTTTCCTCTCCAAGAAGTTCGTGGGAGGGGAGCATGGTCCGGTACAAGAACTAGTTAAAAATGGCGGTGCTGACAAATGAATGTAATGACGAGAAACAGGGGAACTGCTTCTTGTTTTATTTATAATAACAGCAGTCAAGAGCCCTGCGTACGATGTGATTTCATGTTTGCTGCCAGCTGTCTCTCAACCCACGTTCTCTTACCAGAGATTGGGAAATAAAAATTAATGCCGCCTCCCTCCCTTACAAATACCACCGAAAGATTTAGTATTAGGCATTAGACAGGGGCCATGCTACATCGCGAGGGGATCTATTTTTTTTTTAATATAAAAAAAATAATGCTACTACAACATAAGTGAGAAATTAAATAATATGAAACCATTTAGATGGTGGTCCAGTGATAAGAGTTTGGGATCAAGAAGTTTACTCCTTCTGTGGTCTCAGGTTCAAGCCATGTGGTTGTTCATATGATGGCCACTAGAGACTTACATGGTCGTTAACTTCAGGGCCCGTGAGATTAGTCGAGGTGCGCGCAAGCTGATCCGGACACCCATATTAAACTAAAAAAAAAAATAATATGAACAAAAATAATTTATAACATAAAAGATGTAAAAAAAAAATCTGACTCGAGCCCATCTAAATTAATATGTTAAATTTAGGACTTGACCATAAAAGATGTAAAAATAATTTACAGCATAAAAGCTCTTTGATGTAAATTCAACAAGTTTTACGTATAAGTGTAATATAACCTTTACATTGTTTCTTTTAAAATGTAAAAAAACTAAATTGTTACAGAGGAACTTTTAAAATTATTTTGTTTTTTTAAAGTGTTTTTTATTAAAATATATATTAAAATAATAATTTTTTAAAAAATATTTTTGACACCATCACATCAAAACTATCCAAAAATATAAAAATAAATTAGTTTTAAAGAAAAAAAAATTTGGAACCTATTCCAAATGATCCAAAATGCAAAGATTGTATATTCTCTCTTCGCAAAATTTTTTACAACGCTGTAATTAAAATCTCGGAAATGAAATTTGAAAAACACAGCTGTAGGTAGCTATATTGTTCCCAAGCAATTTACCAGGGTTTTATTTTGGATTCTGCAGATAATTAAGTAATTAACAACTGAAACCATAAGGATTTAGTGTGATGGCGCATGGTCCCTTCCAGATCCTCCTGTGAAACCCAAGTAAATTTATTATGTCAGATAAACACATGCTGTGTTAACCTGAATGAACCCAGCTAACACATTAATTAAAGACTATCACAAGTGTTATGATTGTCTACCATGCATGCCTCGCACATGATTAGCAATTTCTTAATTTTTATTTGGAATGTTCAACATGATCAGCAGGTTGGTTGAATCCATTACAGATAGTTTAGCTAAAAGCACATAATCTCTTAGATATAACAATATGGAAAACAAATTCATAAGGGTAATTTTATTCGTCCCTTGTTCATAGACAAGGCATCATTAATCTCAGTTGATGGCAAATAGGAAACTGTGTCCAAAATGCGTGTAATTCAGGGTCGTGTGAGAAATCATTCGGGTCTTGTCTCTTACCTTTTCCCCTTGTGACTCTGATGATGAAAGATTTACAGCCAAGTATATTCTAGTCATTAGAGAGAGAGAGGGGGGGGGCATGAAATTATTTAAAGAAGAGAATAAAAATTATATAAAATAAAATAAAAGACAGGAGAGAAGGAGACACAGGACAGACAGCTGGGAAAGGAACAGGAAGCAAGTAGTAGAGACTTTTATTTAAGGTTTTGCAGATGGATAGGAAAATAGATATCTGTGTGTGCCTGCTTCTGCGTGGGTGAGGTTTTGAGGCTAAGGCATCTGTAGTTATAACCATTATACCTGCCTCCCCCTTCTTTCTCTCATCTGTTTAGAAAGAGAGATCTCAGTTCCAACATCCTTTATCTATCTATTCAGTTTTTGTAGCGTACAGGTGGGAAATTAAGGTACAGTAATGCAGCATTGTTAGTAATTAGTACCCACTTGATCCTCTCTGTCTATGTTTTTGTCATTCTTGTTGTGTTGCCTGTCTCTTTACCACCGTGCTCAGTTATTCTCTGCTTGTACTTTCCTTTCTCTGACAGATAGGGATCTATCCTTATCACTTATATGTGCTGCACATATTGTTTCTTCTTCTTCTTCTTCTTCTTCTCTGTTTTCTGCAATTCAGATCTGTTTTTTTTTCCTTTCTTTCTGGGTATCCTGTATATTTTCTTGATTTGCTTTTTTTTAGGCTTGTATATCGTTACCACCTTTTGAGTTACTCCTTTTTCTTTTTTGTATTGTAAGCATTGCTTCACTCCATCGCTGTTCCTTCTTCTGCTTCTCTGACATTTTTATGGTTTAATCACTGATCTTTCTCTCTTTGTTTTTTTTTTCGTGACAAAAGATTGATGACATTCATGCTGGAACTATATGTTCTTTTGCTTTTTTGATTGACTGGTGAATAAGTGCTTTTTTTCTTAATAGTACTACGAGTAGTAGCCATTGATGACACCTGAGAAATGAAGAAAGCAGCTGATCGGAACAAAGTGAATCATGGAAAAACATTTCTTGGGTTTCAAGGAAATCATTAAAATTACTTGGTGGTTTATTGTTCTTTTCCTCTATTATTTGCTTTTTGCTTTTTCAATAATTTGGTGTAAGATCCAGTGGTTTGCCTTTCGATGTAGTGGACAGAGAGAGAAGAATGATACGTAATTAGGACCGATGGGGTTTGATAGAATGGGGTCCCAATATCATGTGAGAAATATCAAAAGTAAAAGTAGCATGGACAGTGAAAAATAACATGTCGGTATTTGCTATCAGATCTTGTACTACCAGTCTGTATCCCTTCTCCAGCACCACCAATCAACCTTTACATGTGTATTAATTACTGATTCTTTTTTGGAACTTATTCACCAGTCATTGGTTCTGCATATATAAGCTGGATCTGTCTTAAAGACCGAGGCTTGTTGCATTGATCCATTCAATTTTGCTAGTTTAGTGTTTGCCGGCTGGAAGAATCAGCTTATAAGGGTGTGCTTCTTTGCTTTATTTTGATTGATTTTTCATTTGGAGTTCTTCTTTCTGGCATTGCTTTGAAGTGTCCAAATTCATATGTTGATCTGCCTGAAATCTCTACTTAATTGTGATCTGCAGGATCTTCTTAATGCCTCATACTAATGCTTATGGAGAAATGAAAACTTTGTTGTTTAATCACTCCATTACTATATTGTTGTTGCATTCTCTAATTAATGATCCTTAGTTTTACAGATGAGATAACTTAGGAATAGGATTAGAAACTCATAATGCTACACCCTTATTTGTGCTCATACTCAAAGAAACTGGTTGAATTTTCTCAATGTTGAGGTGGGAGGGATTGACATTAGCTTTATAAGACATTGCGGCTTACAATTTGCCTATTGTTTGCAAGTAGCTGTTCGTTTGCGGAATCATGAAGCATAAAGATGGAAAACCAGGGTCCCATCCTGATAAAAACTCCAGGGCTTTTCCCATGGCGATGATGTTTGTGGTACTCTGTGGGCTTTCATTCTATCTTGGTGGAATTTTCTGTTCTGAGAGAGATAAAATTGAGGTCAAGGACGTGGCAAAGGTGGTCTCCTCACCCAAGGAATCGTCAGTTGCTCCTCTCCAAATTAAATCCACTGCATTTCCTGAATGCAGCAGCGACTATCAAGACTACACTCCATGCACGGATCCAAGGGTATTTACATAATTATTTATTACATGGTGCAAAATCTATTAGACGGTTATAAAGTGAAAATTGAGATATCGATGATGTATGTCTATTGCACAGAGGTGGAAGAAATATGGTAATCATCGGCTTACTTTCATGGAACGCCACTGTCCTCCGGTTTTTGAAAGGAAGGAATGCTTAGTTCCACCACCGGAAGGGTATAAGCCTCCAATCACATGGCCAAAGAGCAGGGATCAATGTTGGTACAGGTATTACGATCCGTTTCTGATACTTTTTTTGTCATTTCACAGGATCGTTTTTAGGCCGAATTCTAGGTTCAAAATCCAGTGCTTGTCAGGTATTAGCTGGAATGCTAGGTTGAAAATGCTTGTTTCACTTATTTTACCTTGTGGACCTGGCTTCAGGAATGTACCATATGATTGGATTAACAAGCAGAAATCTAACCAGAACTGGCTGAGAAAAGAGGGGGAGAAGTTCCTCTTTCCTGGTGGGGGCACTATGTTTCCCAGAGGAGTGGGTGCCTATGTTGATCTGATGCAAGATCTTATCCCTGAAATGAAAGATGGGACCATTCGCACTGCCATTGATACTGGGTGTGGGGTGAGTTGCACTTTTAATCTCACCCTCGTTTCTGGAATTACTCATGAAAGAAACAGCGAAACTTAAACCACCAGAATCCATGTTGCATGAGGAATGGTACTGCCATTCATATTTAGGCCATTTGTCTCTTTGGAATTCTGTTGCCTAATCCACTCAGTTATTTTTATTTCTAGGTTGCTAGCTGGGGAGGTGATCTATTAGATCGCGGGATTCTAACTGTTTCTCTTGCCCCAAGAGATAACCATGAGGCTCAAGTCCAGTTTGCATTAGAACGTGGAATTCCTGCAATTCTCGGCATCATTTCCACACAAAGACTTCCCTTCCCATCAAATGCATTCGATATGGCTCATTGCTCCAGATGTCTTATCCCATGGACAGAATTTGGTTAGTCTTGATTTTAACCCTTTCCTGCTCTCAGTTTGTGTGGGAGGTAAAAGATTATGTGCTCTAATTATTTGCATTTGTTAATTGCTGAAATCTTCATAGGGTTCTTCATTTTCTGATTTTAGAAAGGCTTTTGAAATTCAGTGTGGGATGGGCACCACCAACTAGTTGACTTCTTTTATTAGCACAACGATTAGTTCATGCTGTTCATTTTCCTCACCTCTGTCTTCCTATTATAGTTGCATATTGTATTACTACTTGCTGCTTTTCTCAAGAACAGAATTTTGTTGCTTTCAGGTGGAATTTATCTTCTGGAAGTTCACCGTATTCTCCGTCCCGGTGGCTTCTGGGTTCTGTCTGGTCCTCCTGTTAACTATGAAAACCATTGGCGAGGCTGGAATACTACTGTGGAAGAGCAGAAATCTGATTATGAAAAGTTGCAAGAACTGCTGACTTCGATGTGCTTCAAATTGTATGACAAAAAGGATGACATTGCTGTGTGGCAGAAAGCTTCAGATAATAGTTGCTACAGCAAACTTACCTATCCCGATGCCTACCCACCTAAGTGCGATGATAGCCTTGAACCAGATTCAGCATGGTACACTCCATTCCGCCCTTGCGTTGTTGTTCCAAGCCCAAGAATTAAGAAATCAGTTATGGAGTCCATCCCCAAATGGCCACAGAGGTTGCATGTTACACCTGAACGCATTTTAGATGTTCATGGTGGGAGTGCTAGTGCTTTTAAGCATGATGACAGCAAGTGGAAGATTCGTGCAAAGCACTACAAGAAGTTGCTCCCAGCACTTGGGTCTAATAAGATAAGAAATGTTATGGACATGAATACAGTTTATGGAGGTTTTGCTGCAGCTGTGATTGATGATCCCCTGTGGGTCATGAATGTGGTCTCTTCCTATGCTGCCAACACACTTCCTGTTGTTTTTGACCGTGGCCTCATCGGAACTTTTCATGATTGGTAATCTGAATGAGCTTATAAGAATCTTGAAGTTCTCATTTTGCATGAAAAGTATCTTTGATGGTTGGATGCCATTAATAGTACTTGGGAGCTGTTGATTTATCTCTTTTCTATTTTCTAGGTGTGAAGCTTTCTCAACTTATCCTCGAACTTATGATCTCCTTCACCTTGATGGCCTCTTCACAGCAGAAAGCCACAGGTAAGTTAAGGAGCACATTTTACTTCTCTACTTTTATGGAATCACTTGGAATTTACTGTCTAGAAATGTTGATCTGGCAGATCGTACCGGGTCTAAGTTTAAGTGGTTAACTTCAAGGGAATGATATCTTGTGTAGCTGGGAATGATATCTACTATGAGGAAAAATTATCACAAGATATTGAATATTGTTTGGACATATGCAGCACCAGGCCGACTAAAAATTCTCTGCAGGATGAAAATTGGCATGAAATGTGATTCTCATTATTGTTTGTTCTTGCACAGATGTGATATGAAGTATGTGCTTTTGGAGATGGATCGGATCCTAAGACCTGCGGGTTATGCAATAATACGAGAATCCAGCTATTTCATGGATGCCATTTCTACCATTGCCAGGGGTATGAGGTGGAGCTGCCGTGGAGAAGACACTGAATATGGAGTTGAGAAAGAGAAAATATTGATTTGCCAGAAGAAACTCTGGCATTCCTCTAACCAAAGTTCAAGATGACAAACATGAGAAATCCTGAAACATGCCGCTCCGAGAGCTTATGCAACTGCAATACAAGATTGCAGGGGAAGAAAGCTGAATACCTTACGCAGATTAGTTTATTCAAAAGAAGCCAAGGATCCTCCAGATCAACATCTCAGTTGAAGAATTAGCTACCCAATAACATAAATTTGTTAATTTATAGTATCATCAGGTATAAATAGATTCATTGCAAGGCATCCTGGCTTTGTGTTATCTTTTTTTCTCATTTCGGATCTTTTTCCGATATGTAAAACTTCAAAGATCGGTGTGTGGAAATTCGCGGACTCGATAAGCAATGCCACCTTGCATTGTTGTTCTTACATATATGTAATGAAATTTGGTTCCTTCATTATTGAAATTTTCATCATATGATGCTGGAGTGCAGTAGAGGTTGCTCAAAGAGAAATCTGACGGTGCGTCCAGAAATAAAATAAAATAAAAATTATTTTTTCTTTTCTGTTTGCTTTTTTCCCTTTCAACTCTTTTTTTTCTAATATAAAAATAGAAAACTTGTTCATTGTTAAAAATAAAAACAATTTTCACCAAAAAAAAGACATCAATAATATTATAGCTATTTAAAAAAAAATCAAAACCATGATCTATAATATTCATATCAATATTTTGTATTTGTAATAATTTAATTATAGAATATTAATTTTATTTCATTAAAATTAAAAACTATCATGAAAAAATATTTTTAACTCAAAAAATGTTTATATTAAATTATAATAATTAGATTTATGACACTAACTATATATATATATTTTACATTGCAAAAAGTGGTTGTATATAAAAGAAAAAATTATATTATTTATATCTTTTCTTCATTTGAAAAATAGTGAAGACTTGTAAAGTAAAGTTGTGGAGAATCTTAAAATGTATTTGAACATAAAGCTGTAGTTTATCTTTTTCTGAATTTAATTACTCAGAAAATGAAGAAGTACTGCAAGTCCCACAAAAAATCTTTAGAAAAACATGAGCAGTCACCTAAATCTAGTGTTTTCAGAACTGTTATGTTGGATTTAGAATTCTTAAATCCAACAGAGTTTTGGAAGTGGCTAGCGTGAGCTCCTGAGTGGCAAAACATGTAGGAACTTGGTCGTGGACAAAGTGAAAACACCGAGTCTAAGTTATCGAATTAATGTGTAAAACGTGAGCAATTTAACCATAGACTTAAGGGTTATCTCGACAAGATTCAAGTATCATCTAAATTTAGAAGAAAGAATTAGGAATCTCTGTTCGGCGTAAATTGATTTGTAGCCCTCAACGGTAGAACAATTTTCAAGAAAACGAAAATGCACAAATTTTGGAGGAGAGTTCAACTTCAACCTTGCTGGGCTATAGTTAGTGAAAAAGATGGGAGGAAATCGCACCCTCTTTAATCCAAGACATATATTTTCTTGTTGGGCTATTTGTTTTAGCTTATATGGAGCGGCTGTGGAGTTTTTTGCCATACAGCTATGGGCCAGTCCTTCTAGCCTGGCTTGAGGATATATTACCTCTTCTGCTTCCTTCTCTACTCTAGCTCTCTCTTTCTTCCTTGTCAATAATTTAGTTCTCATACATCCTCCTCGCACTCTTCGAGGTAATGAGCCGGTTCTGTGCTGGACTTTCTTAATCTTTTCCGTGAACC
>Ga0307515_10014712_pt1 | contig 14480 bp, 9 predicted proteins | sample 17_EM_MG_FD_194513 | JGI IMG/M metagenome (GOLD analysis project Ga0307515, IMG submission 194513) | Populus trichocarpa ectomycorrhiza microbial communities from riparian zone in the Pacific Northwest, United States - 17_EM | ecosystem: Host-associated > Plants > Roots > Unclassified | place...
ACTTGAGCCTAATGGCCCCCTCTTCCACGGAGCGGAAGAGGCCACCCGTTGACAAATTCAATAGACACCGGGGTCAGCTGACCGAGAACGCGTTTTGGTGCGTGACGGCGTGACGAATGTTGGGTTTGAGGCTGGGGCAGCTATATCGAAATGGCGCGTCGCGTCGCGAACGTTGGTAATATAAATAAATATTAATAAATAAGGATTATTATGTATAAAATGGGTGACGGCCGTTGGGTTTTTATTGCGTATAAAATGTTGGAACACGACCAACGGTGGAGGCTGCGTTTGGGGCTGCGGCCAGCCATTTGGAAAGGCGCGTTGACGAACGAGTGAATATAAGGATTTTTATATTTTCATAATTATAAATAAAATTTATTACATATAAAAATGGCGGAAAGTGGCAACGGTGATGGAAAGAGCTGCTGGAGCTTCTAAGGCCGGCTTGCGAGGTGACCAGACAAGGGCTGGTGCTTTGCAGGCAAGTCTTCGTGCGTCATATACCTAGATTAGATACATAAGTAGCTCCTGCGTATCATTATGGTTAGCGCCAGATTTTCACTAGAATAATTCAAGGCAGCGAAAATGCACTAACGGCTATTCCCTGACATTCCTGCACTTTTCCGACTCAGGTCACCACAGTACTTACAAATTCTATTGCAGTATGGCCCTTGACGCGTCTTGCCTTTCGCGTCCGCTGGTTGTCTGGTTGAGGTAAGCTCCAAGAGGGCAGTCGGAGTTTGGATGTCACATGTTAGAGTCTTCGATTCTCCATCTGTGCTCAGCCTCAAACCCAACAACCATCACGCCGTCGGCCATTTTTATACATAATAATCCTTGATTTATTTATTTATTTATTTATTTATTTATTTATTTATTTTGTGGGTCAGGGAGGCGGCGCTGCAAACTGATACGAGCAAGCTTCTGTACCAGGGCCCCGCGCCGACGAGGGAACCGACCTGCTCCCTAGAGCTCTCCCTACCATCACCAGCAGGAATCTGGTTTAAGACCCCGTCGCCTGTTGGAGGCGCCAAGACAGCTTCTCAAGGCATCGGATTCCCGAAGGAGTCTGCAACCCAAAGCTTCCGAGGCCGGGAGTGCGGGGGTCGCCCTTGGTGTAAAGAACCAAGGGAATACCCGCTAAACCTGCTGGGGGCCTCCCGTCCGACATAGGCAAGGTAGCCCCACACCGCGGGTGGTGAGGAGCGCTGTACCGGACCGCCCTTAAAGAGTTTAACGTCCCCCTTAGGGACCCGCCAGGGACTCGAGGTCGGGGACCCCAGGCACGAGGCAGGTCCCCAGATTGGCCGCCGTACCACCGGAGTGACACCGGCATGAGCAAGCTTCTATACCGAGGACCAGCAACCATTGGACGGCCAAAAGGTTAAATGAGACGACGAGGCTAGTGCCTTACGGGGTGTGCCGGCCTCGCAACGGGCCCCACCCCCCAGGTTCGGGCCATAAGACGGCCAAAGACAGCATCGGTGAGCGCAGTATGTGGAGCAGGCTAGTCCTGAACCACCCCGGGCACCGTCAAGGTTCGCAGGATCGACTTACCCCGCTTGGTGAGCCTGTCTCTACCGCGAGCATTCCCTCCGCCAAACTTCGCGCTGCCGCTCTCGCTTAGTAAGTGAGAAACGGGCAGGGGCAACCTCGAGAGATCCCCAGCCTGGACCTCCGGCCGAGGCCCGCCACTGACTCCCGGCACCGACCCACCCGTGCCACCATCACTCGCCAGTAGGGCGCGAAGCGCGCCTACCTGCCTGTCCGGCAGGAATCGGAAGCTGGGCTCATTAGCCTCCTTCATCCGCCACTTCCATACAGCCCAGAAGAAGCTACCAATTACCCATTCCCGAGCCCGCCTCGAGTCCGAGAAAGCCTTGTTAGGCTTGAGCATGGCCTTGGATGGTTTGACCGAATCCTGTTCCACCCTTCTAAGAGCAATCAGGGGATACCAAGGGGAAGGTTTCCAAGATTCCGGAAGGAGAGACTTGTGATATAGCCTAGGGGAAACTTCCCTTAACCTATCGTGCAACACTTGCTCAAGCGCAGACAGATTATACCGGGCACACCCCAAGAGGATGTGGTCCAGGGACAGCTCCATGCCACAGGGGCATGTACGTAGAAGATCGCGTTTACCCTTGTACCGGTGCCCTATGGCTTGTGCACCATTCATCTCCCTCCACAAGGTCTCTCTGAATCCGATTGGCACATTGATAGTCCAAACCGCCGGCGCGTAGGTATCCACGTCTAGGTAGACTTCAAAGATCCGGGCCATGGACACGACCCACCTGTCGCAAAAGCGGGTCGACTTCCAGGAGGATAGAGGAGGCAGTATCGACTCCCTGACTACCAAGTCGGTCAGGTAAGATAGGGGCTGATGCGCCAAGACAGGCTGGTGGTCCACCCATCCGTCCGGCGTGTTCAAGGCCCAAAGGTCGTACGGCCGACCCGACATACGACCCTCACTAGCCAGTGAGTCCGCCCTGTTATTCCAGGCGTCATCTCCATGGGCCTTGGCCTTGACAAACTCGACACTCCCGGCGTGACTACGCAGCAGGAACAGAACGTGTTTAAAGAGGGGAAGGGAGGAGGCGGACTGTCCCAACCTGGGGAAATCGCCCCACCCATCCCTCTCCATGGCTAGCAGGCTGCCGCGCATGAGTCCAAGAACGTAAGCGGAATCCGTGTGAATGACCACGCTGTACCCTCGCCAGGCCGACAAGCACAACGCGATCGCAGCAACCTCTGCTACGTTGTTGGTCAAGGGGATCCCTACCAAGGACACACAATCGTACATCTCTAGGTCCGATATCCAACCGGCGCCGGCGGAGCAGTTCTCCTTGCCGTTATTCGCTGCTGAACCATCCGTCCATACATGGAAAACACCGCCACAGACCGGCTCCTGCGCCAGGGGCAAGGTTCGGAGACTGTTGTCGTAAGCCAAGACATTACTCCTGCCTAGGCCTCTCGCGGTTCGCACAGCATCTGTGCGGCGGGCCAACAATGAGTAAGGTTTCGTGAAGACGCGGACACACCCCAGAGGGCCACTCATTTTAGGCCAAATCCTCGCCGACCTACTATAAGTCCTAATCAGCGGTTTGGGCGACCAGTTAGTGCAGAACAGCTTGCGGCGAACCGCCCCCCGCGCCGTACGGCAAAGCTGGCACTCGGCATCGCCATCCCGTACATCGACCAACTCTCCCACCAGGGGCGACTCGTGGACCAAAAGGCACCTGCCGCCCCGCTGAGAGGCACCCAGCGGCGTAGCAGGGTGGTAGAAAGCCGGCATAGCCCGCCTCACATTTAAGGGAGGAGCCTGACACCTCAGATCCAGGCCATACTTCTTGGCCGTCATGAACGCCTGCCGCAGTCGGGGCTCAAGCACGGAGGGCCTCGTGTAGGCTCTCTGTAAGAAAGGGTTCAAGCCAGTTATCTCGGCCGACTTGTTAGTAGAGGAGGCCATCCGCAAGCCTGCCCAGGTCCACTCTTTCCATAAGACCCGCTGTGGACCAGATACCAAATGGGACAAAAACCGCAGATCAAAAGCCTCCTTCCTATGGAGCAGGGAGGGGCAGTTCAAGCCACCTTCCTTCAGAGGCGCAGCCAGGGCATCAAACGGCATCGTGGAGAAGGAGCCCCGCACAAAGTTCTGGATCAGCTGGCTCATCTTCCTGAGAGCAGAAGACGGGATGCCATTACCGTCCAGCAAGTGGTAGCACCTGGACTGAAGGAGGGCCTTGGCCAGAAGGGCTCTGTTTTGCACAGACGCGCCAATGGCCCGCCACTGCCTTATCAGGCGCGCGTTGTGACGAGCAACCTGGGCCCATCTCGGCGCAGCCAAATCAGGGGCGGCCACCCAGACCCCCAAGACCCGCAGGGGACCCTCAGGAGGCAGGACGTACGCTCCCGGGAGCAGCGCTCCCCCCATGGTCTGCCCATCGAAGCAGGCCTGGACGAAGGCCTCAGGGCCCAGAGGCTTGACATCCGTTTTGTCCATGTTGAACTTAGACCCGACCGCGAACGATGTGTCAAGCAGACACGAGGACAACAGAGGGATGTCATCCGAGGTAGACAAAAACAAATTAATATCATCCGCATATAGCATTACCTTCGCAGGGCGCAGGTCCCCGACACTAATGCCTTGGACAACCTGGCGCAGCCGCATAGCGAGTGGCTCTATCGAGAAATTAAAAAGAAGGCACGAGAGGGGGTCTCCCTGCCTCACACCCCTCTTCAACTTGAACCAATCACTGTACCCACTATTAATGCGCACGCGGGAACGGCAGTTGGGCAGAACGTCCTGAATCATACTAACCAGGCACCTGGGTAAACCCATATTCCTCATTACGCGGAGGAGCCAGCTCTGGTCCACCCGATCATAAGCTTTCGCCTGGTCCAGGCTCACCAGGTAGCCCGCCGTCCCAGTGGAGCCGCAAGCATGGGCGACAGCCTGCGCCAGGCGGGTATGGTTGCTCATGAGTCTACCAGGCACAAAGCCTATTTGGTCCTCATGAATCTTACTCACCGCCCAAGGCGCGAGTCTGGCGTTCACCAGGTTAGTGTACATCTTACAATCCGTGTTCATGGATGATATCGGCCTGTAATTGGAGACCAACGTCGGGTCCCCCTTTTTGTAAAAGAGACTGACGTTGGCGTCTTTGAACCCACACCTGGAGGAACCACGAGTCCGCACGTCGTTCGCCAAGTCTCTGAACACGCCCCAAAAGGCGGGAGGGGGATCGGGACCATCACCGAGGTCCCGCAGCATGGCGCGCAGCCTTCTCCAGAAACCGTAAGGAATGCCGTCAGGGCCCGGGGCGGTATTCGGCATCTTATCTTGGAGGGCCAGGACCTCCTCGTCAGTGAAAGGCCCTACCTCGAAGTCCATCGGGCCGGGCAAGTGCCCATAAGCCTCACAAACCTCAAGAAGGAGAGCGTCTTGAGCCCGAGCTCTGTCCCCCGTCAAGGGCTCCGGCCTATGCAGCTCCCTGAAATAATCCCTGGAGACACCCGCCATGTGCCGTAAGTCCGACCGCGCCGATACCTCCATAGGCCTCCGCAGTCCAGCCACCGAGACAGACGCTCTGCTGCCTCGCTCGTCCGCCTCCTTGTTCAGGGAAAGATTGTACCACTCCGAGGTGTGCTTCTCAGCCATCCGCCGCATCTTCCGGAGAGCGTTCTGTCGTAGCGAAGAGGCCTTATCGTCCAGCATGTCAGCCACCGTCTTAACGCTCGGCTGGGTCTCACCAGACCCAGCACGCGCCTTACTCCCCTTCAGAGGTCGGGCAAGCACTGGTACCTGCCATGGCGAGGAGGGGCTAGGGCGGAAACACGCCCGCGGGGCAGGGGGCACATCATACTTAGGGATGGCAGCCTTCCATCGTGTTGGTTCCCGCTCCCTGGGCGGGCGCTCGTGCTGCGCTAAGCCTCTGACCGCATCCCATATCTCGTCCGGGGCGAGCTCCTCCCTTCGGACAGCGTCCCGCCAGTACTTGGCCGTCTTCCGCCTAAACGAGGTGCGCTCTGTCAGGCCTATGCGCAGGACAGCCTCCTTGAAAGTCGACCATTTTTCTAATGTGACCTTACCACTCTGCGCCATATCTCGCCAGGCGACCAGAACACCCGGCCAGAACGCCTTACTCTTGCTCAAACCATCCAGGTCAGGGAGCCTAGGGGCTGGCATAGCGACCTGCACCGCGGGGTCAGTGACTATTAAGTCCGATACCACCACCCTGTGGTCAGACCAGTTTGTCGACAGAACATAAGGGGGCTCAGCGGCCCAACCGTCATGGGGTATGTACACCCGATCCAGTCTGGAGAATGCCTTGTGCCGCGCCGTATTTTTCGAATATGTCCACCCCCTCGGGCAGGGCCCAAGACCCGCGGCGTCGCGGAAGCTGCACAGCGCACTGACATCAGAGAACACCTCTAGCAATAAATCCATCCTTGGATTAGGCGGGGACATTGGACTGCGGTCGCCAGGATGCTCCACGAAGTTCCAGTCGCCCGCCGCTACACAACCAGACCAAGTCCCCCTAGGGAGGGAAGCCACAAAGGCCGACAGACGCTTCCTCAACTCCACATAGAAGTCCACTAGGGAGTTAACCCCCTTGGTGTTTTCCGCATACACACCAAGAAGCCAAAAGGATTCCCTGCTCACCCTGTGACTAAGGTGCAATAACAGTGCGAACCCATCCATCAGGGTGACCTGTTTGTTACAGGCCCAGCCACCACTCGAATGGGCTACAACCGCGACTCCAGCCCGCGCTTCCGGCAGGGAGGTGCCTCCCAGGACGACCCTCCCCCTCGAGAGACCGATGTCCTCACCATGTGTCTCCGTCAGGACCAACAGGTCCAGTTTCTCCAGGAGCATCAGCTGCTCTGTGAAGGGAGCTTTAGGGACCAGCTTCCCATCCTTAGTAGCCATACGCCCACACATATTCCATGTGGCCAACCTGAACCTTCTATCTTTCAAACGTATACGAGGCGCACGAGACCTTGCATCCGGCATGGTCCCCGAGCCACCTGGAGGTGCCCCCGCACAACTGTCAGGCTCAGGGCTCGAGCCTGCTGTCGTATTGGGACGCGGATTACCTTTGGTTCCACCGGCGCTCCGTTGTGACGCCGGCAGGAGGGGGCTTTCACATTGCTGGCTGTTTGAGACACCGATGGCCCCCACGCCCACCGGGGGGGTACCCGCTGTCCCCCCGCCGTCACCGTCAGCCCCTCGGCCCTGAGCCAGGTGGCCAACAGCCTTTGCGGGACGTCTTGAGGATGCGAGTTTGTAGTCCATGAAGCTAAAAAAGGGGGAGTGCCCCGGAAGTGACCTGTTAGACGAAAAGATTCTATATGAGAGGCGCGCCGGGGGGGCAGCTGACCACGCCTCTCCGATAACGGCGCCAGGCCAAGACAAAACATACAAGACACCACACAAGCATGGGGAACACGACGACCCACGGAAAGAGCAACATAGGACAATCAAAACAGACAAACCCATCTAAGTAAGAATCCAAACCGGAAAACAAACCGGGAACCACATGAGTCAACACAGAAACGTAACCGGGACTCACTCCTCACTCTCCTTCCCTTCTTCCATGAGCGCAAGCTCCTCTTCGATCTGGGCCTCTATGTCCACACCTTTCTTCGCGAGCCGGGTAGCCGCCGCCTCCGCCTTCTTCTTCTTCTCCTGCGCTGCTCTGGCCTGCGCACGGGTTGGTGCTCGCTTAGCAGCTACGGGCTTCGACTTCCCAGTTACTTTCGAGAAGATCGGGTGCACGTCTTTCCCTTTTGCCGCAGGGACGATGCTCGAGTAAGCGCTCTTAACATCCGCGGCGCTGATTCTTGAACCCGTCGGACTATTGGTACTGTCTCTAGCCTTCATATTGGTGTCAGCCCAGGCGGAGAGGTGGAGGTTGCGGTCATTCCACAACTTCCGCCGGACCACTGGGAAAGCCAGGAAGAGGGGCGACATGGCAAAGTACATGGTGCTTGAGCCCGAGATCCGGATGGCAAGCCAAGCTGCCGCTGGCGGGGATATGTACCCGTCCGAAAGCAGGACCTGCAGGATCGTGGAGGCCGCGTCCCTGGGGTCGTCAGCTCCGCACGGGATCGCGGGCCCTGCAATCGCTTCTATCGCACCGAAGTCCGGCTGCGCTCTCAGGGTCTTGACCGCCCTCTTGAAGCCAGCTTCGTCCGCATTCCTCGCTCCCAGCTTGCACACGTAGTCCAAGAACCGAGGTGTAATCTCTCTCGTAGCCGTAGAAACGCTGGCCAAAGCATTCCACATTGGAACCACCTCCGGGTAGTCGGCCACGCGGTGACGCCGGATAGAGACGGCTATCTGCCACCATTGCCACTCATACGCCTCAGTGGCAGGGTCGTCATAGAGGAAGTCCGGGGCTGGTGATTCCACATCCATTACTCCTTTGCTCCTGACCTGCTTGAAGTCATTCCACTCCGCAGTGTGCTCGTAATTCCTGGACAACCAGTAAAAAGACAGCAGGAAATCCCCTTTGCAGAGCCTAACGGAGCTCTCCACCTCTCCAGCCGGTGCGTTCGGAAAGGCTCCCGCCAGGACGTTCTTGGCCTTGGTCACGTCGGCCACGGACTGCATCCAGGCAGACGCAGCCGATAGGTCACCACTCGTCTTGTCCAGCACCAACGTGAACGTTTCGCTGCTGACAGAAGGAAAGAGGCGCGCTAGGTGGGCCAGACTCTGGGATAACGAAGGGTCATTGTACGTGTCCACAGGGCTTCGCACAGCGTAAGAGGGCTCCTGAGTGGGCGGAGCTGATGCAGGGGTCGGTATAGGGGCAGCAGACTCCTTGGTCGCTGGCCGAGGCCCGGGCAGCATCTCCTCAGGGAGAACGCCTGCCACGCGGATGAGACGGTCGCCTTGCAGAGGCTTGATATGGCCAAACAGGATGGCGTCGTCCTCATCTCCACCCTCTAAAAGGGGATTCCGCAGAATTGGACTCTCTAGGGCGGGTAGGGGAACTCCTGCTTCAATGTCCATCAGGTCTTCCGCCAACGTGCGGCCCATGGCCATGGAGGAAAGAGCGCGTTTGGCAGCGGAGGTGGCCGGGATCGGGGCGGGGGCGATCAGAGGGGTTGTGATGAGAAACAGAGGCTCGGAGACTGGAATCTGGGGGATAAAAGCCGGAGGCGACGGGCTGAGGAACAAAGGCTTAGACGCTGCATCCTGAGCCGGGTCAGGCAAGTCGCTGGGTTGGGCATCTACTTGGTGGACATCCACCAGGCTGTCCGGCCAGGTGAACGTAGTGGTTTGAGAGAGGTGGGCAGGCGGAGGGGAATTAGCTTCCGGCGCATAGTACTTGTCCATAGCAGGGTTGTGCAAGGCAACGGGGACTTCTTGAGACGTCACCGAGGCGCCAACCGAGGGCGCGACAGGGGCCGGAGGGGAGGGCGACTTGCGGACCGGGGAGCGCAAACGCCCGTCGTTCAAAGGCGCGGCAGGGGGGCTCTTCTGAGGCACGGCGGGAGTGGCCGTGCCACTCACATGAGTCTGGGACTGGGACAGGACTGTCAAGATAGCCGGGGTGGTATATTGGCCTCCCTGGGGGGCCGGGACTGCCGCGTATGCCTCAGGAATTGCTTAAGGGAAACAGTTAGTCACTGGCTCTCATCCGGACGGCCACGTAGGGCACAGTGGAGAACAGGAAAACGTACATGCACTAGGCTCGTCAACCGTAGGCACGCCTGAGCGCACAGCACTCAAGGCCACGGGGGGTTGTAAGCCTAAGGGGACTAAACCAACTCGCATTAGAGTGGTATGGCTATCATGGGGTAGGAGCTTACTGCCGGGGGGGCTAGAAGCATAGTCTGTAGGGGGACGAGTAAACTCATCAACCAGCATTGCATTCGAAACATCGGCCGGTAGATGTCCGTCGCGCCGAAGGGAGTACAGGACCGGGTGTATCGACCCGCTAAAGAACTTGCACACTGAGTGGATTAAGCCTCTAGTCAGCCCAACTTTGGGATCGGCGTTGCCCAGCAGGCGCCCTTTCAGAAAATCCGACAGGGCGGTAATGCGCGAGGGCTCGGACTCCACAGGGGCAGCGTTGTCATCCGACTCCGCCAGATCCATATCCTCATCTCGGCTTCCCTCCTCCACCACCGACAGAGCGGAGGGCGCACCAGGGTGTTTAGGGAGGCGGGCAGGTCGAGGCGCTGCCGCGCTCTTCACAGAAGGGGAAGGGGGCACTCTGATCGGGAGCTGCCAGGTGGCCTTCTCAAGGTCGATCACTCTTTCTCCTGCTTTCTTCTTCAGGACCAGACTCCTAGCGGGGACGCTGACCAGGGAGAGACCCCCGACCTTCATAAAAGGCAGGGGGCACTCTGCCGTGAAATGGTCGGAGGAATAACAGCACTGGCAGGCGTATGGTCGCTTAGCTGACCAGGTCGGCTCGAAGTTAAGGAGAGGTGAAGCGTCCGGCACCGAGCCATGCTTGTGACCGAAGTCCATTGTCCAAGGCCAGTACACGTCCTCGGATTCCAGGATAAAGGTGCCGCGGAACTTGGATGTAGCACCTCCTTTCCGGACTCCCAATACTCGCCAACCAAGTCGGACGTCACCCGTCTCGAACTCCAAGAGACGCTTTCTCATTTGCATAAAGATGGAGGTGTCATCCGCCACAGAGCCCTTGACCACCCACTCCAAATCCCTGGCGCGAGCCAGTGGCGCGAATCTTCTGATAACATAAACCGCGTTCGTGTCAGACAACCGAATGAGGTCGAAGGATTCAGCCTCCATCTGCCCTTTCGATCCAGACGGCACTGTGCATATCATCCAGTCCTGCCTGGGGTTCATGCGCTCAAAGTGAACCTCGCATTGCCACCTCTGGGCCAGCTTGGAACGGAGCAGAGACAACTTAGGGTCCTTGAACATAGGCCCCAGCTGTGCTACTCGGGAAAACATAAAGTGGTACCCGGGCCGGTTGTAGAGCTCCTCAAACTCCGACCAGGACCAACACTTAGTGGGCTCGAGGGGGTCCTCGTACCTGTTGTTCCACTTCGCTCCGCCCCTTGGGGTCACCTTGGCGAGCTCATCGCAAGTGTACAGCTCTATGGACCGGGGGAGGTAGAGTTTCGAGTCGACCTGGTCTCTCATAACAGGCTTCAAGTCGGCGAGAGGGACTTTGCCGGCCATGACCAGAAAAAGTGGGGCAGTCCGCTCGGCATGGCTCTGGTAGTTAGTTTCCGGCCACAAGTCCTTGTAAGAAGGCTTGGGGGCGGTTGTCTTCTCTGGAGGCGCCTCAGGTGCGACCACTGAGGGGGCATCCGCATGTTCAGTTTCGGCAGGTTCCTCCGCACCATCCATCTTATCCACCAAAGCTTCCTGCTCGGAAATCCTGACGCCTAAAGAGTGCCGCTCCTCCTCCAGGGCAGCCACATTTGCTCCGGGGAGAGGCTCGTTGATCTCTCGGTCAAGGGCCCTATACCTCTCAGCCATGGTCGCCAACACGTTAGAAGCATCCGCAAGGGCCTGCTCTCGCAACCTTTCTTCTTCCTGCAGTGCCGACGCCGCGGCTTGCACCTCCTCCAGCAGAGAATCGAACTCCGTCTGCATCTCGGGGATACAACTCCTCCTATCGAAGCCATCTTGCCTCTTCAAGAGACCCAATCGCGCCATGAGCCTGCCCCAGGCCGACTTGGTGATAAGCGCGGGGTACTCATCCAACGTAGCCCTAAAGCCGTTCATGAGGTCATCTAAAGGATCTTGTATCGCCGCTCTCCACTTGGTCGTTGGGGAGGAGGGCCGGCGGACCTGAGGGTCAGTAGAGTAAGGCGCAAAGGGCACGAACTTATTCCTCCCTTTGCCTTTCCCTCTATTCCTTTTCTGCGCTGGACCTGAATCCGCTCTGAACGCATCCCTCATGGAAACATTCTGCGGGGGCAGAGGCCCTCTAGCTTGTGGGGGTGGGTGGCTATCCAAAGGCGGGGCGCTCCGCGGTCCAGGAGCCAGGGCGGTAGGGGGGCCGCGCGCGGGGAGGCGGGGACGCATAGTATCAGGAGACTCAGGCCTGCCCCAAGACATGTTGCCATGACCTAGGGGGCCCGGCTGATGCATTCGCCCGACATTGGAGGGGCCCGCACGGGGCATCTGAGCGCCAACAATATAATGACCCGGGGCCGAAAGCGGCGTCGTAGCACCATGCACCTGAGAGGTGACTACATGGAAGAGGCCTGGACGTTGGAGGACGAGGAAGACGTATTGTTGTTCAACCAGCAGGGAGTTCCTAAGGGCGAAGACCGTGGGGTAATAACCCAGGACACGGACCGCCTCATGAACATTGCACTCCCTCACGGCAGCCAAGTAGCAGAGGCCCGGGAGGAAACCCCAAGGGTGGAAGGAAGGCCGCCATACAGGGGCAGCGGGCACTTCGTCCACCGGTTGACCGGCTGGGACCGGGCCAGACGCTGGTAAGAGTACCACGTCATCGAGAGGGCAAGGGGCGACCGGTTGGAGGGAGGCCCGGGTGGCAGAGCGGCGCCTCCTGGACCGCTTGAAGGTTGTACGGCTGTGCTTGATGGGTGGGGCGGACCCGAAGAGACACTCATCGATGATGAGAATTGCCTCCGCTGCGCCAACAATACGCGCACGCTGGGCAGGGGTCGTCATACTGTGTACTGCGTGTGAAACACTTGGAACCGCGTGGAGAATGTAATCTGAAAAGAAAAGAGGGGTGCCCTCGGGGTCAGCAAAAAATTCCAACTACTCGAAAGAGCAGGCGAGAAGACTGAACGCGCTCTGACTCGTCGCCGGCCAGAATCCAGAATCTATTCGGTAGTTCTTAGTGTGGGTACCACCACAGTGCAAGGAGGATTGGTGACGCAGGTACCGCCTGCGGGCGCTTTTTTTACCGGCAGATCCAGAGGACCGATCACGGAGTTGGGAGCTTCCACGCCATCTCACTGGGTATGGGCCCAGGCGGCTAACAGCCCCGGCCATTCGGGGAGGCAGCTGTTAATCATTCCCTGACAACTCCGAAGAGCTGGAAAGGGCGGGCTCGGCATCTCCATCCGTGGGGGTCCCGAAGAACCGATCCACTAAAGCCATCTGTTAAACCGCTGGCTAGGATTCAAGTGGAGCGTGGCCACTAGCTTTTATTCTCGTGTTTGACCATCACGCGGACGCGAGCGCAGTTCTCGACGCCCAGAGCTCCTGAATCTACCCCAGAGGGAGATCACAACGAGCCAGGGGCCCAAAGAGGACCCCCATACCCCGTTTTTCAAGTGGAGGGCCACCTAGCCATTTCTCATTTGTTACAGGTAGATGCAGCACCTGGCGTGGTTTAAAATGAGTGTATCGTGCCAGCACTCTGTAGGGAAAGACTCCCAAGCCGGGTGGGACCCACCTCCTTGTGCAACAAGCTCAGAGGCTCCCTCCATGGGGACCCACCACTTGGCCCCCACTTTTCCCACAGCGTTTGCTATTAGAGTACCCCCGCACACGCCGCGCCTTCTCCGCAGGCCGCAGCATCCAGGGGCCCGCATGCCGGGAGGGTTATGACAAAGGTCCGTAGCCGTTTATTAAACAGAGTGTGGCATCTCTGTGAGGGAAAGGCTCCCTAGGTAAGACCAGAGCCGGTCCCGCAACGCCCTTAGCACAAGCCTGTGCCAGTGATGCGGCGCTTTCCCAACTCCAGACTGTCACCCAGTTTCAAGTGAGGGGACACTGACCAATTGAGGGGCGGTGTCTACCCCAGCATGCGACAGGCAAGCTCCGTGGACCACCGTGGTGGGGCACGCAATGTCCAAGGCATCCGAAAGATGCGCCACAACACAGATGGGGGAAGGGAAAGGACGTCGTCCGGAAGCGTCGTCCGTCGTCCGAAGATGTCGGTTTACTGCACTGCCGTCCCTACTCCTGAGCAGAGGGGCGGGGGCGCGCTGTTTCCAGACGCCCCAGCTCTACTCATGAAGGGGATGCCATATGCCCTAACAGCACGTCCGACAGGGAGAGGAAAACCCCGCGCACGGCTGGTCTGGCTAGGCCGAGGCCCCAACGTTTGGGGACGGCTGGCTGTGCATACGGTGCTGTAAAATCCTCGGTCTAGGGGGCGGGACAGAGGGTCGCATGCACTCTAAGCTGCAGGGACTCGCGAAGCCCAACCGTCTGTCCATGCCTAGACCCGCAGGGGAATGCCCATGGGCGGTTAGCAGCGAGCCACATGCCGGCTGCATAGCGTGGAAGAATGGGGAGAAACTCACGGAGCTAGGACCCCCAGGGCATACCCAGGAGACCGAGGACGGAACGGCCGGCCACACGTGGCCGCGGGTAGTGCAACGCACTACCACCGCGAGGCGATTGGTGAACGGCCAGAGAAAGCCAGAAAAAATTCCCGGGGAGGGGGGACGCGACGTACCAGAGACACCGGAGGCCGAGAGGGCGAGGGAGGGCACGATAGGAGGCTCAGCCACCGAGCGCTGCACAGAGCAGCACCGGCGCGAGCACGTCGTGGACAGCGACGACCAAAACGGCGACGACGAGCATGAAATGGCGGGGGGCCAGCGCCAGAGGTCAGCTGTAGCCCCCCAGCCGGGCATCCGCGACCACCATTCGCGCTTCAAAGAGAAACTTACCGCTTGGAACTGCGTGGAAGTTGTGGTCGGGTCCAAGCTCCTTGATTTATTTAATATTTATTTATATTACCAACGTTCGTGACGCGACGCGCCATTTCGATATAGCTGCCCCAGCCTCAAACCCAACATTCGTCACGCTGTCACACACCAAAACGCGTTCTCGGTCAGCTGACCCGGTGTCTATTGAATTTGTCAACGGGTGGCCTCTTCCGCTCCGTGGAAGAGGGGGCCATTAGGCTTAGGTTTCACGGCTACCTCCGAATGACTCATCCTAACACTTGACGAGTCAGCTAGGAAGTCACCCTATGATAACCCAACTACGTCGTCTAGAATCCGGTCAATTCGGCATTCACTTGTCACCCACTATTGCA
>Ga0307515_10014713_pt1 | contig 14479 bp, 8 predicted proteins | sample 17_EM_MG_FD_194513 | JGI IMG/M metagenome (GOLD analysis project Ga0307515, IMG submission 194513) | Populus trichocarpa ectomycorrhiza microbial communities from riparian zone in the Pacific Northwest, United States - 17_EM | ecosystem: Host-associated > Plants > Roots > Unclassified | place...
GCATAAAATTATAATTTCATAAAAAAATATAAATTGAAAAACCATGCCTATATTAAAAAAAAAATGAATCAAGTTTCATTAATAAATCCATAATTGTTTCCTTCTTAATTAAGAAAAAAATAAAATAAAGTATAAAAATAAAAAATAAAATTCTATGGTAAATAAATAAATAGTTTAGCTAAAATACATAATAAATAATAACAAATCTAGCATAAATTAATTATAAAATAACTAAACTTTCTTAACATAAATAGAAAATTTGAAAGAAACATCGTTTATGGATTTCTACAAGACGGTAACAAGAGCCTCTACTCTACCATAAACTCAGCTTGTGACCAATGCTAGGATATCATCTTTAAAGTTTTGACACATTCATCAATGAAGACTGTGGGGAATTTAGGCTTCTATCCAAGGAGAACAACAAGTTCACGTATGAATCCACTTTCATGAAGTTACATAGCTAAAAAACCAACATTGTCTCTAGGTTCTTTATACAAAACATGATAAAAAAAAATGAATATCATTTTCCTTTATTTCAATTGACACTCCGAAGTCCCATCCAGAAATATCATTTGATTTCATTTCTAACCATGTGGAGATTGTGACATTGATTAATCAAGGGGTTTTACCATGTCACACACATAATAAGCCATGTTATTATGTGTGTAACCTTACTACCAAACAATGGCAGAAGATGCCAAGTCCGAAGATATGATATGATACTATGGAATTTGGCATGATGGTTAAAAGATCAAAACCTTTACACTACAAGATTGTGAGATTCTCAAGGCCCAAGTTTCGCTCGCATGACAAAAAATTCTATCTATATCATTGCATTAGAGTTGAGTTGTTTGACTTAAAGACTTGGAGATGAAAGCTATTGGATGAAGTAAAGTTGCCACAAGAGGAGTCCCTTTATTGTATGACAAAAGTATTCATCAATTGTTCACTTCATTGGCTCACTTGGAAGAGAAACATATTTGTATTTGATGTGAAAAGGGAGAGCTATTGCTTGTTTTTACTTCCTCCACCAGTCTACGAACGCAATGATAACAAAGATATTGTGCTTGCTGAATAGGAAGGAAAACTTATCATAACTTGCATTAATAGGGAGAACAATTTCATGGAAGTATGGATCATTGAGGATTACAACATAAAACAATGGAATAAAATGCATTCAATAAACATAGGGGTTTTAATAAGGAAAGAATCCCATGTAAATCCTTTGGCCTTTTGCAATGCTGATATTGTACTGATAAGAAAATATTTTCCTGACGTGACATTCTTTAACTTCAAGACTGAAAGCATTGATGTGTTGCAATTAGGGAAATGTTTACTCCATGGATGCCTCCCATTTCATTTCACTTTTCTTGCCGAGGAAAGAGCGCAGTTGGACACAACATTGGAATTGTCATACCCTCAAGAAAAATTACCCTAAGGCACCATTCCCTAGGTGGAATAATCTAGATGAGATGTGAATAGTTGTAAGAACTTCAAGAATCAGGTTCGAAAGATGGTGAATAAGAGGCAAGTTGAGTTTGTGAAGGATGGTGTCATCGATCATATTGTCACTAGATCATCATGAGTATAACAAATATCGATAAATGATGACAAGATACAAATGATTACTAGAGAAGCTGATTAGGGTGTCGCATTGTCAATGATTTTGTTACAGAATTTTGTTATTTAACACTTTTGTTATGTTATCACACCCCGTTCTTTTAATGAAATATGTCTTTTCTTTTACTCTTTGTTGTTTTGAAATCAAGAGATGTTTAGCATTTTATTTTGACAAAATATTTTGATCAAACTCCAACATGCAAGATTAAGGCTAGTTAATCTTGAAAGATTAAAAGTGTTTTGATTGCAGAAATGATTCAATGTTTGTTTAAATGACATGACAAACGATATAGGGTGACCAAATAAATTTTGATCTCACATACAAATTTGAACCACACATCACGCAACTAAATTTTAGCAGTATGCATAATGACATGCAATGAATTCAGTAGTTATGGACTTGTGAATCATGATTCCTTGCAAGTCTAAATCATTACACTGGATGAGGTCAAAATTTATCGGTTTTAATCAACCTTGCTTGAAATGAGAAAATGTCATCTTTGTTTATTCCTTTCACAATTCTTGAAATATATACCCTTTGCAATATCATTTTGAGCCCGATGGAATATTTCTTTTTAAAAAAACCCTAACATGAATCACATCCCATACTGGGGGAAAATAAGGGATTTTTGGTAAAAAAGATGAAGACAATAGTAGAATCAATGGTAAAGGAAATGCTAAGAATGAAAGCCCAACGATTGAGAAAGGGCTAAAAGTGAAAAAGCCCTAGATTGAGGGTATCCAAGAAAACTTTGAGGAAGGCCATGTGAAAACCAAAAAGTAGAAATTGCCCGAACTTAAAGGCAAGTCAAGGTTAAAGGTAGGAAAATTCTTATCGAGTCTAGAAGGGGAAAAAAAGGTTTTTAATTGAGGAAGGGCATAACAAATACCAAAAGTTGATGTCGAGGGCAAAAGTAAAAAAAAAAGATACTGAACTATGAACATGTTTTTTTGGTATCTATAATAAAGCCTTTAGTGTCTTCAAATGCTTAGATTGGGTATCCATTAAAGGAAAAGTTGGATTTGCTTTATGGCCTCTATTAAGAGAATATTGATCTTTTAGGTGAACATAGAATGTGTGTCATAGTTATATGTCATTCTTTTACAAAGATAGTTAAATAGAAATGAGAAAATGACGGGCTAATGATTGACAGAGAACCTTGACCTATTATTTGAATTGAAATTTGAGGTAAATAAGTATTAGGAGATAAATGATGGGCAATGAGCTTTAACATTCTCTTTAAGTTTGAGATTGATAATGAAAAAAGTGGCATCGTGATAATACAATGTTTGACCTTGATTGATAACATTGAAAGTTTTTGACCGATCAAAAATCCTATTAAGAGTGAGGCATGATTATATGTCATTATGATGGAGTTTCCTGTCCAGGTTTACGAAACAAGATTTATTGATGAAATATATGGCATGTCACTTTCTTCTACAAAGACAGCAAGAGAAAGAAAGTTAATGAATAGTTAATGGTGATCTTAGGTCTTTGAAACCCTCAAACACTTCTGAGCTTGTGAATTTACTTTTCTTTCATAGTCATGAACCATAGCTTGCATTACGTGCTTTTAGAAGTCATTTGTAATCAAGTAAGTGATTTGAACTGATAAATGACGTTCTCAAAACTTGAAGAGCTTTTTCATAAGAGTCGTGGCTTTATGAACTAAGTTACTGGTTATTATGCATGTTGATAAAATGGATGCTCAAAAGAGACAAAATTTCAACAGAACCTCGAGTCTTTACTCAAAACCTCTTGTTGTTAAAATCCACAGAAAATCACATCATCATGTACCTTCAAATGACATATCCAAAATCAAAGATTAAAATTGACACAAAACTATAGGAAAACTATTTTAATCTTACATTGAGTCAATTTATGTTTTCAAAATACAAAATAAGCAAAGGATTGCATGTATTGAGTGGCGTGTGTTGCGTCTTTGACCAAAGAAGCTTGATTTTCAAAAATACTTTTACAACAATTAGACTTGAAATAGACATGATCTTTAAAATATGCGAGTTAATTCCAGAACAAGAGAAAATTCTTGAACAAAAAAAAATCATCAACACTTCTTGATCATCCTTGAAAAGTTAAGCAGTTAAGGGCAATATAATGGACCTTGGGAATGAAAACAAACAATATTCAGATTAGCCGGCAGGAAAAATCAAATGATGAATCAGTGAAATTCATCAAAGTCATGGCAATGACAAAAACCTCTTGATGATAGACAAAAGAATAAGCACGATCAGATTAACTGAGAGCAATGTTGCTCAAAGACAATTTATGATTTAATGAACTCCAACAACAGTTGAGAGTAACGATGCACTTAAGGGGCATCTTCATGTCTAAAATCTTGGTTTACCCTCTAAAGTATGATTATGAAACTAGAAAGATATGATCACATGGGTGTATTTAAATAAATACACGTCTCCAAAACTGACTGAGGGACAATCTACTTTGAAGCCCATTGATTCAAGTTGCATCTCACCATATGAATGTGGGTGATAAAAGGGAATATCTTTGATGATGACAATACATTTCTTTTCATGATCTGGTTAGACGGTCTGAGAGGAATTTATTAAGAAGAACATTGAGCATACAACGATAAGGCTTTGTTGTTTGTCTAAATGACTTAACAGTTCTATAAAGGTTAATGATAACATATACTTGAAGAGTATGATTCAAATGAAGGTAACATCGTGGCTGATTGACAATCTAAGATGAGGTTGACACTAGATGATTGTTGGCAAACTGCACACAACTTATCAGAGGGCAATTTTGGAAGAATCTAAAAATTTAAAGATTTGTTAATCTCCTTTATGATGAATCAAGCAAAACCACACTTGGGGGCATGATTAGACTTGATAAACAATGAGAGCAATAATCATCGTGGACAATGAGGATAGATACTGCATTTACATTTGAGTGGAGGATTGACATACAGTAGACTCGAATGAGCTGGTGAATCAGAAAAACTGAGAAGGTTTTGGATAGTAAATAAAGGCACCCTATGATGATGGAGCATCATAGAGGGGGGCCTATATTTCAAACCGAGTAAGGATACATGCATGTCATGTAACCCCAAAGCATTGCATAAATGTTTATGAATTTTTCATAAAAAAATCCTTGATGAAATCAAGCAAGATTTTGATGAATTTGAGTTAAAAAAGAAAAAAATCCTTAAGCTATGATAGCAAGGAAATATCAGGTCAACCCTACAATCAGGAAGCACCTTGTTCAAACCCCGTGATCAGTAAATATCAGTTCACCCTGCCATCAAGGAGGATAGGTCGACCCTATAATTAGGAAACACTAAGTTTTCCAACCCTATGGTCGAGAAGTATCCGTTTTACCCTGCAACCAAGAAACACCAATTTCAAACCCTATGATCGGGAAATATCAATTCAACCCTGCTATTAGGAAGAATAGGTCGACCCTACAATCAAGAAGCACCAAGAAATTCAACCATGTCATCAAGAAATCTAGTTAACCTTGTCATCAGGAAAAGTCTACAAGTCAACCCTGTAATAAGGAGTCACTAGGAGAGTTCAAAAAGAACTTGATCAAACCCTATTATCAAGAAGAAAAAAAAAAGCACCTTACCATCAGGAATCCTAGTTTTTAAACCTTGCAATCAGGAAGAAAAGTGAAAAAAAAACCCTACTATTAGGAAATTCTCAAGAAAAGAAGAAATTTCAAACCCGGAAGAACAAGAAAAAGCCTACCATCAAGAATTGAAGTTTTGGGAACCCTACCATCAGGAATCTCAATTTTCAATTCTACAATCAAAATGTTTCGGATTTAATCAAAATAATTAAAGATACCCTTAGAAAGTTCTAGTTGAAGGCGGTCGCTAAGATTCAAGATTTCAGATCAAATAAGTTGAAAAAAGAAGACAATTATGCAGGAGAGTAGCTGTGAGAATACAGTTCTCCTAGTAAACATAGATTTTGATTATGGTTAAAAAGGAATCACCATATTAGGATTTCAGGTTAATCAAACTGCAGGCAAAGAGTTTGGTTCTGGTTAAAGAGAATAGCCAAATGGAATCTCAGGTTGACCAAGCTGAAGATAAAGACTAAGGTTCTGGTTAAAAAGGGTCTCTAAATTGAGATTTTAGGTTGATCGAGCTAAAAATAATATTTTAGTTCTGGTTAAAAGGAATCGCCAGATTGGGATTTTAGGTTAACCAAGCTATAAACAGTTTGATCATAGTTGAATGGGATTGCTGTGAAGATAGAATTTCAGGTCATTCGAACTAGAAGCTTTAAGAAGATTAGTTTTGGAAGACCATTTTGTTTGTCTTTACAAACTGACTACGCAAAGCACTTAACAAGTCTTTCGTCCATAAGTATTGGCTAACGATTTTAAGAAAAATCAATGATATGTCAAGAACGATGTTCCACCAAGCAACTCTGTAAGAGATGAATAAATACCCAGATCCTAGTTTGAATTGTAAAAGTACAGGTCGTTCGTAAAAATAGATCAGTTTTTGAATTTCAAAATGGGCAGATTGCCCGTGAAGATATACCAATTTCAGGAAAGTATGAATGCTTGGTGAAGTTCTTTTTAGAATTTGAAAAGGATAGGTCGCCTGTGAAAATAGACTAGTTTTTGAATTTCAAAATGGGTAGGTCACCCGTGAAAATAGACCAATATTAGGGAAGCATGGATGCTTGTTGGAGTTCCTTTTAGAATTTAAAAAGAGCAGGTCTCCGGTTAAAATAGACTAATTTTTGAATTTCAAAATGGACAGGTCTCTCGTGAAAATAGATCACTTTAGGGAAGCATGGACGTTTGCTGAAGTTTTTTTTGGAATTAAGGGTATGTTACCCATAAAAATAGACCAATTTTAGGGAATCATGAATGCTTGTTGAAGTTCTTTTTGGAATTTTAAAAGGGCAGGTTGCCCGTGAAAATAAACCAGTTTTTTAATTTCAAAATGAGCAAATCATCCGTGAAAATAGATTAATTTCAGGGAAACATGAACGCTTACTGAAGTTCTTTTTGGAATTTAAAAAGGGCAGGTCACCTATGAAAATAGATCAATTTTTGAATTTTAAAATGGGCAGGTCGCCCATGAAAATAAACCAATTTCAAGGAAGCATGCATGATTATTGAAGTTCTTTTTGGAATTTTAAAAGGTAGGTCGCCCATGAAAATATGCCAATTTCAGGGAAGCATGGACTCCTGCTGAAATTCTTTTTGGAATTTAAAAAGGGTAGATTGTTTGTGAAAATATATCAATTTTTTAATTTCAAAATAGGCAAGTTGCCCGTGAAAGTAGACCAATTTCAGTGAAGCATGAACGTTTGCTAAAGCACCCTTGAAAATATACCAGTTTTTGAAGTTCTTTTTGCAATTTGAAAAAGGGTAGGTCACCCATGAAAACAAGTCAATCTTTGAATGTCAAAAGGGGCAAGTTGCTTGTGAAAATAGACCAGCTTTTTAATGAGCAGGTCGCCCGTGAAAATAGACTAGTGTTTGAATTTGAATAGGCAGGTCACCCGTGAAAGTAGACCAATTTCAGGGAAGCATGAATGCTTGCTGGAATTCTTTTTGGAATTTAAAAATGGTAGGTCACCCGTGAAAATAGAGTAAAATTTTTGAATTTTAAATGGATAGGTCGCCTGTGAAAATAAATCAGTTTTTTATTTTCAAACTGGGTCGGTTGCCCGTGAAAATAGACCAATTTCAAGGAAGTATGGACGCTTGCTGAATTTCCTTTTAGAATCTCAAAATGGCAGGTCGCCCTTGAAAATAGACCAATTTCAGGGAAGCATAGACACGTTGCCCATGAAAATAGATAAATCTTTGAATGTCAAAAGGGGCAGGTCACTCGTGAAAATAGATAAGTTTTTGAATTAGCAGGTTGTTCGTGAAAATAGATCAGTGTTTAAAATTGAATGGGAAGGTCGCCTATAAAAATAGATCAATGTTTTAATTTTAAAATGAGTAGGTTGCCCGTGACAATATACCGGTTTATTGAATTTCAAAACGGGGACATGTCATCCATGATAATGAGACCATTTTCTTTTTTGGATGGGTGGATCACCCAACAAGTTAGGCAAACACTTTTCTTTACAAGCTCACGATGCAAAACCTTGTTGAGATTTTGCTTCATAAGTGCTATAAAAAGGGAGCATTTATTGCAACTCAATTTTTTACCTTGTTTTTAAATTGTTTTTGAAAAAAAACCAAAAATAGCAAAAAAAACAACAAAAAACCCAAAAATATATTTTTGATGTATTTGCGTTGTTTTTGGCGTCTTTTCCAAAGAATCTAAAATAGAAAGAAAAATGCATTTTTATTTTTAATGATCTAATTGTAATTGTGGAAGGAAGATGATCAATTTGAAAATTGAAAACCCTCTCACCAAGTAACTCATTTTTCTAATCAAATAGTCTACAATCAATTCTCCTAATCTAAGGGTCCATTTTTCTTTGTTTTGTCTTCAAGTTATCAAATGAATGGTTTATATTCATTCTTGAAATCCAATGGTTGATCTTGGTTTGCTTTACCTTCAAGCCACATAAAATTTTCACCTATAAGTAAGTGGGAAAATGGAAAAAATTTACCCTGAAGAAATTGTGTACATGTTTTGGAAAAGAAGAGAAGAAGGAAAGTGAAATTTCCTATTATAAGAATAGAAAATTTCCTTACTAGAAATTTTAAAAATACATTTAGACATAACTTTCTCTATAGATATCCACATCATGCTCTTTTGGTGTTAGAAAAAAGCTAAGAGGAATGTTTACAACTTTTATATTTATGACTCTCTTAAAATAAGTCTTTTTGATAGCTAAAATAGGGCTTAAAGTCAAAACTTAAAATTTGCCAGTTTTGGAAGGAAAATCAAGAAACAAATAAGGAGAGATTTTGGACCAAAGAAAAAGGAGGAGATTAAGGGAAAAAACCACGACCAGAGCAAATAACAAATGAGATATATTTTTTTACCATTAAAATAAGAGAAGGAGAGGAAAAAAGAACCAAGAGAAACTAGACACTGAGTGCTTCGTCAATCGATTCCAAGCAAAACAATTTCATTTTCTCCTTAATTTTTGTTTACTGTATTCCAATAAAAACATGATTTATTTTATATTCGTTATGAACTAAAGTTATTTTTATAGAGCTTTGATATAGTCTAGTTTTGATTACACAATTTAAATTCCAAGTTATTTTATTTTCAATTTCTTTCATGTTAAGTGTTGAAAGGTAGTTTATGATTAAAACTTTCAGGATTAAACACCATTAGTTGATCAAAAGATAGAGATATTTTACTGCGATTAGTGACATTGTGAAAAAATGCAAAGAACTTAATTAATCTTCAATTAATTTAATGTACATAAAGATATGTTGAATTATTAGGTGGAGATATTTTTAATGTTATTTGAGAGAAAAAATTGAATAATTAAAAGATCTTTTAATCATCAACTTGAGGATTTGGAATTTATAACAAGAAATAATAAATTATGTAAGATTAACTAGGTGAAATTAAAATTTCTAGATTTATTTTTATTATCCCTACAACCTTAAGTTTTATTCTCTATTTCTTTTAATTTACTTTAGTCAAACATTTTAGTTTAATTTAGGTGCTTAATTATATTAAATTTCAGTTTCGTTTCTAAATAGTAATTAATTTGGTAAATTTCAATACTCAACAATATAATTACTCTTTGTGGGTTCGACACTCTTTTTTTTTATAAAAACTTCACTACTTATTGGGATTTTGTTCACTTGTAGTTATTATCACACCAAGTTTATTGTGTCATTATCAAGAATTAATTATTTTGTTATTGATATTGATACTAACTAGATTGTTACTTATTATTATTATTATTATTATTATTAAATATTGCTTTAGTTAAATCTCAATTTTTCTTTTCTTTTTATTTCAAGATTTATAAGTGTATACCCCATTATAAACCATTAGAGCCTGCACTTTTTTATCCTAAAATTTAGAGAACTTTGTGTGAGATCAATAAAAAGAGGCAAGAAATCATCACATCTTCCATTACTGTGGCGGAGCAGTGGAACGAAGAGGTAGATAGAGCTTTGAGGTACTTTTTGGTTAATGGGTTTGCATTTAACATAATGAAGTTGACTATACAAGCCAATAATTTTAAGATTAAGCTGGTGATAATTCAAATGATATAATAAATTGTTCAGTTTGGGGGCCATCGTAGGAGGACCCTAATGTTCATATCACAAATTTTCTAAAGATTTCTAACACCTTCAAGCACAATAGAGTGACAAATGATGTTATTTGGTTGAGAGTTTTCCTTATTCACTTAAAGAAAAAGCGAAGGCATGACTAAATTCTCTACCAGTTGGTATCATTACTACTTGGTAGGAGTTAGCACAAAAAAATTTAGGAAAGTATTTTCCTCCATCCAAGACAGCATAGCCAAAGAATGATATTATCATATTTACTCAATTTAAGAATGAATCTTTTTGTATGAAGCATATGAGAGATATAAGGATTTATTAATAAAGTGTTCACATTATGAACTTTCATCATGACTTCAAGTCTAAACATTCTATAATAGTTTAGGAGCTACAAATAGGTACATGGTTGATGTAGTAGCTGTAGGAGCTTTGATGAGTAAAACTCATGAAACAACTTATGAAGTTTTGGAAGAATTTGCATCCAACAACTATCAATGGCCTTCTAAGAGATCAATTCAAAGAAAGGCGGCTAAATTTCTTAAACTTGATTCTATTACCAAATTGGTAGCACAAGTAACAATTTTATCTAAATAACTATACAAGATGAATGTTAATGCTATTCAAACTAATGTTGTACGTGATTATTATGCATGAAATCTCTCAAGTATCAATTGCCAAGTTGAGAAGCCTTTTTCTCAATCAAATTCTTTGTCCAATTTTCAACACCAAAACAATCCTTATTCAAGCATAATCCTAAATGGTGAAATAACCCCAAATATTTAATCATGAATAGTGAAATCAACCTAAATTTTCATGGAGCAATAATCAAGGAGTAGTTAGACCACCTTAAAACTCTCCACAACAAGAAAAGAAGCCGACAATTAAGAAAATGTTTATGCAATATATGTAAATGATAGATTTAACGATCCAGAACAATTCAATTTTGGTTCATAACCTTGAAGCTTAAATTAGTCAGCTTTCAAACATTCTTACATGAAGGACACAAGAAACTTTGCCAAGTAACATTATTACCAATCCTAAGAAACATGTCAAAGCAATATCATTAAGAAGTGAGAAAAATTGAGTAGCCATAAACAACAAGTTGAAAGGCTTTAGACACTCGACTAGTATTACATATAAATACAATTAGTATAACCTAAACATCACTAGATTGTCCTTAACAATGCAAAGATTAAAAGGGAAAATCATATAGAGAAAGAGAGTCTTCTTAGAAGAAAAAAATAAGAGGGTAGAATTTGATTGAACGGTTTAACTTTGAATTTAATTTCTCTATACAAGAACAATATCGTAAGGCAGAGGTGAGAATGAGAGTGTAACACCCTACCCCACCAGCAAGATATTATCCATTTTGGTCCACGGACCTCACGGATTTGTTCTTGACAGCCACACATGGCCCCAAAATGTATCTTACTAGTCAAGGTGAGCATGCTTATATAAAGCCCTCCCCCAAGTCCTCACCCTCCGATGTGGGATATTAGGATTCACCCCCTTTAAAGAGCCTGAGAACCCCGTCGGCATTATCAAACAGCCAGTGAGCCGGGCTCTGATACCAAATGTAACACCCCACCCTACTAGCAAGATATTGCCTGCTTTGGCCCACGGGCCTCACTGATATTTTCTTGGCAACCACACATAGCCCCAAAAGGTGTCTTACTAGTCAAGGTGAGCATGTTCATATAAGGCCCTTCCCCAAGTCCTCACTCGTTGATGTGGGATATTACAGAGAGCAAGTGAGAAATTGTGATCATATAGGGGTAATTTAGATTTTTATATTCTAGTGATATAATCCTTAATTCCTAGTATTGAGGATGTAATTTATAATTTCATAAAAATAGAGATGCAAAGTGTTATAGATGTTATATTATGTAATTTATTCAAATCAAAATTAATAATAAAAAAAAACTGGATTGATTATAGATTGAGAGATTTATGTTGTCTAAAGGATTAAAACATAAGGATTTAATTGTTTAAATTAAAAGCAAGAAGATTTTTTTATATAAAAAAAAATCAATATCACATATACTTCTACTATCATTAAACCAAATAAATTCAAGTTAATATCTGATTGCTCTATTTAGAAAGTTATACTATTCTTCTAAAGAAAACAATAATTATAATATTAAATACTAATGACAACAAAAATTAATATAATCAAAGAAAATTAAATTTTTTTTACTAGTTGTTTTTTGCTTGAGGATCAATTGTAAGAAGATAATATTAAAAATATAATTGGTATATATCTAAAAAAAAGTGATCTCCCCTTTGGGTTCATAAAAATTTTATAACTCAAGATTTATTTCAATATATATCTCTTAAGTTTTATATCGTATATGAATTTTATTGGTTTAATTTTTATTTATTTTTTAGGTTGATGTTTAAATTTTTTTCTTTTAACCATAACAAAAAGAAAACAAAACTTTCATCTAAGATAAACAAAAAAAAATTTCTCTTTAATGAAAAGATCACTTGGACTTCATAGTTCCATTTCTAGGAAAAGAAATACATAAAAATAAGTTTAGCAAAGGGTTTGCTTTTTTTTTTTTGTTAGGCATGTAAAATTATTTTTTTAGTTAGAATATATGATTTCTGCAATTTCCTTCATTATTTTTTTGAGTTTTTTAGCCATAATTAATGGAAATATTACTATTTTTTCTATTGTAATTTTGTAAATAAATAACCAATCAAAAAGTGTTTTATATAAAGTAATACTTTTTTCTACAACAAATTAATAAAAGAATAGTATTGATGTTATAGTCACATAAAATTCTTTGTGAACCAATCAAAATATATTTTATTTCATGTAAACCTAATGTTTGACTGTTACATTCATGCTAAAACAAGAGTTAAGTTTAATCGTAGAGATCATAAAGGACAAAGATGTTGCCAGGCTTAAGGTTGTGATATCACATCTGAGCAGATCCACAAAATGTTGTTAATAAGATTTTACATATATCATCATTTTTTTGCATTACAAGCTCTAAGATGCTTTTCATGTTCTATATGTGCTTTCTTGGGTTTTTAAGACTATTGTAGTTGTCTAAGTTAGCATTCACAAAGACGCAATCTTTGTAGATATTATCATGTATCACTTGATGATAAAGTGCAAAATCTTCCACTTGGTGGAGGTGGTGTTCGTTTTTAAAAACTCATATAGTTACTAGTCTCGTCTCGTATTTGGGTTCTTTTTTATAAGAAGCACACAAGTAAAGATTTAGAATAAGTTGATGACAACAACCACTTTTATAGCTAGGACTTGTTCAAGAGTGTTTGGCGTGACTTAATAGGGTTAGAGTATAAGTGTTTTCATGCCTACTAACTTGCATGTTGTTATAACATATTCCCTCATAGTGCTAGGCGTTGTGTTTCCCATTGAGTACAAGAAAAGGTATGAAGCTATTAAGCACAGGGAGAGTACTTGGAGATTTGGAAGAGCTAGTGTCCTTGTGGTTAAGAGGTTAGTTACCATCTTGCGTCTTGCAGTGTCTAAGTCATCAATCATGGAAAGAAATGTTTAGTGCTAGGTGTGAACGAGAATGAACTAGCTTTTTTTATTCCCCACAAACAGCGTTATCGATGAAGTTGTAAGACCTTTAGAATTTGATTAGGCTTTCCATGGCTATGTCATGGGCTAAAGTGTGTGGGTTTGGATTTAGCCTTTGTTTTAGGCTTGATTGTTCCTGCAAAAACAAATCTCATGTCGAAATAAGAGACCTTTTAAGGTTTAAGTTAGTACATGTAGGAGGAGAAATAATGTACTGAAAAGAGAAATGGAATGAAGATAGTAGGGAGTATGTGTGATTGAATAAATTAGTTTGAAGCCCTTGAATGAGCATAAATGGCTTGAACATCAATGTTTTATCTAGTGACCATAGGCAGTTCAAGTCAGCTTACCTTAAGGAGAATGGAGTTTCAAGTGAGTTGTTGTTTGTTGTTCTATTGGTGGAGAAGTTGGTGCTCGCCATTAGTTATGGTGCTTTATCGTGTCATTGAAAGAGAGGATGAGCCTCACACAGGCGACTGTGCTTATGCTTTGTACAGAGAATTTGGTTGGTGTCAAGAACACTATTGGGTGGTTTATTGGTGCATAGAGTATGTGTTAGCAGGAGGTGCATGGCGCTGCTTTAACTTCTCGAAATTAAAAAAAAAAATACATTAAGGTGTGCCTAGGATAGAGGTACCAAGTCGAGACCTAAAAATATTACGATCAACCTGTTGGGTTCGAAGAATATTAAACTTGGGTGTCTAGCCATTCGAGCTTGACCCTAACTAGGATTTATTTTTTTCCCCAGATTTTCCATACACCATCACTTTTGGTTTTTAAAAATTAAATAGTTATATCCCGACACTAAATGACACATATTTAGGATCTATTTTATATTTTATGTTTTGTTTTTGAAAATGTAAAAAACCAACAATTAATAGTCAAAATCTCTCAAAATCTAGTGGTTTTCAAATATTGACTGTAGTTGTTGGTTTGGACTTTTTATTACAATAAAAAAATCTTTTCTAGTTTTGTTTTCAAAAATCTGAACATAAGTAAAAAAAAAATGAAAACCGAAATGATACCAAATAAACCCTTGTAGATCGATATACGTGAAAATCATACGAAAAAGGAAAGATGCCGGTGTTAGTCCATAATAAAGATAAGTGGAGTAAATTATAAGT
>Ga0307515_10014714_pt1 | contig 14479 bp, 3 predicted proteins | sample 17_EM_MG_FD_194513 | JGI IMG/M metagenome (GOLD analysis project Ga0307515, IMG submission 194513) | Populus trichocarpa ectomycorrhiza microbial communities from riparian zone in the Pacific Northwest, United States - 17_EM | ecosystem: Host-associated > Plants > Roots > Unclassified | place...
AACTAAACAATATAGTTACCTGTCTATACAATCCTATGCATTAATCTTAGCGCGTAATTAAGACGTCTTTCCTACCGCACCTCCCCCAACGCTTCTAGAATTATGGCACTAATAATAGACCTAAGCCATAACACTAAAGACACTCTTAAGCGAGATTTTAAGGTTATAAATAAACAATACAATATAATCTACTATAATATTAAAATTAAAATGTCGACGCGCGGGCTCCTCGGACAGCCACTACACTCCCTTATAAGTAAGGTATAAATACGGCAAATATTAAACGAAATCTCCAACAAATTCCCATCTGTGTTTCTAGGTTTACCTAAGAATCTATATACTAAATATGTTAAATAGCTTGCCTAGCGCTGCAGCTATAACGCGACGCGTTAAATAAATAAAACGGCTCTTATTAGGCAAATTACAATAGGCAACCTAGTACTCCTATACTCCGCTATCGCGTATTATCTACCAGCTAGCATACCAAAGGTAATAAGGTAGGAGGGAACACTAAGGTTATATAGGGTAATAATAATACTAATTCGGCGGGCAGCTAATAAAGAGCTAATAATTATCCTAACCCGAAAGCTAGCGACTAGTAAAAATAACGCCCTAGATATACACGTTAATAATCTAAGCTTTAATATATTTATAAATATACTAGGCCAGAATATTAACTTTAACCCTAAGAGCGAAACGCTTTACTACTATATTGGTAACAAGATAGCCAGAGGACGAATTTAGCTTGTAAATAAAGAGAAATAGCACAGTGCGGTTAAGGATATATTTCTATAAAAAATAAATAGGTTTTTATTTATAATAGAATAAAGGAGAATAAGTAGGTTACTGCTTAAAGTTAATTTAGCGTTACTAACTTGTATTTATAGTCTGCGCTACTAGCCAAGAATAATATAATTACTTACCCTCTATTTCCGCACCCTTGCCTTTATTAGATAACTCGCACTCTATATGTATAAGAATAGGTAAAATAGGTAAACGGGTTAATACTAAGGCAATACTTAACTTATAGCTGTCCTAAAAAACCTCTCCTAGTTAAAAAAGAGCCCTTGCTCTACGCCTTAACCCGTAATAGAAAAGGCGAAGGTAACTATAACTGTAGTATAGATTATGCGCCTTAAAGCCACTGCTTTATTTGGAATACTTACTAGTTTAATAAATTACCATATATAAAGGTAGATGGCTTAATATTAGAGCCCTTCGGCGTGCTATTAGGCGAGGAAGTCTTAAAATAATATATCCTGGGATATTTTTATAACTTATCCAGCATTCTTAAAATGCCTAAGGGGATTAGATAATAAAGCCTAAGGTTTATACCTATTCTTTCCAGTAAACTTATTAGGGTAATATATATTAATACTATCCCTAGCTCGCTCTTAGTATCTAACACCTAATCCTTATATCTATACTTACGCTTTCCTTACTATTCTGCTGAATTTAATTACTATTGCAATATATGTGTAGGGGATAGGTTAGGCTTACTATAGGCTAGTGGGGTTAATAACACGGAAGAATGACGTTAAATATTTGCGGTAGAAATACTAGGTGTTATATAAGGGTGTGGAATATAGCGATATAACTATATAGAAGTGTTATTGCTGTCTTATATGCCGCCTATACCTACCCTAGCATTATCTATACTGGCGAGCTGCATGGATAAGGTAGATAAGCTTTACTTTAAGCGCGAGATGGGTGTTAAACCTAGTGTAGGTAGAATAGAATAAGGTATAGGATCTAAAAGCCGGCGCCCTAGGTAGGTAAAGTGGTTTAATAAGGTACCTCCCTATTAAATTTAGATACGAGCCTTACTAGCCTACTACTTTTATTGCTAGGATTAATATTTAACCTTTTATATACCTATACTATATCTGCTAAGGGATATATTAATAGAATAAAATAGTTTCGCGTATAATAGCAAATAGTATTAAACAATCTTTAACTATATAATAATGTTTTCTTAACTACTAACTTAACATAAGTTAATAGGTCGCGGTTGCGGCTTAACCGTAACTAGTTAGAACTAGTAGCTAATTATAATAAATACACCCCTATTTAAGTTATTTGTAAGCACTATAGTAATAATACTCCTACTAATACTGCTATTAGTCCAATATATACTATACCAGTATATATTCTTTTAAGTTGTTAATCTATATACGCCCTAGACATTACAGAAATAGCTATAAGGTAACCTATTTTAGCTATAAGCTATACCTTTTACTAACCAGGCAAATATAGGAGTGTTACTATAGCAGGTAAACGTAAAAACGCGTTATTAAACACTTAAACTAGTAGCAAGAACCCTACTTTAAGTCAACGTATAATAAGGAAATAAGGATAACTAGTATAATTAACCTTATGTCTCTACCTAGCCTACTACTAGGAGTTGCCCACGTCCTAGCTAATAAAAGAAAGAACGCGCTAATAGAGAATAAGTATATAGAACCCAGCTAAAACAAGCACGTAGAACCTAGCCAGAATAAGCAATATTGTAACTCTAGTCTAATTATATCTGGGCGTAGAGAGGAGTAGGCACGTAATAGACTCCGTTAACGTCGTATATAATATATTAAGCTGGCTAACAATGTATAGAATATACATAGCCGCCTCTAGCTAAAAAGGTGTCACAGTACGTGCGGACTGTCAAGGTACGATGTACGAGGTGACTGTATATTATTGACAAACGATGTCGTGTGAGGATCTATGTAGGAGGTGAGGCGGTATATATACACGTCGCTCAGGGGTTAGGTCTGTGCTCGTGTCACAGCAACGCCGAGTCATAACAACGTGTCAGGTCAGTGCCGTGACAAAAGGGTAATCTCTAATAATAAGGATAGTGACTATAAGTCTATACCTGCTTTTTTTACAAAACGATAGCAACTAAATATTAATAAATCTACTAAATCTGTTGATAATCTGGTAGTAGAACTAGCTTAGTTAAAGACGCAAAGTCCTAATCTTTTAGTTAAGGTAGGTTATACCTTTATGTATAACCGGAGTCTAACTATAATACTTAATAGTCTCCTTTACCATTTGGCACTTAACGGGCCCTAGTAAATAAAACACTCTCTTTACTATTTAACCGCCAACTGCTATAAAAAGCAGTATCTTCATAATATACCTCTGGCTCTTAATAATTACGTATTAGTTTAAAATACTCTCCTATACGTCCAATCCGTACCTTACCGCGTAAACAATTACGTGCTAGTTTAAAATACTCTCCTACGCGCCTAATCCGTACCTTATCGCGTGAACAACTAATATTTAGCTTTATATTCTCTCTAGTAAGCCGTGTCCGCCTAAACCCTAATATAGCTTTGTCTATAAAATAAGTGACCTCCCTCTAATATAGAGTACACTAACTTAGTGTTTAATCTAAAGGGGACCTAAATAGCGCTAGGGAAAGTGAGGACGAGTTGGACTACGAAGACGATTTTAACCTAACTACCGCGCTATGGGCAAGAGAAGAATACCTCTAGATATTATAACGGCAACGTATAAAAGAAAACCCACCTAAGAGATATAAGCCTATATTTGCGCTTTATAGGTCCATTTTACTAGTAAGGCTAGTAACTAACTCTAGGACTTATGACGGGTATCTTATTAACCCGTAGTTCGACCGCTTTCTAGGCCTTATTAAAGATATAATAAAAAAGGCATAGTTAGAAGCCATTTTAAAGCAGCTAAAAGTAGTGTAAAAAAAAGCTAATTGTATTCCTAACCCAGTGTCCACTTATAAGGTATCTATATACTAGAAATATTATATTAAATTGTTTACTAACAATCTTAATATTATATATAGCTATTTAACGTAATAGGGAACTTTAGGAACTACGCGATTATAAAGGCTCGTATAATTGTAAGGGAGGTATATAGGCTAAGGCTTAACAACGCGCCCAAACTGATTATGGAACTACTAACTAATTACAATTTTATTGCGCTGGATTACATAAAGGTATTTTGCCTGTGCTATTTAGTAAAATACTAATAAGAGTTAATAGCTAAGTGATAACCGCTTCCGTTCCGACGCGATAGTTACTAGCATAGCTAGTATATTTTATAGTAGAGGAAGGAACGGCCTTGCCTAATTACCCTACTCTTATAATATGTTCAAAAAGCTTACCGGCAACACTATTGCTTTTGTTTTAATAGCAATATATTATGTAATTAGGGAGTATAGAACTAGGTCTAAGGGAACGGACAATTTTTATGGCACTATTGTTAGTGGTTAGTGCATATCTAGTGTTTTACTACCTATTATTATTCTCTAACCCGTTATAGAAGCCTATACTAACTTCTTAGGCGGCTGGAACTAGATGTTTAGAAAACAGCAATCTAGAATCTGGCTGCGGCTTTAGCCCGTAGTTATTAAACATACTATAGGCCTAATGCCGGATTAATTAACTATAGAAATTATTAAGGACCCGTATAAAGATGACCTTAACGACCTTATAGCGGATTTAAGCGACGATATAAGAGAGAGGTTCCTTATAAGCCCTAGCGACAATAAAACTAATATAATTATTAACTTAGGCTATTTATTAGTAAGCTAGGCTATACTATCTAATCTACCAAGTCTGTCTTAAAGGGAGAGCTTTAGAGTAAGCTAGACTAGTTTACTAAGTCTATCCCAAATAGAGAGCTCTAGAGTAGGCTAGACTAGTCCGCTAAGTCTGTCTTAAAGGGAGAGCTCTAGAGTAAGCTAGAAAATCTAGGGCCCTACTACTACTACTACGATATTTGCTAATTCAACTTTTGGAACTAGCTAAGTTCGTTAGATTTAGCAGAATATATATCCTTTACCTTAGTGTATTACTGTTGGTATGCTTTAACAACGTGCAGAATACATATATCACAATGATATGTACTATGCGGTGTTGTAGATGGATGTTAATTCTCTAAGATCTACGCGTCGCAGGAAATGTAGTTCCTCGCGTGTTCCCCCTGACCCAAATGAGACTAGCGTCAGGGCTCAAGGAACTATCGCATGCTCCAATGCAACTATTCTAACGACACTGGGGGTACTTTAAAAATGTGAAGAACTAGTATCCTACAACTATGCAGTTCGAAAAAAAAGCATATACGCACTTCTCCTTCCTTGCCCTACTTCCTTCCTTGCCCTACCCTATGCCTTGTGTAGTAGTATCAAGTTGTACACCAGTGTCGTGTCTCTGGAATGCTAAGAATTGGTCGTATCCTGCTGTAGAGCGTTTGGAGGCTCCAGTGTTGATCATTGCACCCATGAACTTTGTGGAGGTGTAGTGTGAGGTCGTATTGTACGCAAGCGGGTCTGTATCGGTAGGGAATGCATCTGTTGTGGTATCGATGGTTGTAACTGCATATCTACATGCTGGTATTCCCTGGCAAGACGTAGCAAGTTTGTTGTCTATATCGCCTCGGATCTCCTGCCTTAGGCGGGCTTCCTTTTCTGGGGTAGGAAGGCTAGGTGGAGGATCGTCCTTTAAGGCTTGCGGGCCTATTGCGTCATTGTCTTGAGGGTTAAGCTCCTCTTGATCGGTCGCTTGATCTTGATTTCCACTAGATTCCACCTGTCGACTTCCACCGATATCCACTCGAGTCTCGTCCTCATCTGACGTTTCAATCTCTTCCTTTGACGTCTCGTCAGGCTCTTCCTTTGACGTCTCGTCAGGCTCTTCCTTTGACGTCTCGTCAGGCTCTTCCTTTAACGTCTCGTCTAAACAATTGGAGCTACCAGACCTACAGGGATTCAGAGCCGTGTATTGAATGAGGTTGATTTTTGATTCGGTAGTGGTCGTCATTTTTAGGATTTGTGGGGTCAGGCAGGGTCTAATTGGTGTCTTGGCAAAAACCTTATTTTGACGTTCCGAACTCTTGGTTTAATTGGTCGGTTCGTTCGTCGGTCGGGTTTATAATTTATGGTCGGGTTAATCGTCCATCCGTGGTCGGGTCAGTGATCTTCTTGGACTGGAGTGGAGTGGATCTGAGCTCAAATCCACTCCATCCAGCTAGTAAATTGTTTGACTCCAAGAGCTCCTTGGAGCTCCAGTATATTTATATACTAAAAATAGAAAGGCTTGGCATCAGCATAGTGTTATAAAAGGAAGAGTAGATGTAGAATAACTGACTAAAAGCTACCTATATTACTCCTCACCAATAACCTTAGTCTCGTAGTCAATCTTAATAGCCGCATATTGCTTATCTAGCTCCTCTTTCTCCTTATTAATTACGTCGTCTTCTACCTGATTAGAGGCCTCTATAGCAACCGCAGCAGCAAGCCAGGCCTTTGCCGCTTCCTTAAGGGACACCCTTTTGCAAGGCTCTCCTACTAAGTTATCTACTTCCTTATCGTTAAATATACCCTTTAGCGGTGGCCTATATATATGCCAAAGAACCTCATTTGCCTTAATAATATCCATTTATAATTGGGAGCGCCGGTCTTTAAGAAGAATCTTATAGCTGCTAAAGAGTTATTCGTATTCGTCGCTTATAGGAGGCACGGCCAATATATTAAGCGCAAATCGGGCGAGATCCGGCTGGCTCTTATAGCAATCCTACCAGTATTATACAACGTTAAAGTATTAGTTCTCAGTAAGAAGTATACGGTTAATAGCAAGATATTCTTTAAAGCGATTAATTAACGTTGGGCCATTATATTTAGGGTAAGTTATCTTAAAGCGCTTATAAGCTTAGGCGGAGGCATAGATCTTCTCTTTTATAACTAGCGGCTGTAGAGTTACTAGCGTAGATAAGGGTAGTAGTAGGAAGCTTTTGCCTTTATATTTAAGCCAGAGCTCTCTTACTACCTCCTCCGCTTTTAAGATCTAAGCCGCCTTCTCTTTATACTGCGCCTATTAGTTATAAAACCACTACATCTTAAGCATTGGGTTAAGAATAATTGCTATATAGTAAGCTTTTGTATTATTAGCCTTAACGTAATACTTCTTATACTTTTGCTAGGTAGCCTCTATATAGGCGGCTAAGTAGCGATAACCTTGCGCCTTAGCCTTCTTCTTTAATTACTTTAAGAGCTTAATAAACCTATGCTTAGTTCTCTTAAGCTTAAGCAAAAGCTAGTCTAGGGTTTAAAAGTAATTAGTAAGGCTAATATACTTGCCTTCTACTATTATAGTAGCCTTATAGAACGTTTCTAGGTAATTATATAGGTGTTTAAGTTGTTTCTAATAGTGCTCTTAAAGTAGATTATCCTTAGAAAGCTGCTTTGCACTTATTGTTGGGTAGTAGCTACTATAGAACTTTATAATACGTTCCTTGCAGTTTAGAAAGCGTAATATAGTTAAGAATAATAAGTTCTAACGCGTCTGGTTATTTTAAATAAGCTAGTAGGTGGTTAGTATAAGTATGCAAGAGGCGATTTAGTTGATTTTCCTCTAAATAAAATAAAATCTAACGCCGAGCTGCTGCTAAATCTTAACACTAAAGCTCTATATAAGATTCCTTACTTACCTCTAAGCCATTAAATTCTGCTAATAGGCCTCCTATTTTAATCCTCTAAAAGAAACTATAATACTAAGGAGTTATATAAATATATTATACGAGGTTACGAAGCAATCTAATAGCTCCACGCTTTTTTTATAACTCCTTAACCTTTTTAAAGTCCATCTTATAATAAGCCCTTGCTAATTTCTTACAAACTTCCTCCGCATTACTTTTAATAATAAAGGCCTGGGCATAAAGGTTTATAATATGGCCAAAGTAACGTAGTTGGCGTCCTTTGCGAAGCTTTGCTGATATATTTAGATACAGTATATAAAGGATTGGGTCAATATATATATCGTTTAACTCCGTATTATCGGCTATAAAATACCTAATATTACCTACGATCCTATAGTCGCGAAATAGATCTATAAGGACGCCCGCCATATTCTTACTAGTATACTTACCTATAATTTCACGAAGCCTGAGAATAACGTGGCGATACCTACCATCTTTATTAATAAAATAGCCTACTACCCCAATAATCGCGTGCGCATTTGGTGACGTCTATAGGTTAAAGGAAATTAATATTATACTACGGGCGCTCTTAAGCTCTTTCCTTAATAACTCCTTCCGCTGTTTAAACGATTATATAACCCATCCGCGAATCGTCTTCCCTACTTATAGAAGAAACTTTTAGAGCCTAGGGTAGAGATAAAATAAGAGCTATTAGAAGTAGGCGTTTTTAAATTAGAAGAAGGCAATATAGTAGTAAATAATCCATCAAATTAGGAGAGCCTTAAAGCCTTTAAAGTTGCGATTTAGATTAAGCGATCTAGCCTCTAGATACTGCTTAATCGTCGGCTAATCTAGCTCCTTCTTCTTGGAGAGAATCTCGCCTATTGCCTTATCCAATTAGTAATCTTTTATAAGGTAATCTATAGCCGTTAATCTTCCTAACAACACCACGTAGAGCTCTTGCTTATACTTTAATCGCTCGTAAATATAGTAGTAGAAGAACGTTTGCTGGTCCATAGAGGATTTTAACTAGATATCCTTACCCTACTTCCAAATATATGAGGATTGTTGCTTAGTATACTTTAGAGCTTTAGTAAGAGCTTTACACTAAATATATTGCTTTCTATAAAGCTTAAACTCATTAAACGTTTTTAACTCATTAGCTTTTAGGTTAAAGCTCTTAGGCGTAAGAATTACGTTATTAGACGTAGGGGGCGATTAAGTTAATAAATATCGATCCATGGTAGCAGTAAGAAGATAAGGATAAATTAATTAAATCAATAACAATAACGACGACAACAACGACAGGGGTAGGAGGAACTATACTTATATACACTAGAGTTTTTAGATTATATAGCTCGTACACCCAATTAAAATTGGATCTTATTATTAACGTCGCTAATTGGCTCTATCCTTATATAACACCTACTGAATCGGGTTAGAGAATTGGAGCTCTAAGAGCTCCGTAGCTTTAAATATACTCTATCTAACTAATTAAATTAACAGGATCCACTCTAATCTAAAGACGGCTCCGCTACGGAGCTCTAGAATTAACCCAGTCTAAGAAGATCACTAGGTCGGGTTGATTGATGGTATAGTAAAGGTCCTACTAGTGCTCTTCTAGACAGTGGTAGACTTGCGGTTGTCGCTCCTCTGGGGTTCCGTATATCTTAAAATACTTAATACATCTTAACTTAATATCGGTACCAAACTTCTTCTTAAGTGCGTTTATCTTTTCTCTTATCTATTCCGTTTGGTCTTCTTCTTGTGCTATATCGTATAAGGACTGGGTAAGTGTTTTGCCTCGTTTGTGGTTGGTATTAACCCATACTCCTCTGCTGTTTAGACAATCGCGTAGTTGCTGAAGCTAGTATAAGGGTATTTTTGTAAAGATATTAACCGTAAAGTTCCTAAAATCTCCCTAGAACGATTCCCAGAGTGAAAAGTCTAGCTGGTTGCGTATTTCTATATATACGTATATCTTGCATTGTACGTAGTTGGTCAGCTCGTCCTTGGGGACTTCCGTTGGGTCTTCCTATTTAGCTACTTCTTCCTCCCAGTCTTTCTCCTAGTCTTTCTCCCAGTCTTTCTCCCAGTCTTTCTCTATTCTTAACATCTTGTGTTTTATATATTATTTAGGTAGGTAAGGGTGATCGTAGGGTAAAGGTAGGGGAGCGGTTGAGGAGGCCGTTGAGGAGGTCGTTGAGGAGGCCGTTCGAGGAGGCCGTTTAAGGAGGCCGTTAAGTAGGGTAAGGTGTTTCGATTCGTAAGGTAAAAGTAGGGGGACGGTTAAAGAGGTGGTTTAAGAAGGCGGTTCGAGGAGGCGGTTAAGGGGTAGGGTGTTCTGCGCAGTAGTCCTCTGAAATAGATAGAACGAGACGTCTAGAAGTCGTTGTGGATACTAGACAAGTACTCCTAAGTGGTTTCTCTTCTTCTCTTCAACTGAAATAGGCTAATACGAAAGGTGGATGAGTATAACTATCTTCTAATCTGCTGCAAGGTGGATAGTACAACTGTCTTCTAAGCTATCTGCGTGTTTCCTGATCTATACGCGCTCACTAATCAGTGTTGGTATGCTTTAACAACGTGTAGAATACATATATCACAATAATATGTACTATGCGGTGTTGTAGATGGATGTTAATTCTCTAAGATCTACGCGTCGCAGGAAATGTAGTTCCTCGCGTGTTCCCCCTAACCCAAATGAGACTAGCGTCAGGGCTCGAGGAACTATCGCATGCTCCAATGCAACTATTCTAGCGACAATTACTTTATCCTAAATATAGGAACTGGCGAGCTTAGGCCGGAAAGGTTTAAATCTAATAAGTTATTTATATAATTTAAGCAGTACTATAGCCTTGTAGAGGACAGCTATAGCTAGTATAGTAACGGGAAAGTAATATTAAATTTAATTAAGAATAAGGAGTAGTATATAAAGTTTATAATATATACTCTGGACTTTAGTATAGAGGAGCCAGTAGAGTTTTTGGTAGGAGATTAGGTATAGGACTTTCTATACTCTCCTATAGGATAACTGCGGCTTCTTTATTGTATATACTAGCTCTTAATCTACCTTTCTTTCGGCCTATATCTGCTACTCTTAGTAGCTACTTTTTGGCTATATATATGTGCTATGCTAGTAAAGCTAAATACTTATATTATATTATTGTCATAGGAAGAGCAGGAAAGGTTTTATAATTTTAGAATATATTATAAAACAGTTAGAATATTATATTAAATTGTCTAAAATAATATATTGGATTGTATAAGGAAGTGTATATAATTTACCTTACTAGCCTTATAAATAGCTTTAAAGTAGCCTTTTTTTATTATCTAAGATATACTGTTGGTATAAAAGAGGTAGATGGCTCCAAATACAATTGTGGTTGCAGGTTGCGTGTCAAAAAAACACGACATAGGCTAGTCGGTCGGGTTGCTAAATGCCCTTAACTGCGCGCCAATTGCGTCAACCACCAACCATTGAGGCCATTGGAAGGGTACTATATTTTGCCGATGTCCTTATAACTAATAATCTTTAAAACTTACTATTTGTCTTCCTCTTATCCTCTATATATATTTACTTTGTAAACTAATGGCTTAATATTTCTATATGCTAGCTCTAGCATTGCGATATACTATATAGGGTAGATCTTTATCTTAGCTAGTAGGTTTAATTTAAACGTAACCAGTAAAATCCTCTATATAATTTCGAAGGGTCTTAGTCTAACATAGTTTAACTTCTTACTTAGTCGTTAACTCTTAAAATTTTTGTGTAGTAGCCACACTTTATCTCCCTCCTTAAGATCTGGTCCCTTAGATCTCTTAGTATTATAGTACTTTTTTATTTTTTTCTTATACTTTCTTTACTAATTCTATAAGGTCTATATAAAGATTCATTAACGTCTTTATTCTTTCTTTAGCTGTGCTACTTATCTTTTTCGCTTATTATAGTAATAACGATATTCTTAGCTTATATCTATAATTTGCCTTAAATAGTAATATGCCTATTCCTTCTTATAGTATTATATTATATATAAACTGCGTAACTAGTAATAGCGATACCTAATTATTCTATACGTAATTAATATAATATCTTAAATACTATTCTAGCATCTAATTTAATCTTTCCGTTTAGCCGTCTGTCTGCGGATAGTATACGGTAGAAGTTACTGCTCTAACTCCTTACTTTATTAAGAACACTTCCTAAAATGCTACTATAAATCTTAGATCTCTATCTAATATAATCTTACTTAGTGCTCTATATCTTATAAATACTTCTTTAATATAGATTCTAGCAATATCTTCTACTGAGATTTCTTCTGTGCATGCTATAAAGTAGCCCTATTTAGTTAACTTGTCTACTATTACTAAGATCACGTTATAGTCTTATCCGGTAATAGGATTTTTTGACTTTAGTAACTTAATAATAAAGTCCTATAATATAACCTTCTATAGTCTCTCTGGTATTTTAATAGGTTATAGCCCTCCATATAGCTTATGCCTTATTAGTTTATTTCTTTAGTAATTTAAATACTCTTTTATTACTCTTCTTGTAATATTCTAGATCCTGTTAATAATATATTCTTTCTAAAGTCTTAATACTAAGCCTGTTGCTCCATTATGTCCTTAAGTTATTCCCTTATAGAAATCTTCCATAAAATGCTCTGCTATACTCTTTAGGATATACTTCGCTTCTTAATTTTCGTATATATCTATTTGTGGATCTTCTAGTTATGCTTCTAGAATTCTTTATACCTAAAAGCTTCCTAATGTCTTATAGACTCTTTCCAGTTTATTATCCTCTTAAGTTGCTACTAGTTTAGGGTAGTTATATCTAATCTATCTATCCTTATCTCTGCGTAGCATTGCTCCTAATAGCTTCTTATCGTTCTATAGTTTAGCCTTTCTGCTAAGTGCATCCGCTCTTACATTTTTAGTTCCTTTAGTGTGCTAAATCTTAAAATAGTATTTTATAAGCATCTCTGCCTATCTAACCTATCTGCAATTAAGTTCTTTTATTGTTAGGAACCCTGTTAGGTTCTTATAATCCGTTTTAACTATAAATAGTTTCTCTGCGCCTTATAAGAATGCTCTCTATTCCTTAAGTGCTGTAACTATACCTAATAACTCCTTATTATAGACGTTATAGTTTAACTCTAGTAGTGTTATCTTTCTACTATAATATAATACTGGATGCTATGCGTCCTTATACTTCTGTAGTAAGCATGCTCCTAATATATAGTCTAATATATCTGTTTTTATAACCGTGTCTAGTCCTAGTTGGTAGATCTTAAGGATTAGCTCCTAAGTAAACAACTCCTTAAGTTCTTTAAATGTTACGGAACGAGGGCAGTGGCTATAAAGCGTATGTATTCGAGGAGTCTATAAGACGTTGCGCGATCGATCGTAAGGGTTAAGGGCGTAAGGAGGTGATATACCTACGCGTAGCTAATATAAGCTGTACGCAAGGTGTACGCGAGAGCACGGGGCTCTCCTATGGAGGCCCCTGCGGTGGGGTTCCGTAATACTACCCCCCCTCCTATAGAGGCGGGGCTCCGGCGACGCTGTAGTTACTATATATATATAAAAGGGATACTTAAGGTATAGAAAAGAAGAAAGGGGGGTATTACTAAAGGTTTGAAATAACGTTATGTAATAAGGCTTGGCATCTAAGAATCTAACTAATTAGATAACTTTAACCGCCGGTTAAAGTTCCTGGACATCTTAACGATATTCTAGTTATATAATTACACTTTGCCGCAATCTAACGGTAATTTGCCCTTACGTAGCAATATATAACGGTTTAACTCTATAAGGGCTCCTATAGAGGATTAGGTATAAAATCTTTACTTAGGCCCGGTTTCTGTGGGTTTACGTAGTAAAAGTTGCTAATTAAATCCTTTACATTTTTAAAGTCTTCCTATAGTTTCCATTCTGGCTAATTTATATTAAATCCTATATATATAGCTCTATAGTAGAGCTATCGTCCTCTGCCTTTGCCAAAGTATTTAGAGTTAATAATTTATTTAACGGTCCACTCCTTATAGTTTTTATCTTCGTTCTCATCTCGGATTAGTACTAGTAGGGGTTTACGCTATATCTGCCCCAGTAAGGGGTTAGGCTAATAGAGGTGTAGTAGCTATAGGTAAAATATAGGCTATATCCTGTGGGTGGCTAGGGTAGGTAGGAGTTCTAGCTTATATGCGACTCCCCTATTAATAACTTGTTTAATTAGATAGGGGCTAAGGTTCTTATAATTAAGTGACTTTATAGGCCTCTATATAGAGATATTACGTATATCTAGCTATACCTAGTCGCCAACACGCATCTCCGGTAGTGGCGTTCTATAGCGGTTAATAAAGTAGGCCTACTTTGCTTAAGTCTAGGCCATTTCTCCTTTGCAGTAGTTAAGTAGATTTTTTATACGGTCTGCATACTAGTTAATAAGTAGCATCTTAAGGCGTTTTCTATATAGCAGTTTCTTATTAATAGGTTCTAGTGGCTCTATACTAGATTAGGGGTAATAACCCTTATTTACGAAGAACGGGGTAAGTCCTATAGTAGTTAAGACATAGTTATTCGCTACGAATTTACCTAGTAGGAGGTAGTTTACCCAGTTATCTTAACTATAGGCGATTACCTATTGTAGGTACGCTTTTATACTGGCATTAGCGTTTTCTAGTTACCCAGCAGTTTTATAGTGGAAGGATATAGACATCTTAATGGAGATGCCAAGGCGTTGGCAGATTCGTCTCTATATATTAGAGTTAAATTATATGCCTTAGTCGGACGTAATCGAGTTAGGTAACCTATGTAGTTAGTAAACTTTGCGGAGAAAGGCGTTAGTAATATCGCTAACGGCTACGCCTTCGGTTAGGATGTAGTGGCGCTCTTTTATAAGTCGGCATATTATTATAAGGATGTTCTTATAGGTACGGCCGTGTCGTTTATAGGGTGGTAGGTTAATAACGAAATCTATAGCGATATCTGCCTATCGTTATATAGGTACTGGTAGAGGGTATAGTAG
>Ga0307515_10014715_pt1 | contig 14476 bp, 9 predicted proteins | sample 17_EM_MG_FD_194513 | JGI IMG/M metagenome (GOLD analysis project Ga0307515, IMG submission 194513) | Populus trichocarpa ectomycorrhiza microbial communities from riparian zone in the Pacific Northwest, United States - 17_EM | ecosystem: Host-associated > Plants > Roots > Unclassified | place...
TTGGCTGGCTCAAAAAAGTGCGTGGGCAAAAATTGTGTTGGGAATGTTATAATAGAAGAATGGGCAAATACATGAAATCTCGATTCTGTATTTCCATCCCGAGAGAGAATGAAATTGTTAATTTATAGTCTACAATATTAAACATCATGTTCACTCAACTGACTTTCACCGAAGATAATAATTATACAATCTTTACTTCACTCGGACTCATTTATTCACTTTTTCAATAATTTATATATATATTTTTTTGTGAAAAATAGATTAATTTTTTAGTAATATCATGAAAATAAATTAAAAAATATTTTTCAGTAATAAAAAATAAGTTGAAAAAAATATATTAATATTTTAATTTCTTTTAAAAAATTATTAAAAAAATAAGACGAACATTGATAGATAAAAAGTTAAAGGGTTATAAAATTGAAAAAAAAAAATAAATTTTATAAATTATTTTAAATAAAATAAATAGTAATAAAAAAATCAAGTTTGAATTAAAAATGTTGAAAGATGATGGAATTAAAAAAATAATTTAATTTCATAACTTATTTTAAAAAACCAAATTAAATAGAAACGAAAATAAATAAATAAAATTCAAAACAATATATATAACAATCAAAAGATTGATGATTAAATTTGATATAATCAATAAATAACATGATATTTTTCAATTTCTTCAAACTTTTTAAAAATATATTTCATCCAAAATAAAAAAAACACTTTTCTCAAAATCAATAAAACTTATTTTGTTTAAAATTTTTTTTTATTGATTGATTTTTATAATAATAAACAGCAACATAAAGTTTGGAGAATAATTTTAAAAAAACCACTGACTTGGTATAAATATAAAACGTTATTTTACAATCTAATCAAACACAAAACCCAACACTGCATGCATCTTATCATGCCACCAAATGTAGTGTAATTATTCATCATTTTTCAACTATAAATAATCTGTTAGGGATAGAATGGAGATAAACAAGTTCAGTTTGAACATTATTTTTATTTTGCCATTTTTCTCCAAATAAAAAAAAATATAATAACATATTTTTCAGTTTTCTGGGCTGGAAAAATGTCATGAAAATTTTAAAATAAACATGTATTTTTATTTCTCTTGAAAAAAAAAACTATAAAAAAGAATAAAATTGAAAATAAAAAAAAATTATTTAGTGTTATTGAACATGACCTTAATCTCCTCTTTCAAAAGTTTCCAAGGAGTGCTAATTTCGTTTGCAACATGCTTTAATATTTTTTATAGTATTTAGAAATTCTAAAGCAAGATATATAAATTTAATAATGAAAATGAAACCCAGAATAAAATTGGAGAATTCCACGAAAACTATTACTTAATATATTTAAAAGAATTGAGATGTCATTTAAAGTTGAGATGTCAAATTACATGAATAATGAAGGAGCTTACAGATCTCGTCATCTCTTTTTTTTTTTTTTTTATGAAAGCATTAAAGGTTTTTAAAGAATTGACGGTAATTGTTTTTTAAAGTATTTATTTTTTAGAAATATATTATAATAATATATATTTTTTATTTTATTTTTAAATTTATTTTTAATATCAATATATAAAAAATAAAATAAAAATTAAAGAATTTTTTTTATTTTTTTTTTCAAAATTTCATAAAATTTCACTTTCACCGCTACAATGGACACTACAAAAACAAAAACGTGCTTCAAGAAAAAGAAAAGGAAAAGGAAAGGAATGGGGTCCAATTAGAAGGATATCAAAAGTCGAAGGACGTAAAAATCAATTAATCGTAGTTTCTTTAAACGACAGAGAATGGTTTAAACGACACGTACGAAGAAGGCAAAACCTGCAACAAACCGTGCTCTTCAGTCCGTAGTCGTTCATCCACCCATCAACTCAAACTCGGTGACTTGTAGCTCACAGGCAAGAGCAACAAAAACCAAAATGTCAATCCAATAAAGAATGAAAAGAAATGGAGCAAGAAGAGCAACAATCTTGCTTCGAATGCCTTAAACGACGAATCAATTCCGATTTCTCAGACAAGCTAATCTTCTCGTATGCTCTCTCCGATTCTGCTTTCCCCTTCGCATCCTCTGCCGTCGTGCAGGTACTTGTCATCATCATCTTCTTCCTCTTCTTATTTTTAAGTTTTTCTGGTTGATGTATTTAAATTAGCAGCATAATAATTGGTGTCGTCTGTGTTCGAAATGGAGCAGGTGTCAAATTCTAATGGAAATTCATCTACTTCGGCTTCGGCTTCTCAGTTTGTGCTGGTGCAGCTGCCGAGTCATAAACACAACTGCTTGACCGAATACGTGTAAGATCATTTTCTCACGACTTCAATTTTCCACTGATTATGATTCCTTCCGAGGCTTTAAAATAGGTTTATTCACGAGCTACTTAATCTGCGAAGAGATTCGAATTCTCAAGTGAACAATTGTTGTTGCCTAACTTGCCTTACCAATCTCGACGATGAACAACATAAATGAGATTTCTAGTATAACCGCATGGTTTTTAATTTCACAAATCATGACTTTATTTATTTATTTAGTCCAAAGGGCATCATCATAAACTATGCAACATACGAGTGTAAAGCATTTGCACAAAATAAACTAATCTCAAATGAATTTTTGCATCTTCTCATTGGCAGTAATGAGTGTGTTCTGCAAGATAATGAAGAAAGCGATGGTCATGTGATTGATGATAACCAAGATCAGGCAAAGGTCAATGGTCTGACTGCTGGGCCAGCTACATCAGATTCTTCATTAGATCAATCTCTGCGTTTACAAAATGGTGACAAGATAGCCAATGTAAATCATACAGGGTTCGGAAGTTCTGCCTGTGCCCACTCTAGTAGGTTTGCATGTGTCCGAACAATACCTGCATTGGTCCCAACTGCTCATATTGGTATTTCTTCCTATTCCAACTTCCAAAAGATTGCTTCTGACTTCTTGTCTGGGTCTCTGGAAGATCATGTATTGCGCTCCCTCAGTCTACTTATTGAAGGAAAAGCTTCAGGGAGAGACGGTGTGAATTTTCTTCGATTAATTGGGCTACCTTCATTTGAGGAGAGTGGGATTCCAGGTTGCTTGAGGCATCCAAACATAGTTCCTGTTCTTGGCTTGCTCAAAACATCCGAGTATGTCAATTTAGTGCTTCCTAAAACTCCATGTACCTTAGAAGGCATTCTGCATTACTGCCCCAAAGCCTTAAAGTCTGAGTGGCATATAAGGTTTCTGGCATATCAGCTGCTGTCTGCACTAGTTTATTTACATGGTTTAGGGGTTTCCCATGGTAATATACACCCATCCAATGTAATGCTAACTAATTTGTGCTGGTCTTGGCTTCGTATCTATGATAAGCCTATATCAGGATCGAATGCAAGTTCAAGAAAAGGTGAATCTGATACTCCTTCTGCCTCTGCAAGATTATGCTGCTGCACTGACAGCTGTTTTTCTCAAGTCCTCTATGCGGATTTGAAGCTTTCACCTTCTGTAGAGTGGCATTCACAATTTGATCAGTGGTGGAAGGGAGAGCTGAGTAATTTTGAGTATCTGCTCGTCCTAAATAGATTAGCTGGGAGAAGGTGGGGAGATCACACATTCCATACAGTAATGCCATGGGTTGTAGATTTCAGTACAAAACCAGATGAAAATTCTGATTCAGGGTGGCGGGACTTGAGCAAAAGCAAGTGGCGACTGGCAAAAGGTGATGAACAGTTGGACTTTACCTTTTCAACATCTGAAATTCCACATCATGTATCAGATGAATGCCTTTCCGAGTTAGCTGTCTGCAGTTACAAAGCTAGGAGGTTACCCCTGAGTGTTCTGCGTCTGGCTGTTCGTTCAGTGTATGAACCTAATGAATATCCTTCTAATATGCAAAGACTGTACCAATGGACGCCTGACGAGTGCATCCCAGAGTTCTATTGTGATCCTCAAATTTTTTATTCTCTACACTCTGGCATGACTGATCTGGCAGTACCTCCCTGGGCAGGCAGTCCAGAGGAGTTCATCAAACTGCACCGAGATGCTTTAGAAAGCGAGCGGGTCTCATACCAAATCCATCACTGGATTGATATAACCTTTGGCTATAAAATGTCAGGGCAGGCTGCTGTTTCTGCCAAGAATGTTATGCTGCCTTCATCAGATACTGCAATGCCAAGGTCAGTGGGACGCCGCCAGCTTTTTACTCGACCACACCCTGTGCGCCGGGTTGTTGCCAGGAAGAAAAATGATAGTGCCAATACTTCTATGAATCAAAGCCAATTAAATGTCGCAGAGAATGATACACCTCTCCTTTCTGAAACTGTTCATTTGCAACAATTAGAAGAAGTAACTGCATTTTCTGAGCATGCTGGGTATTTGAGTCCCTGCTATTATTACAATCCAGAAAACATTGCAAAGGATGTGCCTTCTGTTAAAGAGTTAGCAAGGGAGACATTTGAGAAAAGCATATGCAAACCACTTGAAATGAGCAGAAACGGGGTGCCATGTGATATTAATTTAAGCTATCTTCTTGAGCATATGGAGGTGGAGGGTGAAGGTTCCTTGGGATATCAAGAATTATTGCTTTGGAGGCAGAAATCATCTTGTTCAAGTGCCCTTTCAGAAGATGTTGCGAAGGACATATTTTCTGTTGGTTGTGTCTTAGCTGAACTGTACTTGAAGAGGCCCCTTTTCAATTCAACTTCTTTAGCTTCATACATTCAAAGTGGTATTTCACCTGGATCAATGCAAGAACTTCCTCCTCACACTAAAGTCCTTGTTGAAGCCTGTATCCAGAAGGATTGGGCAAGGTATTGGTTTTTACCTTTATATATATACTAGGTTTTGTTTTTCTTAAGATAATGAAATAACATGGTTGGGAATTTTGCTCTTCTCATCCAATGTTTTAAATGATTTTGTTTTACTTATTTATCTTATTCATATGTACATGGGTCTACTTTTGCGTGTGTTTGTGGCAGTGTGCTTGCATTTGAGCTATATTTCTTCCTTTATCTCTCTTAATGATCAGGAGGCCATCTGCCAAAAGCATTCTGGAATCTCCATATTTTCCTGCAACAGTGAAGTCAGCCTACTTGTTTATTGCACCACTTCAGCTTCTAGCAAATGATGGACCCCGTCTTCAATACGCTGCAAATTTTGCAAAACAAGGAGCATTGAAAGCAATGGGGACTCTTGCTGCTGAAATGTGTGCACCTTATTGTTTACCTCTTGTAGTCAATCCTCTGTCAGATATTGAAGCTGAATGGGCTTATGTTCTGCTGAAAGAATTCTTAAAATGTTTGACACCAAAGGCAGTGAAGGGCTTGATCTTGCCAGCTATCCAGAAGATTCTGCAGGCTAGTAATCAACTTTGTTATTACACATCTCATTTGTGTGCAGAATTTTCGTTTCTTACTTTGTACTTATTTAAGTATTTAGTTCAGACTGCAGGTTATTCACATTTGAAGGTATCTCTTCTCCAAGGTTCATTCGTGCAAGAGATATGGAACTTCATCGGTAAACAAGCATATTTGGAGACAGTACATCCTTTAGTTATTTCGAATTTGTGTATTGCTCCTCACAGGAGTTCAGCTGCCGTTGCTTCTGTGCTACTGATTGGCACAAGCGAAGAGCTCGGTGTACCTATCACAGTTAACCAGGTTCATTATATGTAGAGTTTTGGCCTTTGTAATTGGTGGTAGAAGAAATAAATTCATACGCCCAAATCTACTTGGATATGCTTTTTTTTTTTCCTTGTGGCTATAAGACTGTCTTTTGTTGCAGACGATCTTGCCTTTGATATACTGCTTCGGAAAAGGACTCTGTCCTGATGGAATTGATGTGCTGGTTAGACTTGGTATTCTCAGTTCTTTGGTTTATGGGACTATTGTCCTCTCTGGAATTTGCACATTCAGCTTACTAAGATACCTTTATGCTTTGATGTTTCAGGTGGTCTTTTTGGAGAAACCTTTATTATCAGGCAGCTGTTGCCATTGCTTAAACAAGTTGCCCGTTCTTGTGTCAATGTTTCAAATACCACTAAACCTGAGCCCGTTCAGAGCTGGAGTGCTTTAGCTCTTGTAGACTGTCTAACAACATTAGATGGTCTAGCTGCTCTCTTGCCAGGGGAGGTGGTTGTAAAGGGGCTGGTTGAAGTATGGATGTCATTTGCAGCTCTCATCAAACTTGTTCTCTTCACAATGAAGACTTAACAATCTTAACGCTGCATCTTTGATCATGCAGGATAGAAGTTTACATGTTATGGTTCTTACACAGACCAACTTGGAAATTTCAGTGCTTCAGGTGGTCCAAAACTCAAAGTTGTTTTCTTCATGATGCAGTTACTCTTGATTTAATTTTTTTTTCTTGAAGGCTTTTGTAGCTTATTGATTCCTTATCTCAAACGTGATTCATATGAACCATAATTATTTTTCATGCATCAATGTTTGAAGCACAACTTCTACCTGTTCAACGCTTGCTTATTTCACTCTAGCATTTCTTGTTAGCGAGATGCTTATTAGGCACCTGAAAAGTGCGCTCTTTGATGCTTTGAGTTGGAGAGCTGTCTTGATTTTATTTGTTTATCATCCGACTGTCATTCAGTTAGCTATTCTGAAGTTCCCTGCCCTCTTTTATATGAAGTTGATTATCTTAATGTGCCATGACTTTTATTCCCACTTTTTGTTGACCCTATTTGTATTTCTGTGTCTCTAACAAGTATAGTGACCTCTCTGTTGGCTAGGTTGCTGCTACTACTTTATTAGCAGCTTGTCAGAGAATGGGACCAGATTTAACAGCATTGCATGTTCTGCCACAACTTAAAGAGTTATTCGATGAGCTTGCTTTCTCACAGGAAGCACTGACTGGCTCTGGGTCTTTTGGCCAAAACTTGAAAATTTCCAAATCAAAAGTAGATGGGGAGGTTCAAATTGGAAGCCGTATGGATCTTGTGTGAGTGTCAGTCGTACTTATTATTACTTTTCCAACAAACCTATTTGGCTTGGAATACACCTTGCACTGATAGCTGATTTGTTTTATTCATGCTTGTCTCGATCTTTAATATGGCTCTGCTTGTACTTATTTTCAGGTTGCTTTTGTATCCTTCTTTTGCATCTCTTCTTGGGATTGAGAAACTTCGCAAATGTTGTGCCACATGGTTGCTTCTTGAGCAATATCTCCTACGGTATCATAATTGGAAGGTATGCTGCCATCATGCTCTTACTGTTAACATGAAACTTTTAGTATGAAAATCTGCGTGACATGCATTTGCATGCATGAGCTCTTTGCATATCATATTTCTGAACCTGTTATGATTCAGTGGGAATATACAGGGGAATCATCTCGAAGTGGAGCAGAAAATACAACTGCTAATAGACCTTCTTTGAACAAGGGTTCAACATCTGATTATAACCCTGCCAAGCTGTTACTTAATGGGGTTGGGTGGTCAATTCCACAATCACAAGGGATTAAAGGTGCAAAAAACCTGATGCCTCAAAAACGATTCAATGACATTCATCACAGGCCAGTTGAAAGCCATGCAGTAACTTCAAACCTTTTGAAGTCAGAACCCTGGTTTTGGTTCCCCAGTCCAGCTGCTAGTTGGGATGGTCCTGATTTCCTTGGCCGTGTTGGGAGTTTGAAAGAGGAATTACCATGGAAAATTAGAGCATCTATTATATATTCAATCCGAGCTCATCATGGAGCCTTAAGATCCCTTTCTGTTAGCCAAGATGAGTGTACGGTTTTCACAGCAGGAACTGGTCCAGGGTTCAAAGGAACTGTTCAGAAGTGGGAGCTCTCAAGAATAAATTGTGTTTCTGGCTATTATGGTCATGAAGAGGTTTGTATCTTCTATTGTCTCATACATAAGCTGTTGCCTCCTGTGCTGTAAACTAAGCAATCTTTAACTAAAAAAAGTATGTTAACATGCAAACTTGCACACACATAAACGCTGATACTTGAATACTCAACGGGAATGCAGTCAAGGTAGTTTTCTGCATGCTCCTATTATCAGGGGAAAGTAACAAAGAAGATATTTGTTTGTTCTTCTCTCTGTACCTTTTAATTTAAGATTGTGATGTTCCTTATGGAGTGAGGATGGTATTGCACGTATTGGTTTATAAACATAAGAGCTAACACCAATAGCTCCGGTATTTTCAAATCCTGAGGCTGCAACTTTAGTTTCTAATGTTCCAAAGTTGCTCCTAATTCTTGTCAACTATCAGCTTTGCATTGATGTTTGCCACACCTTAAGCTCTTTTTTTTATGTGGTATGGTTGTTTCCTACAGCTAATTGGTTATGCTACTCTTAGGTTGTGAACGACATTTGTGTATTATCATCGAGTGGAAGAATTGCATCTTCTGATGGAACCATTCATGTTTGGAATAGTAGAACAGGAAAAGTGGTATCAGTTTTTTCTGAACCATCAGTTTATTCTGCACATATTTCAAGTCCATCATCTCAATCAAAGACAAATGATCACCATTCAAACATGCTGAACCCTAATACACTATCAAGTGGATTATTGACTAGTGCATTTGATGGGAGCTTATACACTTGCATGCATTATTTGGATTCTCTTGAAAGGCTTGTGGTTGGCACTGGAAATGGTTCCCTCAGGTGAATTTTCTTTGTGATTCCATCTTGAGTTGATGTGGAGAACAGTCTTATTCTGATGCAGTTAATAGTTTAAAAAGTTTACTCAACTGCACAGGTTTATTGATGTTTCCCAAGGTCGAAAGCTTCATCTTTGGAGGGGTGAATCTGCTGAATTTTCTTTTCCTTCTCTTGTCTCTGCCATTTGCTCATGTGGATCTGACAAAACGCCAGCAGATGGAGCTTTTGCTCAACCTTCTTGGGTTGCAGCTGGACTAAGTTCTGGTCATTGCAGGTTATTCGATTTGAGAAGTGGAAATGTTATTGCCTCTTGGAGGGCTCATGATGGATATGTGACTAAGGTATATGATTAAATTGCCAAAGAAAGAAATTTAATTTGAAGTGGTATTCTTCTTACTTTCCATGCATGCAGTTGGCTGCACCGGAGGACCATTTACTTGTTTCCAGTTCTCTTGACAGGACCTTGCGAGTTTGGGACCTGAGAAGGTAGTGTCAAATTTTCTTATTTACATCTTCTGAGTGCTTTTAAATCCCTTACTGGCAAATTGCATCTATTAGGTAATCTATGGAGCTTGATTTTGTTTTAAATTAACAAGAACCTAAAGCCCGTGGGAAAAGTACTTAGAAATGCCTTTATTCAATATGAATTGGATCAGTGAAATTACTATTTTTTCCTTGTAAAAAAAAATTGAATTGTCTATTAGGGGTACTGTGGTCTATTCACATGGTTCATTGGTCATTATAGAATTGATCGGGGCAGCTCGGTCTTTTTATATTTTTTCATAGTATAATTATTTAATTCCTCTCAAAAGCAAAAGATTATTTAACTTGGATTTGGGAGCTTTTTCAAAACAACACAGTTAAATGATTGTATTGCCTTTAAAATCAAAAAAAATTTAGCTTGCTCCAGCAGCTCATGCATCAGCTTATGGTGGCAAAAAACAGATTCCTTGGTCTTTTTTGAATCGTCATGGCAAGGCCTACCTCCCTAGGCAGCATGTGTGGTGTAATTCTCTGTAATTGGGCGCCAATTGACCTTTTTTTTTCTCCTTCTTTTCTCTCTCCTTCTTTTTCGCGCCCAACCTCCCAAAATTTCAAGGCAACCCTTGAATTTGTTTTTCTTTCAGAATTGGTTCTTGTTCTTTCAATTGATATTTTATTTGAATTAATTTATAGAATTGAAATTTTTATCTGTTAGATGTGGTTTACATTTCTTTGATTGCTATTTATTTTTTTTGAGATCATTTTTAAAATTGATTTTTTTTTATGATTTCATCCATTTTTTATTGATATTTTTTATGCTAGCAAATTTTTTAAATTGATATTTTTTTTCAATTTCATTCTTCAACATTAAATTGAGCTTTTTGATTGAGCTCATGTATAGGATTTAATGGGTTGTGAATTTGGAATATTAACCTAAGTTTGGAGATTTGCCTAAGTTTATTTTTTTTAAAAGCTCATGTTTTTTCAGTTTCATCATTAATTTAATTGGAGATTGAGTTCCATTATTTTTTTTTATTTACTTTCTATAGGAACATTCACTAGTTTTGAAAATGACAAGCATTATCTTAGGTCTTTCATTTGTTGTTCTTTGTTAAATTTAGCTTTTTTCAAAAGAAATTTTAGTTTTGAATTAAATTAAATCAATTGCCTAAATATAAGCATGATATGTTCACTTTATGATATTTTTGTTGGCTTAAATATAGCTTTTTTGGTTTTTTTTTTAATTGAATATTTTTTTCATTTTCAGCCTTCAATATTTGGTTGATTAGAATTGGGCTTTATATTTTGTTTTGATTTGGGTTTCATGGGGTGATCTCATAGTCTTATGCTTTGGATCGTGAGTTTTGCGGGTTAACCATGGTTTGCCTGAGTCGAGCCAATGTATTGTTGTCTTAATATTTTTTTTTTACAAAAATGTTGTTCAATATGTCAACAACTCAATATTTTTAGTATGCATTGAATTTTTTACTTCCTAACATCTTTATAATTTTTTTCAAGGTTAGAAAAAAAATATTTGACGGGCTAATAATCTAGTGAATTCTATAACAATACAAATGCCTCTACTAAACTGATGAAACTTTTACAGTGTCTGCTAGGATTTAAGTATGCAAGTCTTTGTTTTTTCCTTACCAATTAGTTCTAAATGAGTCCTGTCCCTAGATCAATGTTAGAACTTTCATTCTCACTTATCTTTATGCTAGTCTTACAAATCTGAAATATTTTCCTTTACATTACCTTATTCTGATAAATTTCTTTGAAAACATGATGGCCCATTCTGACTTGTTTCTGTCCTGTCATTTTGTGTTGTCAAATTCTATTTTCCAATTTAATGGACTTTTTAATTTTTCTTGCAGGAATTGGCCGCCACCACAGCCATCTGTTTTAAGAGGTCATACAGATGGTGTATCTGGTTTCTCAGTTTGGGGTCAAGACATTATTTCCATTTCCAGAAACAAGATCGGGCTCTCCACTTTATCTAGATCTACAGAAGAAGTACGTTAACTGCCTTATAATTCAAACCATTCTTGTTTAAGCACATAACTTGCATCAAATGTATGAATTTATTTTCATATTGCTTATACTGATTAATGCCAAGCCTAATCAAGCCCTGCATTAGGTAAAAACAAGATGAAAATATATGCTCTCACCTCATTGAAAAACATGATGGAACTATCAGGCTTTCTGAGTGATTTAATTTTTAATCATTGGAACGGAATTGGTAAAAGCAGCCAAATAGACAAATGCCATATGATTAATTTGTTCTGATATTTATAGTAGTAATAGTTAATTTGTTTTGATGATTTCTTAAAAGCCGCCAATAGACAAGTGCTTCTGATAATTAACCTAGAATTGCCCAGATCTTTATCAGATGCACTTTATCAACTCTCGTCAATGCATTGCTCTCTCTCTCTCTCTCTCTAAGATGTTCTCAATGAATTCCATTTGGCAGGATGGGCAGCAGCGGATCACACCTCAGAAACTATATGCGGCAGATAATGGAACAAAAAACGTCTCAGTATTATCGAGCATAAGTATTCTTCCTTTCTCACGATTATTTGTAGTTGGATCTGAAGATGGTTATTTGAGAATATGTTGTTAGTTGTGCCTGCTGATAAACCCAGCTTGTTCTTTTTTATACTGTATGGTTTTGGTAATATTTTTATTAATACTTTGTAAATAATGATTAAATTTGTAATCTTTGATTCGTTTTCTATGGTCCGAGATGGAGAGAGATGGCTAGCTTCTGGTTGCATGAAAATAACAAAACAAATCAGGCTCATTAACCAATTTACACGCTACACGCTACATGCTTCTCTGTTAAAAAAAACCTAGGCAGATATGCACATGATGAATCTACCACATTTGTTGAACAGGAAACGGTACTTGTAATTTCCCACAGCTTGTGAGATATATAAATTGGCTAGTTCCGAGGCCGCCAGCTGCTCTTCATTAATCTTAAAGATTTATTGTCAAGTCATTGTGAGGTATTTTTTTCTTGAACATGTAAGAAGATAAAAAAAAAATATTACGGCGTTGTGTGTCAGGTTTCAAGGAATGTTTGGAAATGTGATATAAATTATGTTTTTAAAAAAATTTAATTTTTTTTTAATGAAAATTTTCGGTTTGACGTGCAGATGTTAAAACTAATTTTTTTTTTAAAAAAATTATTTTAATGTATTTTTAAGTGAAAAACACTTTGAACCGTTGTTGTTACTACAATTCCAAATAGGTATTTTTGAAAGTGTAGGAGTAGTTGTGGTTGCTTTTGAAAGTTTTTTTTAATAGAAGTGTATTAAAATAATATTTTTTTATTTTTAAAAAATTATTTTGATATTAGCGCATTAAAATAATCTGAAAACACTAAAAAAAATATTAATTTGATGCAAATAAAAAAATAAAAAAAAATTAAATTTTTTTTAAAATACAAAAACAAGAGTGTTTAGTATTTGAAGTTCATTGCAACTATTTTTCAATTATGTTTGTTCATGTATATTAATATTATTTTTTAAAATATAATTATTTTTATACTGTTTTGCTTTGTTAATATTATCAGATTCACCTTTTCTGATATCAGTTAGCCTGGTGCAGTGCCTGAGGGCAGCATCCATTATATCACGAGGTTGAATGCGAGAACTTCTAATTACTTTAAATTCTTAAGATTCATCCATGTTTTTCCAAGTTATTGATGTGTATGTTCTAAGCAAGTAATAATATGCATAGTTAAATGAAAAGGAAGAAGAGTGATTTTACAGGCATGCAAAGCATATTCTAGTTTAATGCCATGGATTTCAGTTTGACGTTTTCCTGAATCTAAGATTCATAAGATTGTCAGTTTGCAAGGAAATAGTACATGTGCATTCTGCAGAGACATGTTTTGCACCCGCAAGCAGAGAATCGATTCTGTTTCCAGTTTCAAAAGTAATGTTTATTCATGCAAAGGGTAGTATATCCTCAAACCACTAAAAGTTTTGAATAAATACTCTCTCTTAAATCATTCAAATAGGGAAAGAACTTTCTTGTTTTTCCCGTGTCCTTCACATCTTCAAGTGGATTTTGTTGCCGTGAATGATATTGTCACCGTCATGCCAGATGTTGTCAGCGATATCACTCCCCCTCCTGGTATCCCCTCTTTCCTCTATTTTTTTTTTTTTTTTAAGTTTAATGTGAGTGTCCGGGTCAGCTTGCGCGCACCTCAACTAATCCCACGGGCCCTGAAGTTAATGACCATGTAAGCCTCCAGTGGCCATCATATGAGCAACCACAGGGCTCGAACCTGAGACCACAAAGGGAGCAAACCTTTTGGTCCCAAACTCTTACCACTGGGTCACCACCTAGATGGTTTCCTTCCTCTTTTTCTCATCGCCCAGCATTGTGTTCTATGACCTGAACTTTTCTCTGCTGATATCCGTTATCATACAAACCCATTCGGGTACATCCCTATTCTCTTGTTTAGGAAAACACGTTTGGATTAAAATAACGAACATTATTAATTATTCTCTCCACAAGCAAGCAAAAACTGAGGACATGGTGGTGTTTATATTAATACAGTTGCCAGACAAATCGTCAAGTATAAGATTACATTGGCCACAGTAATTGCCAGTCAATCCATTCGGCTACAGAAGTTAAAAGAAGGTTTAATGTACTTTACAGAATGTCATAATTTACAGAAGGAATCACGTGAACACTTATTTGCATGAGTTTGGCGTTGAGCCTTACAAGTATGTCCACACGGAATTATTTGATACTTACAAAGACAGAAATCAACTATTCAGGGGAAAGGAAGGTACAACTTAGCCAAATGTTTTCTCGCTGCTGTAGCACATATACAGAAATCCATCATCATCCTTGTAAGATTCATAGATTGAATCCATTTGACTTGCTGTAAATAAATAGCACGAGTTAGCAGGTTGCTATGTGTATAAGCTACAATATCGAGGTGAATCAGGTGTCCAATTTTACCTGTTTGAGGCAATGTGTTCTTCACAAATACGAACAGGGCCTTTCCAGGAGTCAACTCTAGCCTACTACTTAAAATGTGGATGAATTGCCCGATGGTCATGTCTCGGGGAACCAGGAATCTGGAAAAGAGAGAAGGATAATGATTGGAATCTTACAGTAATATGCTGTCTAGAAATTTGGTTATGAATTTAAGAAATCTATACGTCAAATAGGGTCATCCGGATATACTAATGCAAGATTAACATGGCGGTGGCGGGTTAAATTGTTTTTGTTTCAGATTAACAGCTGAAATTTTGTCATTGTATAATACAAAGGGAATCAGAGAGCTAGACATACTTTCTCTTTTCCATTTCCGGCAGGTCCGTCCTTGAATATCTTTCAATAATCACCTTAAGAAAATCGAAGAAAAACCGATGAGCTCGAATGGGTGAAGAG
>Ga0307515_10014717_pt1 | contig 14476 bp, 12 predicted proteins | sample 17_EM_MG_FD_194513 | JGI IMG/M metagenome (GOLD analysis project Ga0307515, IMG submission 194513) | Populus trichocarpa ectomycorrhiza microbial communities from riparian zone in the Pacific Northwest, United States - 17_EM | ecosystem: Host-associated > Plants > Roots > Unclassified | place...
GAATCTGAGGTTTCACCCACCGAGGAGATTTCGTATGGCACTACAGGCGCATCTTGTTGAACTTGAACGTAAACACAAGATCCTCGAAAACGAATTGCACGAAGCGCTCGTGCACCTTTCTACAGACGACCTGCAAATTGTCGAGTTGAAGCGCCGCAAGTTGATGGTCAAGGACGAGATCGAGCGGTTGAAGCATACCGCTAGCGAAACTCTCCACTAGGCTCTCCCAGAGCAGCTTTCCAGCAGGGTAGTAAAACGCCAGTTCACCGCCGGATGGGTGCTGATGTGCTCATCCGCGTGGTTGGCTTTTACGCTGCGCGTTCACCGCTCTGCCAATCTACCGACATGATCCGCGATCGCCAGGGACGATGTCAGTCCTGGCGATTCGATGCCGAACAGATTGATCAATCCAGCAACGCCGTGCTCGCGCGGTCCCTGGATCAGGAAATCCTGCGTCGCGACCGCGGGCGGCACGATCTTCGGCCGGATTCCGGAATAGCTCGGCATCAGCGCGCCGTCCGGCAGCGTCGGCCAATAGCGCCGGATCGCGGGATAGAACCGCTCGGCACGCGCCGGGTCGACGGCATAATCGATGCTCTCGACCCATTCCACGTCGGGGCCGAACCGCGCCTGTCCGGCCATGTCGAGCGTGAGGTGCACGCCGAGTCCGCCGGGCTCCGGCACCGGATAGATCAGCCGTGAAAACGGTGCCCGCGCGCTGCAGCTGAAATAATTGCCCTTGGCGAGATAGGCTGGCGGGATCAGTTCGATCGGCATGCCCTCGATGCTGCGCGCAACCGAAGGCGCACCGAGGCCCGCCGCGTTGACCAACAGGTTGCATTCCAGCGTCATCGGGGCGTCGCCGCCGGTCTCGATCTCGATCCGGCCTGCCGCCGCTCTCGCGCGCACCAGCGGCGTGTAGAACGCGTAAGCTGCACCGGCTTCCTCGGCATCGCCCATCAGCGCCAGCATGTAGGCGTGGCTGTCGATGATGCCGGTGGAAGGTGAGAGCAGGGCGGCGTCGCAATTCAGCGCCGGCTCCAGCTCGCGTGCCGCTTCGCCGCTCAGGAACTGCATGTCGTCGACGCCATTGGCTTCGGCGTGGGCCCGGATCGACTGCAGCTTTTCGGTTTCTTTTGGCGTCGTGGCGACGATCAGCTTGCCGCAGTTGCGGTGGGGGATGCCGTGCTCGCTGCAATAGCGGTAGAGCGCGCGTTTGCCGCTGACGCACATCTGCGCCATCAGGCTGCCGGCGCGGTAGTAGATGCCGGCGTGGATCACTTCGCTGTTGCGTGAGGAGGTCACGGTGCCGATGCCTTCGGCCGCCTCCAGCACGATCACTTCGCGGCCTGCCTGGGCCAGCCGCCGTGCGATCGCAAGCCCGATCACTCCCGCTCCGATGACGACGCTATCGACCTTGTCCATTGTACGCTTCAAGTCCGGAATTTTAGGCGAAATCAGGCGCCGGTAGCGCTCGTTCCATTATCGTTTCATTCAGAACTATGACCGAACAACCCCTTGGATTGTCTCGACATACGCCCTTAGGTGGGTGCCGTTAGTGAAGCATTAATCATGTCAGGGCAATTGCCGTAAATTGAGTCACATTTTCCGGTTGCAAGGGTACGCGTTTACCCGATCCAAACCCGTGAAGCCAGACACTCCGCCCGATAATCCGCGGGTGAATGATGGCTGGCAAGAATTGGCAGGCAGGCGGGAGGGATTCGATTCCGGCGCTGGCCTTCGTGTGTCTGCTTGCCACTGCTGCTTCGTGCGGCTTGGCGCAGGCTGCGCCCGCCGTTTCCGGCGGCTTTGCGCCATCGAGCTATATCGGCGAACTTGATCCCGGCACGATCTGGGAGCTGCTGATCGGCGGCATCGTGATCATATCCTTCCTGGCGTCCGCCGGATTGTGGGTGATGACGCTGTTGCGCCGGCTCAAGCGTTCGGAACTCCGGCGCAGCGCCTTCGTCAGTTCGGCCCTGAACTATCTCAGCCAGGGCGTGGTGATGACCGACGCCCGGCAACGCATCATTTTTTGCAACGACCGCTATCTCGAAATCTACGGCCTGGAGCGTTCGGATATTCCGCGCAACATGACCGGGCCGGAATTGCTGGAAGTGCGGCGCGCGCGCGGCGAGCTGGATCGCAGCGTCGATGAATTCTATGCCCAGGCCGCCACCGCGGACGGCCTGATCACCGAACTGCCCAACGGCAAATCGGTGCTGGTGAAATATTTCCGCTTGCCGAACGGCGGGTCGGTCGCAACCCACGAGGATTGCACCGAGCAGCGCAAGCTCTCGCGCAAGCTGGCCTCGACCACGCAATTTCTGGAATCGGTGCTCGATAACGTTCCGGTCTGCGTCGCCGCCAAGAACATCGAGGATGGCCGCTATATCTTCGCCAATCGCGCGTTCGAGCGTTTCTCGCGCTTCTCGCGCGATCATATCATCGGCAAGCGCGCCGACGAGATTTTCCGCCTCGAGACCGCCGGCAGCATCGAAGCGGCGGACTTGGCTGCGCTGAACGCGCCGGAAGGGTATCACCGCAACGAATTCGTGGTCGAGCGCGGCGATGAAAAACGCGTCCTTTCCTCCAACCGGGTGGTCGCGCGCAATGAAAAGAACGAACCCGAATTCCTGATTGCGCTGTTCGACGACGTCACCGATCGCCGGTCGCTGTCGCGCGAACTGGAGAGCACCAAGAAGTTCCTCGAGCTCGTGGTCGACAATATTCCGGTGTCGCTGATCGTCGAACGCGTCTCGGACGGAAAATATCTGCTCGCCAACCGTAGCGCCGAGACCATCCTCAACCGCTGCCGCGAGGATGCCACCGGATTGACCGCTGCCGATATCTTCAATCCGCGCGAGGCCAAGCTGATCATCGCGCGCGACGAGGCGGCGATCAAGAAGCGCGGCCTGCTCACCGAAGAGCACCCGATTTCCACCAAGGACGGCCTGCGGCTGTTCCTGACCCGCCGCATGACGGTGCTCGACGATGCCGGCGAGCCGCAATATCTGATCAAGACCCACGAGGACGTTACCGACCGCCGCCAGACCGAGTCGCGCATGGCGCACATGGCCTATCATGACGGCCTGACCGATCTGCCGAACCGCGCCGCCTTCCTGCAGGCGCTGACCCAGATGATCGAAGCCTGCGAGGGGACCGACGAGGAATTCGCGGTGCTGTGCATCGATCTGGATGGTCTCAAGGAAGTCAACGACGTGTTCGGCCACGCGATGGGCGACAAGGTGCTGATCGAGGTCGCCCAGCGCCTGCAGGACTGCGCGCGTGGCGGCGTGGTCGCGCGGCTCGGCGGCGACGAATTCGGATTGATCATCGACGGTAAGCAGCCCGCGGCAGGCGTCGAACTGGCCGAGCAGGTCGCGATGGCGCTGGTGAAGGAATTCCAGATCGACGGCAAGTCGGTTCGGGCCGGCGCCACGACCGGCATTTCGGTGTTTCCGCACAACGGCTCGGACGCGGCCGCGTTGCTCGCCAATGCCGGCGCGGCGCTGTTCCGCGCCAAAGCGAAATCGCGCGGCTCGATCAGCGTGTTCGAACCCGAGATGGACCAGCAGATCCGCGATCGCCGCGTGCTGCACCAGGACCTCTCGGTCGCGATCAGGAACGGCGAATTGTCGCTACACTACCAGCCGCAGGCCACTTCGGGCCCGACGGTTGCCACCAGCGAAGTGATCGGCTTCGAGGCGCTGGCGCGCTGGATGCATCCGGTACGCGGCTTCGTATCGCCGGGTGATTTCATTCCGTTGGCGGAGGAAAGCGGCCTGATCGTCGAAATGGGCGAATGGATCCTGCGCGAAGCCTGCCGCGAGGCCGCTTCCTGGCCCGTGCCGCTGCAGGTCGCGGTCAACCTGTCGCCGGCGCAGTTCATGCATGGCGACGTGGTCAGCCTGGTGCATTCGATCCTGCTCGAGACCGGGCTGGCGCCCGACCGGCTCGAACTCGAAATCACCGAAGGCGTGTTGATCGAGGATTTCGATCGCGGCCTGGCGCTGCTGCGCCGCCTCAAAGCGCTCGGCGTGCGCATCTCGATGGACGATTTCGGTAGCGGCTACTCCTCGCTGAGTTACCTGCAGGCGTTCCCGTTCGACAAGATCAAGATCGACCGCGCCTTTGTCATGCATCTCGGGCGCAACCCGCAATCGGCCGCGATCGTGCGCGCCGTCATCGATCTCGGCCACGGCCTCGAAATGTCGATCGTCGCCGAGGGCGTCGAGACCCAGGAACAGCTCGGCTTCCTCTCGGAAGAGGGCTGCGACGCGGTGCAGGGCTATTTCATCGGCAAGCCGCTGCCGATCGGGCAATACGCTACGCTGGTCGGCCGCAGCGTTGTCAACGGCATGGAGTCCGCGCGCAAGACCGGGTAGGTGTAATCCAAGACTCGGCTCAGTTAGCGTTGCGCATGGCGGACTACGATCTTGCGATCATTGGCGGCGGATTGAACGGCATCAGCATCGCGCGCGACGCCGCCGGCCGCGGTCTGCGCGTGATCCTGCTGGAGCAGGGTGATCTGGGTGGCGGCGCCTCCTCGGCCTCGCCACGGCTCGTCCATGGCGATCTGGCGGGGCTGGAGCGGCGTCATTTCTTTCGCGTCCACGCGGCGCTGGCCGAGCGCGACATCTGGCTTCGGATCGCGCCGCATCTGGTGCGCCCGATGCGCTTTGCCATTCCCGCCCATGCTGATGAACGTCCGGCCTGGCAATTGCGGTCCTGGCTGTTGCTGTACGACCGGCTGGCTTCGCGCGCGAATCTGCCGGGTTCCGCCACCGTCGACGTCACCCACCATCCGATCGGCAATCCACTGAAGCGGCCGTTCGGGACGGCCTTCGAATATTCCGACTGCGTCGTCGATGATTCCCGTCTGGTGGTGCTGACCGCGGTGGACGCCGCAGCGCGTGGGGCTGCGATCCGCACCGGCGCGCGCTGCACGCGTGCCGAACGGGGCGAGACCTGGCGGCTGGTTACGATCGATCGCGGCCATCGTCAGGTCGTCACGGCACGCGCCCTCGTCAACGCCACCGGGGCCTGGACCGCAACCGTCGCCGAGACCGTGCTGCGCCAGCCGTCGTCGAAGCCGGATAACGCAAGATTTGGCACCATGCAGATGAACCAGATCGTCGTCCGCCGCCTGTTCGACAACGACAACGTCTATGTGTTCCAGAATACCGACCGCCGGTTGATTTTTGCCAGCCCCTATGAACGCGATTTCACGCTGATCGGCACGGTCGGCCATGCCTTCAAGGGCGATCCCGCCATCGTCGCGATGGGGGCGGGCGATGTGGCTTACCTTTGCGACGCGGCCAACCGGTATTTTCGCGAGCGGATCGAGGCGGTCGACGTGGTGCGCACGGTTTCGGGCGCCAACATGGTGATGAACCCCGCGAGCAAGCGGCCTGCGCGCGACGGCGCGATGAGTTTCGACCACGCTCGCCGCAAGGCGCCGCTGCTCACGATCTTCGGCGGCGACGTCACCACCTCGCGCCTGCGTGCGGAAAAGGCTGTATCGAGGCTGACGCCGTTTTATCCGATGTCGGCGCGATGGACCGCGAAGGCGCCGCTGCCCGGTGGCGATTTTGCGTTCGGCCGTTTTGACATTGAAGTCGATGAGGTGCGCGAGCGCTGGCGCTTTCTCAGCGAAGAACAGGCGCGGCGCCTGGTCGGAGCGTACGGGTTGAATGTCAAGGCAATCCTTGGCGACGCCAAGGCGCGCAGCGATCTCGGCCCGGCCTTCGGGCCCGAACTGACCGGCGCGGAAGTGCGTTATCTGATAGCCAATGAATGGGCGCGTTTCCCGGATGACATTATGTGGCGACGCTCAAAACTCGGCCTGACCATGCCGCCAGCCGACCGCGAGGCCTTGGCGGCGTTCATGGCGACGGCGACGTGAGAAACGGATCGCATATGCGCCGCTCTGTCATCCCGACCGTGGTCATCGCTGTGTTCGGCCTGCTGTTCGGGATGATCCTTCGTTACTTTCTGGATAGTCCGCTGGAAGCAAGTGTGGCGAATTATCTGGGAAGCGGCTTCCACGGCATGGGCGTCGCACTCGCCGGCTGGGCGACCCACCTCTATTTTGTTTCGCGGCGAAGTGCATGGATCAGCCGATGGTCGCTGCTGACAGATCTGGCGGTGCGCTCAGCGACCATGGCCGTCGTCATTGCAACAGCCGTATTGGGCCTGGAGCCGCTGCTTCATTGGCACTGGATCGAAGCCTACTGGTTGGTCGAAAAGTTTCCGAGGATCGTTGCACTGGGGTTTTTCGCGTCGTTGCTTGTCGGGATAATATTCGAATTGACCCGCTTGGTCGGCAGCCGCGTGCTCTTCAACGTCGCGCTCGGGCGATATCGCACGCCTGTCCGGGAAGAGCGGGTGTTGATGTTCCTCGATCTCGCGGGCTCTACCTCGCTCGCCGAGGCGATGGGTGAACTCCGCGTGCAAAATCTTCTCACCCGCTTTTTCTATGACATCGATGACGCGATCGTCGCACATGGCGGCGAGGTGCATGCCTATGTCGGCGACGAAGTCATCGTCACCTGGCCGCTCGATGAGCGGATGTCGGGCGGACGCTGCATCGACTGCTTTTTTGCGATCGAGGACACGATTGCGGAACAGGCGGGCTCATACCGCAAGGAGTTCGGCATGGTGCCGACTTTCCGCGCCGGCCTGCATGCGGGCGCGGTCGTGATCAGCGAGTGCGGCAGCTCGCGGCGTCAACTGGCCTATTTCGGCGATACCGTGAACGTGACCGCGCGGCTGCAGGAACATTGCAAGGAGGCCGGTCGCAATCTGCTGGTCTCTGCCGATTTGCTGTCGCACATGCGGCCCAACCCGGACGTCCTCATCGAGCCGCTTGGGCCAGCTCAATTGCGCGGCCGCGCGGCGGCAGTCGAAGTGTTCGCCGTTCAACGCCGCGTTTGAGCCTCCCGCGACCAGGCCGTGTCGCGCGCGGAGGGTCGGCGGTCGAGCCGGGTGGAGATAAGGTTTGAGGCCTTGTCGGCGTATCCACCGCGCAAATACGCCACGATCAGCGTGTCTTCCCACAATTCGCGCTGGGCGTGGCTGCCGCCGATCCGCACCACGTCCGCCATCGCGGGCTCGAGCAGGCGGATCGCGGCAGCATTGTCGCCATCGGCGAAGGCCCGCATGCCGCGGCAGATGTCGATTGCTGCGCGGCCCGGCGCCAGTTTGCCGTCGGCAGCGCGCGCTTCCAGCTGTGCCAATCGCGTATCCAGTGCCTCGCTGCCGGTGGCCGCCGCCGATAGCGCGTGGTGGACGTCGGCGAAATGCGCGCCGGCCTGCGGGAAATACCGATCGCCATAGGCGGCGACATCGCGCCAGTGCTGTTCCAGACCATCTTTGCCGGCCAACGACAACCGCCACAGCAGCGAGGCGCCGTCAGTGAAAATATTCAACGGCGGATAGGGGCGGTCGGCCGGCTTGATCTGCTGCTCGTAGATTGCAAGCGCGGTGTCGAGATCGCCTTCGTCGAGCGCGGTGAGCGAGATGTGCCACCAGAGATGCCCGTGCAGGAAGCTCTTGCGGTCATGCGCGGGCAGCCACGCGGAAAGAAACTGGCGGCCCGCCGCCATGTCCCCTTGCTCGAACATCGCATGCGACAGGCCGTGCGCGGCGTTGGCGTTTGCAGCCCGCAATCCCATCGCGCGTTCGCTTAAAGTGCGTCCGGTGGCTAGGTTGCCGGCTTCGGTATGCGACCAGCCGAGGTAGCTCAGGAACCACCAGTCCTCGCCGTAATGCGTGGCGGCGCGTTCGCACACCGCAAGCTTGGCGGCGTCGTGGTCGGCGCGGCCTGAAAACGCGTAGAGGCCGAAAGCGCCGAGCAGCATCGACAACACCAGCGCATCGCGGGGATATTCCTCGAGATGCGCTTCCGCGCCGCTGACGGCGACCTTCGGTTTACCCTCGATCACGGCGGCCATGATCTCGATATGCTGGCGCTCACGGGCGTCTGCGCCGGCGGCCAGTTGCCGCGCCTGCACGGCCATGCTGCGCGCTTCGCTGGCCTGCATGTTGAGCTGATGCAGGCGGGCCCGCGCGATATAGGCCAATGCAAATCCGGGGTCTTCACCGATTGCGCGGTCGAAGGCGTCCTCGGCCCCGTGCCAGGCCGAGAGCATGCAATCCATGCCGTCGCGATAATGCGCGGCGGCGCGGTCGGAAGTGGTGGTCAGCGGCAGATCATATCGATCCTGGTTCATTTTCTCGTTCCGTGATGCGCGCGGGGAATGCCAAACCTAGCAGAGACATGAGCGACGACAGCGATAATACTGGCTGTGCGCTGCTGAGTGGATACCAATCCGCTTGCGCGCGAACCCTCGACCAGGTTCCAGCGGTATCGGAATTGTTACGACCGCAAGGTTGACAAACCGGTCCCTGCTCGCATGTATTCACGCCATGGGGAAGCGATCTCCCCACGAGGCGACATGCCGAAGAATCGCGTCCGGTTTTGAAAAAACCAACAAGGGCGCAGCATGTCATCCGTCAACCCGACCTCATCCGATCCATTTTCTCGCCTCAGCGTGACAACGGCTAGTCATCGGCCTGTCGAGCTGTCGATGCATGCGATCGGTTGCGACGGCAATCGCATTCGTGCGGTTGAATCTCAAAACCTTGTTCACACCGGTGCGGGATTCCATCGCGCAGCCGTGTCGCGCGGGACGGCGTCGCGCGGCGCCGGAGCGTGAAAACTTGATCGCAGGAGAACACGTCATGACACATGATATCGAACGTCGAGACTTCATCAAGAGCGTTGGGCTGGTGGCCGGAACCGCTGCGGCTTCAACGTTCAATCAACAGTTCGCCGATGCGCAGACCGCACCGCAACCGCGAACAAAGCCCATGGCCTACGAAATCAAGCCGTTTTCGCTCGATCCGAAGTCGGTAAAAGGAATCTCCGAGAAGATTCTCGTCAGCCACTATGAGAACAACTACGTCGGCGCGGTGAAGCGGTTAAACGCCATCGGCACCCAGCTTGCCGAACTGGATTTTGCAAAGGCGCCGAATTTCCTGGTCAACGGTCTCAAGCGCGAAGAGCTGGTCGCGATGAATTCAATGATCCTGCACGAAGCCTATTTTGACAGCCTGGGCGGTGGCAGTGCGGCGCGAGGCTCCCTGGCGGAAGCGATTGCGCGCGATTTCGGTAGCGTCGAGCACTGGCGCGCAGAATTCGCCGCGATCGGCAAGGCGGAAGGCGGCGGCTCCGGATGGGTGTTGCTGTCCTATTCGCCTCATGACAAGCGACTGATAAACCAATGGGCGGCTGATCACACCAATGCTATCGCGGGCGGCCGGCCGGTGATCGCGCTCGACATGTACGAGCACGCCTATCACATGGATTACGGCGCCAAGGCAGGGGCCTATGTCGATGCGTTCATGGAGGCTATTAACTGGGACAACGCGGTCAAACTCTATGACCGCGTCAGTCGCGAAGGATAGTCCCGCTGGGGCGCAAGCGCCTCTCTGACCGGCGGCACCCTTAATATTGTGTCTGAGTGATGCGAAGCGGTTGAGCCGATGCCGATCCGCCGCTAGCGTGCAGTCACGACGGGGCTGGCAAGGGACATGACCGAGGAATCGCCGGAAATCGACGCGCCGAAAGCCGAGGCGGCCGCAGCGCACGCGCAGGCTGAACCGGTCGCCGACATGCCGCTGCTGCGCATCGAGGGGGTCGGCAAGACGTTCGGCAATTTCCGCGCGGTGGACTGGCTGTCGCTGGATATCCGCGCCGGCGAATTCTTTGCGCTGCTCGGCCCCAGCGGCTGCGGCAAGACCACGCTGCTGCGGATGCTCGCCGGGTTCGAGACCCCGGACGAAGGCCGCATCCTGCTCGGCGGCAAGGACATCGCGCAGGTGCCGCCGCATCTGCGCCCGGTCAACATGATGTTCCAGAACTACGCGCTGTTTCCGCATCTGTCGGTGCGCGACAACATCGCCTTCGGTCTGAAGCGCGCCGGCATGGCTCGCGACAAAATCGTCACCCGCGTCGCCGAGATGGTTTCGCTGGTCAAGCTCGACGGCATGGAAAAGCGCAAGCCGGATCAGCTCTCCGGCGGCCAGAAGCAGCGCGTGGCGCTGGCGCGGTCGTTGGCGCGTCGTCCGCAGGTGCTGCTGCTCGACGAACCGCTGGCCGCGCTCGACAAGAAGCTGCGCGAAAGCACGCAGTTGGAATTGATGGACCTGCAGCGCCGCCTCGGCATGACCTTCATCATCGTCACCCACGACCAGGAAGAGGCGATGACGGTGGCCAACCGGATCGGCGTGATGGATGCGGGCCGGCTCGAGCAGGTGGCGACCCCGCGCGATCTCTACGAGGCGCCGCGCTCGCGCTGGGTCGCCGAGTTCATCGGTGACGTCAATCTGTTCGATGGCGAGGTTGGCTGGCGCGAACATAACCGGCTGCTGGTCACGACCAAGGACGGTGTCACGCTTGCGGTCGCCGAGCCGCGGCAGCCGGTCACCAAGACCACGGTCACCGTCGCGATCCGGCCGGAGAAGGTGAAACTGTCGCGCCGCGCGCCGGTGTCGGACGCGGCCAATACACATGCGATCAACCGGCTCGAAGGCGTCGTCACCGATGTCGGCTATCTCGGCGGACTCACGGCCTACAAGGTCAAGCTCGATTCCGGCGGGATGGTGCGCTCGTCGATGGCCAATACCGCGCGGCTCGATATGGACGCCTATCTCGTGGGCCAGCGTGTGGTGGCGTGGTTCACGCCTGACGATTGCATGGTGCTGGAACAATGAGCGCGCGCAGCATCTTCGCCCGCCCGGCGCGGCTGGCCGCGATCGCACCCTATCTGTGGATGGTGCTGTTCTTCCTGGTGCCATACGGCTTCGTGCTGAAGATAAGCCTGTCGCAGACCGCGATCGCGCAGCCGCCCTATGTGCCGCTGTTCGAGTTCACCGAAGGTTGGGCTGCGATCAAGGCGGCGTTCGCCGGGCTGTCGCTGGATAATTTCAAGCTGCTGGTCTCCGACAGTCTCTACATTTCGTCCTATCTGCGCAGCGTCGTCGTCGCAGTGACCTCGACCGCGATCCTGCTCCTGATCGGCTATCCCATCGCCTACGGCATGGCGCGGCTGCCGCGACGCTGGCAGGCCATCGCGATGATGCTGGTCATCGTGCCGTTCTGGACCTCGTTCTTGATCCGGATCTACGCCTGGATCAACATCCTGCAGCATGACGGCTTGCTCAATAAAATACTGTTGGCGCTGCATATCGTTTCGACACCGGTGGTGTGGCTCTCGACCGACAGCGCGATGTATATCGGCATCGTCTATTCTTATTTGCCGTTCATGATCCTGCCGCTGTACGCGACGCTCGCCAAGCTGGATTTAGCGCTGCTCGAAGCCGCCTCCGATCTCGGCGCCTCGCCGGGGCGCGCGTTCTGGCTGGTGACGTTTCCGCTGTCGCTGCCGGGAGTCGGCGCTGGCGCGCTGTTATGTTTCATCCCGATCGTCGGCGAATTCGTGATCCCGGATCTGTTGGCCGGCTCCGGTTCGATGATGATCGGGCAGACGCTGTGGCTGGAGTTCTTCACCAACAAGGACTGGCCGGTCGCGTCCGCCGCCGCGGTCGCGCTGCTGCTTTTGCTGATACCGCCGCTATTGCTGTACGACCGCCTGCAACGCCGCCAGCTCGGTGGTGCGAATTGATGGCGCGCAAGGTCAACCAGATTTCGCCGTTCAACGTCACCTCGCTGACGCTGGGGCTGGCGTTCCTGTATTTGCCGATCGTGATCCTCGTCATCTACTCCTTCAATGCCTCGCGGCTGGTGACGGTGTGGGGCGGCTGGTCGCTGCGTTGGTATTATGAGTTCTTCAACGATCGCGCCATGCTGGATGCGGCCTGGATGAGCCTTCGCGTCGCCGCGGTCTCGGCTACCGTTGCGACGCTGCTCGGCACGCTCGCCGCGATTGGGCTCGCGCGCGGCGAGCGTTTCAAGGGCCGCTCGCTGTTTTCAGGCATGCTCTACGCGCCGCTGGTGATGCCCGAAGTGATCTCGGGGTTGTCGCTTCTTTTGTTGTTCGTCGCGCTCAACGCCGAGCGCGGCTTCTGGACCGTGACCATCGCGCACACCACGCTGACGATGTGCTTCGTCACCGTCGTGGTGCAGTCACGGCTGGCCTCGCTCGACCGGAGCCTGGAGGAAGCCGCGATGGATCTCGGCTGCGATCCGGTAAAGGCGTTTCTCTCGGTGACGCTACCGCTGATCATCCCGGCGATCGTCGCCGGCTGGATGCTGGCGTTTACGCTGTCGCTCGACGATGTCGTGATTGCAAGCTTCACGACCGGGCCAGGTTCGGCGACGTTGCCGATCCGGATCTATTCGGAGGTGCGGTTAGGGGTAAAGCCGCAGATCAACGCGATCTGCACCATAGTGATTGCGCTGATCGCGGTGGTGATCGTGATTGCGTCGTTTGCTTCGAAACTATCGAGTTCACAGGGCAAGAGCGCTGCGCCGCTCTGAGCCGTCATTCCGGGGCGATGCAAAGCATCGAACCCGGAATCTCGAGTTCCGGGTCTGGTCCTTCGGACCATCCCGGAATGACGCAGTTACAATTGTCAGCTCTTCACCGCGCCCGCCGTCAACCCGCCCACCATATAGCGCTTGAACGCGTAATAGATCGCGGCCGGCGGCAGCGCATAGATGAAGCCGGTGGTCATCAGCAATTCCCAGGGCGAATCGTCGGCGGCGAGGAAGTTGCCGAGCGCGACGGGCAGCGTGATCTCGGTGTCCTTGGAGAGCAGCAGGAACGCATAGAGATATTCGTTCCAGGCGAGCAGGATCGCGTAGGTGCCGATCGCGACCAGCGACGGCATCATCAGCGGCACATAGACCAAGCGGAACAGTTGCGGGATGGTTGCGCCATCCATGACGGCGGCTTCGTCGAGTTCGACCGGCAGCTTGTCGGAGGCCTGTTTCAACACCCAGATCGCGTAGGGCGAGGCGATCGTCACCATCGCCAGGATCAGCGACCAGTGATTGTTGAGCAGGCCATAATTGCCCATGGTCCGGTACATCGGCACCGCGAGGAACGCCGCCGGGATGAAATAGGTGAACAGCGCGAGATTCATCACCCACCGGCCGCCGGGCACCTTGAGCCGCGAGATCGCAAATGCGGCTGCGGTCGCAATCAGCAGCGTCAGCGCGCCGGCCGCCAACGCGATCACGATCGAATTCCAGAACTGGATCCAGAAATCCCGCAGGAAGTAGTGCTCCTGATGGAACACGATGCGGAAATTGTTCAGCGTCGGATGGGTCGGCCAAAGCTTGCCCGAGAACGCGTCTTCCTTCGGCGAGATCGCGAACAGGAACATGTGGTAGATCGGGATCATGGTCCAGAGGAACACGGGAATCCCGATCAGGAGGAGGCGCGCTTCGACGCCGACTTCGCGTAATGTTGGCAGCTTCATCGCGACAACCGTTTCATCATGAAATAGATCAGCGGCAGCACGAACGGCAGCGCGCAGACGATGGAGGCCATCGCCAGGCTCAATTGGTCGAGCCGCAGATAGCGGATGCCCAGGGTGGCCAGCACATGGGTGAGATCGGCCGGTCCGCCGCCGGTCAACAGATAGACGCTGTTGAAGTCCCCGAGCGTCCAGATCATCGATAGGAGTGTGCAGGTGAGATAGAGTGCCTGCATCGACGGCCAGGTGATGAAGCGGAATTTCTGCCACCAGGTGGCGCCGTCGACTTCAGCGGCTTCGAACAGATCGTTCGAAATCGCCAGCCGCCCGGTCATCAGGATCAGCGTCCAGAACGGCAGCGATTTCCAGATGTGGACGCCGATCGCCATGGTCAGCGCCACGGTGGGATCATTGAGCCAGTTCGGACCGTCATCGCCGGTGAGTTTGAAGATCAGCGTGTTGACCACGCCCCATTCGGGATTGAACATGAAGCGCACGGAGAGAATGGTCGGAATCGACGGCACCGCCCATGGCAGAATGAACAGCACCGAGAGCCATTTGATCCAGGGACGCGACTGCGCGAAGAACCCGGACAGGAACAGCGCAATCATCATTTTGACGTTGATGCCGATCACCAGGAAGATCAGCGTATTGACCGCGGCGCGCGCGAAAATCGGATCGTGCCACAGCGCGACATAGCTCGCCGGATGGCGCGCCAGCCACAGCCCGTAGCAGACCGGGTAGACCACGAAGGCCAGGAACACCAGCAGATAGGGCGCCAGCAGCGCGATGCCCCAGATCTGCGGCGTAGTCAGCCGGGCCGACAGCGGCGGGCCTGGCATGTCGGATGCTGAGAGCGTGATCGCCATATTTTCTCGTACTCATGCTGTGACGTTCTTGAAACCTCGCCCCGCTTGCGGGGAGAGGTCGAAGCCGAAGGCTTCGGGTGAGGGGGCCGAGAGTCCCCCTCACCCCGACCCTCTCCCCGCAAGCGGGGAGAGGGAGAAGCAGATCAACCCGCGAT
>Ga0307515_10014718_pt1 | contig 14475 bp, 4 predicted proteins | sample 17_EM_MG_FD_194513 | JGI IMG/M metagenome (GOLD analysis project Ga0307515, IMG submission 194513) | Populus trichocarpa ectomycorrhiza microbial communities from riparian zone in the Pacific Northwest, United States - 17_EM | ecosystem: Host-associated > Plants > Roots > Unclassified | place...
TTAGCCTAATACCGTTGCCTTTATAACTAGCTTATACGAAATTAATTAAATAATTAAAGAGAAAGAAGCCCTAGCCTAAGAGAAAGGCGAGCTTATAGATAAGGAGCTAGTAGAATAAAAACTGCCCCGTTAATACTAGAAATTTAAAGACACCTTCTTTAAAGCAGCGTCTAATGTACTTCCGTCTTACTAACCGTATAATTATAAAATTAAAATTAAGCCGGATAAGGTGGTTACCCTTAGCTATAGCCCCCTCCGACAGCAATCTACTGCCAAATTATAGGCCATAAAGTAGTATCTTATTAATAACCTAAATAAGGGCTTTATTAAGCCTAGTTAAGCCCCTTTTAACTTACCTATTTTCTTTACCAAAAAGCTAAATAGAGGACTTTGTTTCTGTATCAACTACCATAAGCTTAATAATTTAACCCTTAAAGACCGCTACCCACTGCCTTTACTTAATAAAACTTTGGCCCGAATAAGTAAAGCTAAGATCTTTACGAAGCTTAATATCCGCTAGGCTTTTTACCGGATTAGGATAGACCCTAAATTAGAAGACCTTACTACGTTTCGGACCCGTTACGGAATATATAAATATAAAGTACTGCCTTTTAGACTGACTAACGGACCGGCTATATACTAATAATATATAAATAATGTACTATTTAACTACCTCAACGACTTCTATATAGTATACCTAGATAATATTATAATCTACTCTAAAAACGAACTGGAATATAAAGAGTATGTCTGTAAAGTCCTATAACGGCTTTAGGAAGCTGGCCTCTAAGCCAATATTAAGAAGTTAGAATTTAGTGTTAAGCGTATAAAGTACCTAGGGTTTATTATTAGTATAAATAGGATTAAGGCAGACCTAAAAAAGACGGCTATAATTAACTAATGGGTACCCCCAAGGACCGTAAAGGGGGTATAGTTATTTTTAGGGTTCTATAACTTCTACCGACGCTTTATTAAGAACTATAGTAGAATTACCTAGCTACTAAGCCTACTTACCTATAAGGACCGGCCCTTTTACTTTAATACCGTATATAGGCAGGCCTTTAATGAGCTTAAGAAACGACTAGTCTCTGCTCCCTTACTCGCCCACTTTGACCTAGAATGGCCCTTAATGCTAAAAACCGATGCCTTAGATGGTGTTATAGCTGGCGTTTACTCCTAAAAGTAGATAAACGGAGAATAGCACCCTATTATTTACTATTTAAAGACTATAGTAAATGCTAAGCTGAACTACCCGATTTATAATAAAGAAATGTTGGCTATTATCTATAGCTTTTAGCACTGGCGAGTATAGCTAAAAGGGACCCCTAAACCTATTTAAGTGGTTTTAGATTATAAGGCCTTAGAATATTTTATAATAACGAAAGCTCTTATAGCCCGGTAGGCGCGCTAGGCGGATATCCTATCTTAGTTTAACTTCCTAATTATATATAGGCTAGGCGCCACTAACCGTGCGGATACTCTTATAAGATATAAATAGGACCTAAATAACTAGATAGCTGTAAAGATCTTATTATAGACCTAGACGCTACTATAACTAGAGCACCTTAACCCTTAGATACGGGAAGAACTAAATACTAAATCTTTAAGCGCCGAGATATGTCCTATTAACCCCACGGAATTTAACCTTATTAATAAACTACTGTAAGTAAATTATACAGACCCTTCTCTATAGGAGTACCGTAAAAAGGCAAAGGATGTTATTAGCCTATAGTCCCTTAAAAATAGACTGCTTAAGTACTGGGAATAGCTAGTAGTAGTAAAAGAACAGAACTTATAAACCCGGCTTATTACTAAAGTATATACTTAGGTCTCTACGGCCTACCCTAAAAAAAATAAAACCTATAAGATTATTAGTAACTATTACTACTGGCCCAGAATAATTATAGATATTAACCATTATATACGGAACTATAATAACTGCTATAGGTTTATAATTCCACGAGATAAGACCCTAGGACTATTAAAGCCACTCCCAATACTAGAGCGCCCCTAGCAGCATATCTCTATGGATTTCCATAAACTACTAGTAGACCGTGACGGGTATGATATAGTTATAATTTTAGTTAACCGTTTTAGCAAACGCCCTTTTTTAATCCCCTATTATAAGAATATTAATGCTAAAGAGGCGGCCTAACTATATATCCATTACATCTACTAAATTTATAGACTACTAGATACTATTATATCGGACCACGGACTGTAGTTTATATTGGCTTTCTAGAATGAGTTTACTTAGATTCTAGGAATTAAGCTAAAGCTTTTTACGGCGTACTACCCCTAGATAGACGGTTAGACGGAGATTATAAATTAATACTTAGACTAAAGACTCCGGCCCTTTATTAACTACTTTTAAGATAACTAGGGTAAACTGCTACCTCTAATAGACTACGCCTGTCACGGAGTGAGTATAAGTGGTGATAATATATAACGAAGTAGATATTATTAAGCTATGTACATAAACTGTGTGATAAGGTCAAGACGTTGCGTAAGGAGAGAAGGCAGGGAAACGGGAAGAAAGGGTATATATCGTTAGCTTGGTTGCTTAGTTAACACGTACACGGAGCAGAATAGGATTTAGGTGGTGGTCCTGGCAGAACTTGGCAGGATTTGGTGGAACTTGGCGGAATATAGCAGAATATAGCAGATTGCCGTTAGATTGCCGCAAATTGCCGTCTCGTGGTTAGTCTCTAGTTGCTAAGTCGGTGGAAACAGGTGGACGTGTATAAGGTGTCACGGGGGTATCCCGTAACAGTACCCCCCCTTTAAACTCGAGCTTCTGCGAGATGGGGCTATGGTAGTTCTAAATAGAGTTCGTAAAAGTCTTCTACGGCTTATATAAGTCCTACAGAGTCAATAGGTTCCCATAAGGGCTTAGTAAAGCCTCTCCATTTCGTAAGATACATATATTAACGTTTTCGTTTATTATACTTAATGTCGTTAATTCTTTTAATAAAGTACTCGTTCTCACCATCCACTTTAACTAGTGGGGGAGGGTTTTGTATCTATCCGGGCAGGGCGTCTAATACGGGAGCAGTAGGGCGGAGGACTGACGTGTGAAATACGGGGTGGATTTTAACCGTATTAGGGAGCTTTAGTTGGTAGGCGTAGGAGGAGACAACCTTCTCAACCTTATAAGGGCCAGCGTTTTTCCAATTAAGCTTCTTAGCAGGTCGTTTTATGTTTAGATTTCTTATATCTAGCCAGACAAAGTTACCAATTTAGTAGGCCGGTGCTAGGGTTCGTTTCTTATTCGCTGCGGCTTTATAAACAGATTAAGCCCATATTATTTCGTTAGTAAGGAACTGTTATAGTTCCTCTATCTTCTTTACGAATTTATTTACTTTCGCAACTTATAAGGCGTAACAAGCAGGGCGAGGAATATTACTAAAGGGTTTAAAACCCATTTATAAATACTAGCCGTAGTTGGCCAGGAACGGGGAGACCTTTGTGGTTTCCGAAACGGAATTATTCGCGGTAAACTCGGCAAATGCAAGCCAGTTAATCCAGTTATCTTATAAGTACGACGTGTATATCCAAATGTACTGTTCTATTATAGCGTTTATACGTTCCGTTTAACCATCCGTTTCTGGGTAGTATGCCGTAGATAATAGTGCTTTAATGCGGAGTTAGGTAGTTAGTTCTTTCTAAAATGTAGAGATAAACTAGCTGCCTTTATTGGAGATAATCGTTTTAGGGAGTCCGTGGAGTTTCCATACGTGGTCCAGGAACAGTTGGGCGACGGTAGGTGTTAACATATCGGGACAGGCGATTAAGTGTCTCATTTTAGATAGTCGGTCTACGACTACTATAATATTTATACAGCCCTTACTTATAGGGAGGTTAATAACAAAGTCGATTGAGACGTCCTTCTATCTTCGGTCCGGAATAGGCAGTGGCTTTAGAAGGCCGTTATATGTCTCGTGCGAAGCTTTAGCTCGTCGGCAGACGTAATAGCTAGAGACGTACCTTCGTGTCGTGTTATGCATATTCGGCCAGTAGTACTCCCATTAAAGTAGCTCCAGGGTTTTTCCTCGGCCTAGGTAGCCGGCTACTAGTAGGTTGTGTACGTGTTTAAGGAGCTTAAGCTTAAGTTTATCGTAATTAGGGATAACTAGACGGTTCCGGTAATATAAGCGGTTTCCACAAGCTTTATATTTACTTAGAGAGATCTTCTTAGAGCGTCTAACGCTATCTTAAATTAGCTTAAGCGTCTCTTAGATAAACTCGTTATTCGGGTATTTATCGGTTATAATCTGTTTAATTGATCGATTAGTTATTTTAAGGACTTATACCGTGAGATCTTTAGTAGGAGGGTTAAATAGTTCGGGGCGAAGTAGGGTCTAATTTTAGTAAGAACGTGCCTCTTCTAGTGCTGGCGCGTCTTGCGAGCGTCGGGTTAGGGCATTAGGCTTCTGGCCTTAAACGCCTAAGCGGTACGTGATTAAGAATTGGAAACGAGATAGGTATTCTAACCAGCGGGCCTAATGGTAGCTTAGCTATTTTGTGGTTATAAAGTACTGCAGGTTCTTGTAATCACTAAGGACCTTAATTAGGAATCTAGCGCCTTCTAGTTTGGGTCGCCATTGCTTAAAGTATCTAATAATAGCCAGCAGTTCCTTGTCGTAGATCTCGTAGTTATATTTGGCTGGGCTTAGTCGTTTTAAGTAGTATGCCACGGGGTATAATACTCCCTCTTTGTTATATTGAGATAGGATGCCTCTAGTAACGTAGTCGGATAAGTCAGCTTCTATAACACTTATTTGGTTCAGGTCGAAGTGTTAGAGTATGGGCGCGGTAGTAAACATAACCTTTAGATAAGCAAAGGCCTTTTTATATTCCTTATCGAAGATAAAGGCTTTATCCTTTTAGGTTAGAGCTATAAGGGGTAAAACTAGGGCGGAGAAGTTGTTAATAAACCGTTAGTAGAAATTGGCAAATCCTATAAAGGCTCTTACGTCCTTAATGTTCTTAGGTTCTTGCTAGTTTATAATTGCTTCGATTTTCTTTAGGTCCATTTATATGCCGTCTATAGAAATAAGAAGCCCAAGGTATAGGACTTCCGTCTTATAAAACTCGCATTTATCTATATCTAATTGTAGACTAGCTCCGTGCAGGGCTTATAGGATAAGGTTAACGTGTTTCCGATGTTCGGTTAGGTTATTACTGTATATTAAAATGTCGTTAATATAAGCAGTACAGAAGATGTCTAGGTAGGGGCGTAGGGTGTTGTTTACGTAATGTTGAAATGAGCTTAGAGCATTTGCGAGGCTAAATGGCGTCACTAAGTATTTAAATAATCCATACCGAGTACGAAATGCGGTAAGCTATTTATCTCCCTTTGCTATACGGAGGCGGTTAAATGCAGAGATGATATTAAGCTTTGTATAGTAGCGAGCCTTGCTTAGTTAGTTTAGCGTCTCTTATATTAACGGGATCGGATATTAGTTCTTAATAGTAACGGCGTTAAGGGCTTGGTAATCTACGTAGAAGCGCAGACCGCCGCCAGGTTTCTTAACGAAGATTACTAGTATGGCTATAGGTAAAGAGCTTGCTCTAATAAATCCTTTACTTAGGTTCTCGTCTAGATACTTTCGTAGCACTTAGAGTTCGTTTTAGGATATTCCGTACAGGGGTCTAAATCCAGGCTGCTTTCCTTCTTTGAGTACAATCTTGTGGTTGTATGGTTGGTGTTCTGGTAGCTTATCGGCTTCCTTTTGTAAGAATACGTCTAAGCGGTAATGGTACTCTGCTGGTACCTTCGTAATAGGGTTGGTGTGCTTCTTTAGTGCTAAGGCTTTCTTAATATCAGCTATCGTGATAGCGAAAATTATATGTTTAGGCTTCTTAGCAAGCTAAGCTAGCGGAGTAGCTCCAATTATGCGGATATTTAGGGTGTCGAGCTCTCTCGGATTGTCTATAGTCTCTTATATAGTTTCTTATTTAGGTTTAGGTTTAGTGTTAGGTATAGAGTTAGTGTTAGATTCGGGTTCGGGTTCTTTAAGTATTTTTTTTATTATAGGGTACTAGTTCTTCTAGTACTCCCGTGTGCTAAGCTTAAGCTTCTACTTAGTTTGGGGTAGTATAGTAATCGGGGTTAGTTCGTAGGGTTCGGTGGGATTTCCAGATCTTTAGTGGATATTGGTGGAAATCTTATGTTGGTGGAATTTGGTGGAATTCTTAGGTTAGTAGAATCTGGTAGATTCCTTAGGCGCGGGGTAGATATTGGTAGAAATCTTAGGCTAGTGGATCTTAGTGGATTTCCTAGGTTTTAGTTTGGGGTTAGGGCAGCGAGTTATAAGGCACTTCTGCTTGCAACGGGAGGCGGTAAATAAAAGCTTAAGGTTATCCTAGTCGATAGTTACCTTATATAGCTTTATCTAAGGTTATCTAAGGATTACCGGGTAACCCAAGGTGGTAACAAAAAGCTTAATCAGTTCTTTATAGTTTAGGTATTAGAGTCTTAGGACTACTACGTAGGTAATACGGCCTAAGACGGTACGTTTGCTGTTAAATCCAAATACATTAATATGCCGGTTAAGGGGGGTTAGGGTAAAACCATTATCTTACGCAAAGATCTTGTTAATAAATCCTATGCCGCTAGCTCCTATATTAATTAGGATTTAAGCGTTAGCCTATTAACCATTTTGCTAAAGACGGCAGTTAATAGTTATACTACGGTCCCAAGAGTTGGAGTTCGTGACGTTAAATGCGTTCGACGAGATCCTAAGGCAGAGCCGTCCCAGAGAGCGACTTAGCTCTAGGACCTTTCTTTTAGAGGCAATTAGGGCGGGGTTCTTATAGAGCGTTGGTTGGAGCTTTATCCTTGTAAATGGTGCTTACTAGACGTGGGGCTGGAACTAGATAAAGATCGGGGACGGTAACCGGAAGATCGATACGGTGAACGGCTGTTAGTATTAGCCGTTTGTAAATCGTTTCGGTGCGTAGGTAGGGGGACAAGGCAGTGTTTTAAGATATGGTCCTTACTTCTACACTTAAAGCAGAGGCCTAGCTTAATACGTCTTTCTTATTTAGGGGACCTTAGTAGGGCGTACTCTAGGGTTCCAGTGTTAATATCCATGGCGTTAGGGTGCTTAGGCTAAGACGACTTAGTAAACATTCGTGGGGCTGTTATATTATATCGAGGGGCGTGTTTCGGTATTAGGCGTAGTATATCATTATACCGTTTATTAACGACGTTTGCATAGGCGTCAAGGGCTCCCAGTAGGTCTACGCCTATTAGGGAGGTTTTCAGTTTAGGGCTTAGAGATTTAATAAGGCTGTTAATTAGTGCGGAGTTGTTCCAGCCTATTTTCCTTACGTAACGGTTAAATTTGGAGAAGTATACTAGGAAACTTTTCGTTCCTTAAGCTATGTGGTTTATCTTTCTCTAGGCAGTAGCTTAGCGGTTTAGGTCACCGTATAAGGCTTTAAGAAGTACAACTAGGCTTTATACTAAGGTTGGCTAAAGAGGTTTAATAAGGTTAGCTGCCTCTCCTCCTAGTTAACTTAGGGCGTAACAGAGTCGGTTGGCTTTGGTTGGGTAACAGTTAGCGTTACCGGTCAGCTTATTTTTTAGCTAGCTTAGAAATAATTGGAGCTCTTGTCGTTTACTAGTAAATACTAGGGGGTTGGGTAACCGCTCGGATCGTTACAGTGCGGTAGTCGGTTTGGGGTAAATAGCTACTATAGGTTCGGGACTTGCGTTTTGCGTATTTAACTCTAGAGATAGTATTCGGTCTTAGGGTTCTAGCGTAGGCATCTTAAGGGTACGGACTTCTTCTTAGAGGGCTTCCATTGTTTTCTAATGCCGTACTTCTTATTCGGCTTATTATTAAATTAGGGTAACTCGTTATTGTTCGAGGGCCTCTATAAAGGACTTCTGCATGCTTGCTATTTGTTCTTAAAGGATGGATATAATATCGGCGGCCGTCACGGGGGCTTTAGGTGCGTTTTCCATTTCGGGTAGTAGTATAGGTGGTTAACGCAACGTAGTGTTACGGAGTAAGCATAAGTGGTAATAATATATAACGAAGTAGATATTATTAAGCTATATATATAAACTGTGTAATAAGGTTAAGACGTTACGTAAGGAGAGAAGGTAGGGAAACGGGAAGAAAGGGTATATATTGTTAGCTTGGTTGCTTAGTCAATACGTACACGGAGCAGAATAGGATTCAGGTGGTGGTCCTGGCAGAACTTGGTAGGATTTGGTGGAACTTGGCGGAATATGGCAGAATATGGCAGATTGCCGTTAGATTGCCGCAAATTGCCGTCTCGTGGTCAGTCTTTAGTTGCTAAGTCGGTGGAAACAGGTGGACGTGTATAAGGTGTCACGGGGGTGTCCCGTGACAACGCCCAGGTGACCCTACCCTATAACTTTACAGGATTCGCACCTATTTAACTAGAAATAGGGTATCTACTATAAATAAGCTTTAACTAAGATAGACCAGAAGGACCACGGACTATACGCGAGAAACTGTCTTATAAGGAAGCCTAGCAGTATGCTAAGCGCTTAGAGGAAGCCTAGACGGTAGCCTATATAAATCTAGAAAAGGCCTAAAAATTAATAAAATAGTAGGCAAATAAGTATAGGCGCGAGCCTAACTTTACCGTAGATAATATAGTCTGGGTTATAATAAAGAACTAGAAGACGGAACGGCTAAGTTATAAGCTTAATTATTAGATAGCAAGACCGTATAAGGTCCTTAAGAAAATAGGCAACTTATACAAAGTAGAGCTCCTAAATTTAATTAAGGTTTACCCTATTTTCTCGCTAGATAAGCTACGGAAGGCAGCGAACGACCTATTACCTAGATAAAAGAACGAACCCCCCCTACCAATTTAAGTTAATGGCGACGATAAATGGGAAATTAAAGAGATACTGGCCTGTAAGCTAGTAAGGAAAACGCTAAAGTACCGCGTTAGTTAGAAAGGCTATAACCTAGATTCTACCTAGTACCCTATATAGAACTTTATTAGCAGTCTCCATAAGCTTTAAGAATTTTATAGCTGTTACCCTAATAAACCGGGACCGCTAAAGTACCTAGACGAATAGATAGAATGCTAGTATAATAAAAATAATAAGCTACCGGAAGAGCATAAAGATAAGAATACCCTATGGGCATAATACGGATATATAAAGCCTAAGGGCAGGCTTTTATGGAGGGGGGGGTAATGTTACGGCACTGGCAGAAAGCGGCAGCTATGGTAGACGTTATAGTAGACGCAGGGCTTACGTGACTCTTACGTGACTAGGGATTGTATATAACTCCTCGCGCTACTGCTTATCCTTTCCTTTCCTTTTCTCTAGCTTTAGATTCTTGTTTATAGACAATCCAATCGTATAGGCTTGCACGACCCTTTTGCCGTGCTTATGTCTCGATTGATTAAGTCGCTAACACTAGGTCTAGGATATAGAAAGGAATACTATATTAGTGTCGTCTGTTAAGAGCGATATATAACTTTAAAATATAGGTAACTAGCTAATTAGCTTAGCCGTTATAGCTTTTTACCTAAATAGGCTTCTCTAATTAGGTGGCTTTTATATTTAGAAATTTGGTAACATTATTTATATAAGCAGTATTTATAAAGGCGAAGCTATTTTCTCTAGTATTAATAAGGGCAGTTATATTTACTCTATATCTATTTTAAGATACTATATATAAAATAGTAAAATGCTTTCCACCTATTAACTAATTAAGATTAATCTCTTTAAAATTAATAGGGTACCTTAGGGAGGAGTCTTTTTCTAGGGTTTTTCTTTTTCTAACTTATTAAACATTTCTCCTTCCTCTATCTCCTTAATATCGCCTATATTCTTTAGCTTTAGGCAAAATAAGATAAAATAATCCTTTTTATTATAGTTATAGCATATAACTAAAGTAGGGTTAATTAGGGTATTATAATAAGTACTAGTTAATAGTATAGTATATAGCTAGTTAGGTAAGGCTTGCTAGTATATAGATATAACCGCTTTTAGTATAAGAGCTATTATGGCTTATCTTCCTACTCTAGCTCCTATAGGTATAATTAATAAGTTTTAACTACTATAAGCCCTTTTTTATTAATTAAAACGAGTATTAATTTGCTTTAGTTTTAAGTTAAGTAATAAATATTAGGCTATAAGTTTTTAGTAGGTTAGTAGGTTATTTAAAGCTATTATAATCTTTTTTTATAATTAAACTATTAGCTTATTATAAGGTAAGGATATAGATAGGGAGTCTAATAATAGAATAATAGGTATATTATATAGACAGAGACAAATCCTTAAGGGAAAAAGAGGAGTCTGTGTGCAAGGTAAGAAGGGTTTTCCCTAGGTTGCCCTAGAGTCGCCTATACCTTACACCTATATAACTATCTACTTAGGTTTTACCTAATAATGCCCCCCCCTTTAAAAAGGGTCGTCCCTAATCCTTTATATGCTTAAGCCTTAATAAAACCCTATAAAAAACCTTAGTAAGGAAAAAATTTAAAGGGGAAAGAGCGTTTTAATTTTGCGTATAAAGAGATAGGTAGTATATATATACGGCGCGAAGATGTTAAGGAACTTTAACTACCGGTTAAAGTTGTCTAATTTATAACGAAGCCTTATAGGAAATACTACGGTAGACTTGTTAATGGGCTGGGTATATAGGTATAAAATAGTTAATAACGTAAATATAACTAGTGGAGTGGTTACCTAATAGATTAACTCTAATTGTGTTCTAAGATTTACTATAAAGAAGAGAAACTATTTATAGAGACCGTACGTCCTTAAATATATAACTCCTCCCCATAGTAAAGGGTTTAGTACGTTAGTACGTTAGTACGTTAGTATATCGCGTCCCTACGTTCCTACATTTTTATATTTCAAACTTATAACGTAACTAGTTATATAACTTAGCTACCCCTTATTCTATAGCTTAATTGGTTCTAGCGCCTCCCGTATTATCTTAACTAACCCATTTATACCTATTCTTAGTAGTCGCACTACTGCCAATATAAGGTCCATAACACCATCCCCTCCTCTTTATCTTTGTCCTTAAAGATATTTCCTATCTCTAAGTTGTCTATTAGAGGTATAGTATTCTCGTTTTTAATTTAATAACCTTTATTATTTCTAATGCCTCTTATTAGATCTTCTACGTCTAATTATTATAACTAGCTGGTGACGTTTATTCTATTACTTGGTAAAGTTATACTATCTTATTCCCATTATACTAAAAAGAAGTTAATATATATTGTAATCGCGTCTCTATTTAGTTACTAACCTTCTTCTTATACTAAGTGTACGTAAGCGAATATGCAATTATTCTATAATGTTTAGTCCGTCTTTAATGCTAAGTATATATGTTTTATTATCCTTTATAACCGTTTAGTTCCTTATTTAATCTACTTTAGGGTTACGCGTATTAGTAGCGGCTAAAAGACTAAAGAGTAAGCTAGCTAAGGCCCTTACTAAAGTTTAGCGTTATTCTAATAAGGCGTCTTAGGCTTTAAAAGCTTAACTAGATACTTATACTCGCCTAAGCCGTCTAATAAAGGTGCGTAAAAAGGTACGCTTAAAAGAGCTTCGTTTAGTAAAGTAAGGTCTATCTAAACTTAAGGCTAAGGAGGCTAAAGGGGATTTCGTTTAAGGAGAGGCGGAAATAACTAATATAGTAGTAGTAGATCCCTTAGATAATCTAGCTTGTCTATTACCTTTAGCTAATCCTTTTATTTTTAGCTCCTTCTTAATATTACCTAACCCGTTTTCTTTTAATACTCCTATACCTTTCCTATAGCGTTTTTTAGATTCTATAGTAGCTCTTAAGTAGTTTTATTATAGCCTATCTACTTAACCTTATACTATATTTTATTATTAATGTCCTTATAGCTAATAATCTTTAAAACTTGTCATTTATCTTCTTCTTGTCCTCTATATATATCTGCCTTATAAACTAGTAGCTTAATATTCCTATATACTAGCTTTAGTATTATAACGTGCTATATAGGGTAGATCTTTATCTTAGCTAATAGGTTTAACTTAAATGTAACCGGTAAAATCATTTTTATAATTTTAAAAGGTCCTAGTCTAACATAGTCTAACTTTTTACTTAGTTGTCGACTTTTAAAATTTTTATATAGTAGCTATACTTTGTCCCCCTCCTTAAGATTTAGTTCCTTAGATTTCTTAGCATTATAGTACCTTCTTATTCTTTCTTATACTTTTCTTGCTAATTATATAAGGTTTATATAAAGATCTATTAACGTCTTTATTCTTTCTTTAGCTGTACTACTTATTTTCTTTACTTATTATAGTAATAACAATATTCTTAGCTTATATCCATAATTTACCTTAAATAGTAATATACCTATTCCTTCCTATAGTATTACATTGTATATAAACTGTATAACTAGTAATAATAATACCTAATTGTTCTATACGTAATTAATATAATATCTTAGATACTATTCTAGCGTCTAATTTAATCTTTCTATTTATCCGTCTGTTTGCAGATAATATATAGTGGAAGTTACTACTTTAACTCCTTATTCTGCTAAAAATACCTCCTAAAATACTACTATAAATTTTAGATCTCTATCTAATATAATTTTACTTAATGCTTTATATCTTATAAATACTTCTTTAACGTAGATTCTAGCGATATCTTCCGCTAAGATTTCTTCTATGCATACTATAAAATAGCCCTATTTAGTTAACTTGTTAACTATTACTAAAATTATATTATACTCTTATCCGGTAATAGGATCTCTTAACTTTAGTAACTTAATAATAAAGTCCTATAATATAACCTCCTAGGGTTTCTTTAGTATTTTAATAAGTTATAGCCCTCCGTATAGCCTATGCCTTATTAGTTTATTTTTTTTTGCAATCTAAACACTCTTTTATTACCTTTCTGGCTATACCCTAAATTCTATTAATAATGTATTCTTTTTAAAGTCTTAACACTAAGCCCGTTGCTCCATTATGTCCTTAAGTTATTCCCTTATAAAAATCTTTTATAAAATGCTCTGCTATACTTTTTAGGATGTACTTTATTTCTTAGTTTTTATATATATCCAATCTATAGATCTTCTAGCTGTGCTTTTAGAATTCTTTATACCTAAAAGCTTTTTAGTATCTTATAGACTCTTTCTAATTTATTATCCTCTTAAGTTACTACTAGCTTAGGGTAATTATATCTAATTAATCTATCCTTATCTCTGTGTAGCATTGCTCCTAATAACTTCTTATTATTTTATAGTTTAGCTTTTCTGCTAAGTATATCTGCCCTTATATTCTTAGTTCCTTTAATATACTAAATTTTAAAATAGTATTCTGCAAGCATCTCTGCCTATCTAACCTATCTGTAATTAAGTTCTTTTATTATTAGAAACCCTATTAGGTTCTTATAATCCGTCTTAACTATAAATAGTTTTTCTACGCCTTATAAGAATGCCCCCCATTTTTTAAGTGCTATAACTATACCTAATAACTCCTTATTGTAGACGTTATAGTTTAACTCTAGTGGTATTATCTTTCTGCTGTAATATGCTACTGGATACTATGCGTCCTTATACCTCTATAGTAAGTATATTCCTAGTGCGTAGTCTAATACGTTTATTTCTATAACCGTATCTAGTCCTAGTTAATAGATCTTAAAGATTGGCTCCTAGGTAAACAGCTCCTTAAGTTCTTTAAATAACTTTCTTTATTCGTTTCTCTATGCCTATAGTTCCTCTTTCTTTATAAGCCTAGTAAATAGTTTAATATTTTTAACTATTGTGCTATAAACCTCCTATAGTAGTTACAAAACCCTAAAAATAACCTTAACTGTATTACGTTCTCTAGTTCTTGCTAACTTACTATAGCTTTAATCTTTTTTAGGTCCATACTAATATAACTTAGTTTAATAATAAATCTAACAAAATTAGTCTTCCTGGTAAAGAACTTATATTTCTTAATTGCTACTAGCATCTATTTTTTTTATAGTCTCTTTAAGACCTATTTAACGTGTTCCCCGTGTTCTTCCTTAGTTATTAAGTAGATAATAATGTCGTTAAGGTATACTATAACAAACTTATTAAGATATTCTCCTAATATACTATTAATTCTTTTTTAAAACATTATAGGTGTATTCGTTAATCCAAACTGCATTACTAGTAGTTTATATAGTCCTTCTTTTAACCTAAAGGCTGCCTTTTATTTGTTACCTTCCTTAATTCTAATCTAATGGTACGCCTATCTTAGATGGACATGTCTATGTGGCCAAGCGAGCACTACAGCACCCCTGCATCTCAGCAACACCAACATTATCAACATTCATAAAATTGAGCCTTGCTTGCTTACTTTCTATATTAGTCTTATTTAAGAGCCAATACCTTATTTACTTAATTTCTAATAATTAATTGTTGCTGTTAATAACTTAACAACCTATACGCTCGTCTAAACCTTCGCAAATCGTCCGTAAAAACCTTAAAAACTCAACTAAT